>ERZ795059.3815-NODE-3815-length-14472-cov-7.264965_pt1 | contig 14472 bp, 12 predicted proteins | sample MGYA00375143_ERZ795059 | MGnify/ENA primary metagenome ERZ795059 (study PRJEB30188, sample SAMN05720168) | activated sludge metagenome | isolation source: Anaerobic digester | place: USA | collected 2015-01-07 ... | reverse complement strand
TGCAGGTGGGGACGGGCGACGCCGCGGCCGCGGCGTCGCCCGTCCCCACCTGCAACGGATAGTAGACCAGATCCCAGGTGTTGAACGGCTGCAGGATCATCGCCGTTTCCAGCGGACTGTACACCAGCCACCAGAACTCCGCCCAGGTCTCGTTGCCCGCCGGCGGTTGAACGGCGAAGGGCTCCCCTTGCGCTTCGCCGTCTTCGTCGATCTTAAGCATCATGATCTGCTGTTCGCTGGTATCGCTTTCCCGTCGCTGCCAGACCAGGTAGCCGTCATGCGTCCATTGCAGGTTGGCGTAAAAATGCGCGTTCGGTTCCGAATAGACATCGCCATGGCAGGTTTCATCGAGGCTGACGACCATCACCGAGCTGTAAAAATCGTGATTGCACGCGACTTCGGGACTGGTGTAACCGTCGCAGAAACCTTCGCGCAGATAGGCCACCTGCGAGCCGTCCGGCGAGAAGACCGGCTCGTAGTTGTTCCAGGAACCGACCTGGTCGCCCATGATTTCCAGAATGTCGTCGATCGGGGCGAGGTTCTTCTCGTTCAGGCCGTCTTCGTCCACGACGTAGATGCTGCATACGTTGGTCACATCCTCGCACCCCTGGAAGGCAAGCGTCGGACCGGCCGGGCTGGCGCTGGGCGCGACGTACAGCGGCGGTTGATTGTCGGTCAGCATTTCCACGTTGCCGCCGTCGGCCAAATCCGCGCCGTAAATGGCGTATTCATCCGCTTCGCCTTTGGTGATGGACACGAAATACACGCGCTCGCCGGCGGAATTGACCGTCGGGTGAAAAATGTCGTTGCTCTCGCCGATCGGCGTGACGATCAACGCTTCGCGCGGATGATCCAGATCGCAAAGATCCACCACCGAATACTGACCGTTGAAGGAATCGGAAACCACGATGTCGGTCGCGGACGTGAAATCGACCTGGGCGGTCAGGTCGTCGCGATAAAGCGTTATGGTGTACACGCCGCGCGCCTCGTTTCCCGGCAAGGTCGCGATCAAATGTTCGTTGTCGATCAGTTCGACCGCCAGGTCCGTCTCGTCGCCCTCGCTGTCGATCGCCTTGGCCGTCGTGTCGGCGTCGAAGCAACCGCCGGTGAGGGCGATCTCCGTCGCTGTCGCCGTCCAGGCGCAGGCCGGATCGAGGCCGGCGATCGTCAGCGCTTCCCCGTCGCATTCGCGCAGGTCGTCGTCATCGTCGTCGTCGTTGCCGGCGTCATTGTCATCGTCGTCGTCGGCTGACGAGCAAGCGACGACCATGAGGGTAAGACAAATCAACGACAGCCAAACGGCCGGAAAACACTTCATTTTCATGGCGCTCCCCCTTTCAATGCTTATAACGATTTTCAGTCGAAACGCCTTCGTTCCGCGAACGCCCCCGGCGTTCGGACGAAAAACCAAAATGGCGATTTCCGATCGCTTCAACGATTCGAGGCGAACTTGACCGGCACGATGTACTGCAGGTTGCTGTACGCGCCGGTGGAGCCGGTGAAGCCCAGGCGCACCAGGTTGTTGCCTTCCAGATTTTCGTCTTGGAAATTGTCGTCGTAGGACAGCAACGGCGTCTGCAGGTCGTCGAAGTATACTTCCAGCAGGCCGGCGGCGGCCGTCCAGCGCACGCGGAAGTCGTGTTCCTGGCCGTCTTCGACGTTGGCCAGCGTGACGATCGGCCGGTCGCTGTCGTGATGGTCCGCCGAGCCGTCCAGGTCGACGGTCAGGTGATCGTCCGCCGGATCGCTCAGGTCGCCGCCCAGGTGCTCGCCGTCGTTGGGATAGGTGTCGATCTCGACGCCGATCGACGGCGTGATGCCCTGGTAGCCCAGACCCTCACCCGTCTGCGCGGTCACGTCCTCAGTGGCGATGATGAACACGATGCCGTCCGCGCCTTCTTCGTCGCGCTCGCCCAGGTAAACGCTGAACTTCAGGTCGAAGTCGATGTCCAGGTCGAACGAAGCGGTGTAGAAAGCGCCGCCGACCGTCTCGGCCGTGTCGGGGGTCAACACGATGCGGTCGCCGTCCCAGGTCGCCGCGTCGACCAGCACCCATTCGCCGTCGCCGCTGTTGTCGACATCTTCCTCGTCATCCTCGCCGGCACACGACGACAGCAGACAAAATGCGGCGAACGCCGCCAGCAAAAGCACCAACAACCAATTTTTCATTTCCAGCTCCTCAACATGAAAAGTAATGTCATTTGCCATTGTACATTCGTCCCCGCGCCCTTCCCTCACCGAAACCGGGCGTGACGCCCGCCGACAGTTTCCGCATCCGGGCGGCAGGAGAAATTTCATCCGATGGCGAACGCGCATGTCCGCTCAAGAACCCTTGAAATTAAAGGTCTTTTTTCAAGCAACGACGCTGCGGGATGAAATATTCTTACCGGAGCATAATACAATCCGCGGCAGGAGGGTAGCGGTAATTTTCCGTTCGGTTTATCGCGCCGAAACGAATTCCACGTAGATCACCCGGTTGGACAATTCGACCGAAATGCTCTCTGCCGTCGCGCTCTGGTCGAGCAACTTGCCTTGCTCGTCGAACACCCGGTAAGAAACCGTGCCGGGCGGGCACGGCAACTCGATCGGTTGCGACTGCCACTGGCGACCGTCCCAACCGGCGAAGCGAAATTCGTCGCTCGTTTCGTCGATGAAGGCCAGGCCGTAGACGCCCTCGGGCAGGGCCAGCGCGGTCGAAAGATCGCCGGCGAAACGCGACTCGCCCAGCACCGTCGAGAGCGTTTTGACGACGGTGAAGGACGGCTTTTCCCGCGGACCTTCGGGCGCGGACGGATAGGTGAACAAGCCGAAATAATCCTCGGTGGGCAAGGTGCTACCCGGCTCGCGGTCGTAAAAGGTGTACCAATCCAGCGCCTCGATGCCGTCGGCGATCGCCAGCAGCGCTCCGCGCGCCAGCCAACTCGCCTGCGCCCGGTCGCCCACGATCAACGACGGCCAGCCCCACTCAGTGAACCAGATCGGCTTGTCCGGCGCACCCAGCGTCGCCAGCCGTTGCCGCGCGACCTCCACCTGCCCGGGCATGCTCGGCCAGAACTCCCACTCGCCCAGGCGCCCGGTCCATTCCGGCGAGGTCGTCTGGAGGAAGGTGTACGGATGAATCGCCAGCACGTCGAAATAGTCGGCGATGTCCGGATGATACTCGTGCACGCGCTCGAGAAAGTAATAGAGCCCATTCCAGAGGAACGAAGTCTCGAAACAAGAAAGCCCGCCGAACACAACCTTGGCATCGGGGCAGGCGTCGTGAACGGCCGTGTACGCGGCCTTGAGCATCTTGCCGTAATGATCGGGGTCGGGTTCGGGCTTCCAGAAAACGGCGAGGTTCTCCTCGTTCCAGATTTCCCAGGAGTCGATTTGCCCGCAGTAGTGCCCGGCGACGGCGCCCGCGTAATCGCCGAAATCCGCCGGCTCGATTTCCGAGGCGTAGCCCGACGGATACGCCCAGTCCACGCCGTAGCACAGCCGGCCGTCGAACTGCAGCCCGGCCTCGAGCAGCAACTCGACGAACGGGTCGGAATAGTCGAAGGTGAATTCGTCCTGCACCGGCTCGACGTCGGGCCAGTCGATCGAAGCCCGCACCCGGTACAAACCGGCTTCGAGCAGCTTTTCGATCTCGAAGGCGCGCTCCTGGTTCGCCTCGGGTCCGTCATACATCTGCGTGGCGATGCCCATGATCTTGTTGACCGGCAAGCCCTGTCCGCTCAAGTCCGACCAGATGCCGTCCGGACTCGTATCGTCGTCATCGTCGTGGGCGTCGTCATCGGGCGCGGCGTCGTCGTCCTCGTCGTCCGGCTCGGCGACGTCATCGTCGCCGGGCGCGGCATCGTCGTCGTCATCTGCCTGCCCTGAGCTTGTCGAAGGGTCGCCGCACGCAATCGCCAGCGCCGACATAGTCAGCAAACAAAGCAGGAACAGCGGAAGCCGCGTCTTTTTCATGGCCAACCCATGGAGGAAAAATTTTTATCGTCCACACGGATACGCCGGCGGAAAATCCTACTGCCGGGCAGCGGCGAAAGCAACGAAATTCGGCGTCAGGTTGCGGGCCGGAATTGCAGGCGCAGGGGCTTTTCCAAGCGGCATTCGCGCAGCAGCGCTTCGTCGTTCATGATCGCTTCGGTCGGGCCGTCGGCGGCGACGATCCCCCGGTGCAGCACGATGGTGCGCGGGCACAGATCGAGCACCAGATCCAGGTCGTGCGTGGCGATGATCTTGGTGTGCGTGAAGGTCTGCAACATCTCGATCAACAGCCGGCGGCCGCGCGGATCGAGGTTGGACGACGGTTCGTCGAGCACGAGGATGTTCGGCGACATCGCCAGCACCGTGGCGATCGACGCCGCGCGTTTTTCGCCGCCCGACAGCTTGTAGGACGGCCGATCGATCAAATGTTCGGCCCCGACCGCCGCCAACGCTTCGCGCACGCGCCGTTGCGCTTCCGCGGGCGGCAGGCCCAGGTTCAGCGGCCCGAAAGCCACGTCCTCGCCCACTGTGGGCATGAACAGTTGATCGTCCGGGTCCTGAAAGACCATCCCCACCGTACGGCGGATCACCGGCCGCGTTTTTTTGTCCAGGTATACGTCGCCGATCAACAGCGAGCCCGCCGCGGGCAATAGGCAGCCGGTGAGGTGCTGCAGCAGCGTCGACTTGCCCGCGCCGTTCGCGCCGACCAACGCCACCGCCTCGCCGTGCGTGATGCGAAAGGAAACGCCGCGCAGCGCCGGCGTGCCGTCCGGATAGGTGAAATGCAGCTCGCGCGCCTCGACCAGATGATGGCTCATGACCACCACCCCAACACGGTCGCGCCCAGCCACCGCGACACGTTCACCCAGCGCAGCGCGACGAACAACGACGTCCAGCCCAGGACGAAAACGATTTCGCGCCCGCCGAAGCGCGCCGGCCGCAACGCGGGCATCGCGCCGGCGAAGCCGCGGCAGCTCATCGCCTGATGCACGCGCTGCGCGCGATCGAGCGTGCGCAGCAGCAAATGGCCCGTCAACGAACCGAACTCACGCAGGCTGGTTCCCCGGCCGCAGGAGCGTAGCGCGCGAGCGCGCACCAGGCTCATCGTCTCTTCGACGAGGACGAACAGGTAGCGATGCAACAACAGCAACTGCACGACGAACGCGCGCGGCACGCCCAGCCGCCGCAGCGCGAGGCACACGTTGTTGAAGCCGGTCACCGCCGTCAGCGCGAGCGCGGCCGCGACCGTCAGCGTGAAGCGCAGCAGAATCGAGGCGAAGGAAATCCAGCCGCCGGAGATAGGCAGCCCGCCGATCATCAGCAGCGGCTGCCGGTCGAGCAGCGGATTGAAGATGCCGATCAGCACGGCGAAGGGCGCGGCGAAAAGGATCTTGCGCCACAGCCAGCGGCCGGGTACGTTGCCGCCGAGGCACAGCGCAACGGGAAAAACAACGAAGGGCGTCAGTGCGGAAAGCTCATAACGATCGAACGAAACGACCGTCACCAGGAAGGCCAACGTGGCCAGCAATTTGGCGCGACCGTCGAGGCGATGCAGCGGCGTATCCTGCCGCGCCAGCCGGTCCGTCTCGCCCAGAGCGAAAAATTGCGACTCGATCGCGCTCATGCATGCTCAGCGCGTGCCGGCGACGACCGCCGCGCGACGCCGCCGCAACGCCAGCGCCGCCAACACTGCGAGGGTCAGCGTCAGCAAACTGCCGACCAACCCGGCAACGCTGGTGCCAGCGCTCACCGCCGGCCAGGCCTCGGCCTCTTCCGCCGCGCCTTCCTCTTCACCCGCAGGGAAACCGTAGTCGGGCAGCAGCGCGGTTTTCTCCTGCACGCCGGCCAGCGATTCGTGGACGCCGGCGGCCGGCGCAGCCAGTTCCTCGCGGCCCGAGGTTTTAAACATCGACCACTCCAGGCCGTCGGGCTGCCCCGAAGCGAACCAGGAGAAAACGACGCCGGTCAGCACCGTCGCCGCGGCCAGACCGACCAGCACCTTACGCAACGACAACGGGCCGACGGGCTTTGCCTGGGCCGCCGCCGCGACGATCTCCGGACGCGCCTGCCACACGAACAGCACGACCGCCGCCGTCGTCAGTCCCTCCACGATGCCGATCGCCAAGTGGATCGGCTGCATCAAAAGCACGAAGGAGGAAAACGGCAGCGCGGTGATGCCCGACAGCAGTGTTTCGAGCACCACGCCGAACGCGCCCAGTTGCAGACCGACGACCGCCGCCAGCAGCGAACCGCCGACGATCCGCCCTTGCGTAGGATTGGCGGCCGCCAGCGGTTTGAAAATCAGCGGATAGGCGACGAAACACGAGAAAAATCCCAGGTTGAAAATGTTGCAGCCCAAGGCCAGCAAGCCGCCGTCGGCGAAAAACAGAGCCTGTACGGTCAGGACCGAGGCCATGGCCAGGAAGGCCGCGTGCGGCCCCAACAGCACGGCGAGGATCAAGCCGCCGCCCAGGTGCCCGCTGGAGCCGGTGGCCGGAATCGTAAAGTTGATCATCTGCGCCGCGAAAACGAACGCAGCGGTCACACCCATCAACGGAATTTTTTTGTCGTCGGCTTCCAGCGTCAATTTACGCGAGCTGTAAACGATCAAGCCCGCCGTCGCCGCCCACATCGCGCCACCGACCGCCGGGGAAAGCAGAGCATCGGCCATATGCATGTCACACTCTCCTGGATTCGAGGATTTTGCCCGGGAAAATCGTCGTCGCCGATTTTCCGCCCGTCGGCGTATATTACGAATTTCATTTTCGTAACACTATGTGGCAGGAGAGTCAAGATTCGATCGGGCGAAGATCGGCCGCCGGCCGGGGATCAATTCGGTTTTCCCGCCTGTTTTTGCGAATAAATCGAAGACGTTAAGATCCCGTCGCGAAGCGGCAACTATCGACACAAAAATCCTGAGTATGTTACATTGATCTGCCTTTTCTATATAGTGCGAGAAATGAAACGAATCAGTCGCCTGAAACAAAAAGCAAAAAGCCTCGGCATTGGCTGGAAAGCGGCCATCTCCGTGGCAAGTCTTTTCTTTTTTCTTTTCCTCCTGGAATTGGGGATGCGCGCGTTCGGCGCGATTTTTTTATCCCGGGACGCCGATCTTCACACCGTTCATCTCTGGCAGAAACTGGCCGGTAAGGATGGTTCGTCTCTGACCACCATTCTATGCGTCGGCGATTCGTTCACCTACGGCGGCCGGGTCGATCCCCAACAGACCTATCCGGTTCTATTAAGCAATAAGCTCAACGATCCCGCCGCCGGCAGGAACTACCTGGTCGTCAACAAAGGAATATGCGAAAGCAATTCACGAATTCACGCGAAGAAGTTGCCCGCGTGGCTCGATGAGTACCGGCCCGACATGGTGATTGTGTTGTCCGGTTCGGCCAATCGCTTTCATCCCGTCCTTTTTCGCGACATCGAGGAAGGTAACGCGCAAAAGATCATTCGTTATCTCATCACCGAAGTTCGGGTTGCGAAGCTGTTTCGGATTCTTTATCTGACGGCGAAAAGCAAGTTGTTGTTTATCGACATGGATGACGAAAACCGAATCAAACAATTCCAAAAGCAAAACAAGTTCGACCTGGTGGTCGAGTATGCGTTGCGCGGTATAAAAAACAATCCGTACAACATAGATCTGCTTTACCACATGACCAAGGCTTTCGACCTACAGAGCCGTTACAGCTCGGAGGAAATCTTCCGGGAACTGGATCAAATCCGGCAAGAACGCCCGTTCCTGAACAAGCAGGCCGACTTCATGGGCTATCTCGACCTGTACCGGGACAAGCAGCGTTATGAAGCGTCGGTGACCGATTGGCTGCGCGGAGATCTGGAAACGATCGTCACGCTGTGCCGGGAAAAAGGGACGACGCTAATCTTACAAAATTATCCGGTGAATTATCCGCTGGCCAACGACGTCCTGCGGGAGATCGCCGAAAAGCATTCCTTGCCCTTCGTGGACAATCTCGCGGTCTTCGAAACCTTGACGCCGCGGGAAAAATACATTTTTGACGACGATCATTGCACGATGGAAGGACACGCCGTCATGGTCGATAATATCGCCCAGAAAATTATGACGATGCAAAAGGTGGAACCATGAACGACAAACCGGAAGAGAAAATTCAGAAGCCCGGCGACGATCAACTGAAGTTTAAGAACAACCGCGAACTGCTGCTGTTCCTGTTCATCGCCATCAGAGAAAACCGCAAGTGGTGGCTTCTGCCATTGCTGTTCGTGCTGGCGATTCTTTCGGTTTTCGTTTCGCTGACCGGCAATACCACGCTTCTGCCGGCGATATACGCGTTGTTCTGATGAAAGCCGCCGCCCCGCCCCGGGAACGACTCCGCTTTCTCTTCCTCCGTGCTTACGAACAACTGCAAGGCGGCGGACCGGTGCCGCCCTTGGGAATATTGTATCTGGCGGCGACGTTGCGGGAACGATACGGCGAACGCATTGACATCCAATTCGTCGACCTCGGCCTGACCACCTTTGCTGAAGCAATGGCGATCGTCGGCGGGTTTCGCCCGCGTTATGTCGGCATCAGCGCGATGAGTTGCGAAGATGCCCTGTTGCATCGGCTCGCCGGCAGCGTCAAACAACTCCGACCGGAAGCGGCGGTGATCGTCGGCGGTCCGCACGCCTCCATCCTGCGCGAACGGATGCTCGAAGACGAACACATCGACGTGGTCGTCGTCGGCGAGGCGGAGCGGACGCTGATCGAATTGATCGACACTCTCGAGGCGAACGGCGATCCGGCACGGGTGCGCGGCATCGCGTATCGCCACGATGCGCGGCCGACCTTCACCGGAGAGGCCGAACCGATCGCCGACCTGGACGCTTTGCCCTTTCCAGCGTGGGATCTGATCGACTTCGACCGTTACGCGCGCCGTCCGAACTGGAACGGCCCGCTCAAAGAAGAACGTTTCGCCGAGCTGTTCACTTCGCGCGGCTGCCCCTACGGATGCGTTTTCTGCCACAACCTGTTCGGCAAAAAGATCCGCCTGCGTTCGCCCGAAAGCGTGCTGGCCGAAATTCGGCACGTGCACGACCGGTTCGGCATTCGCGAGTTTCACGTGCTGGACGACATTTTCAACGCCGACGACGCACGCGCCCGGCGCATCTGCGAATCGATCGTCGCCGCGGGCTTGCACCTTTCGCTGGCGTTTCCCAACGGCCTGCGCGCCGACTTGTTGACCGCCGAGTTGCTCGATCTGCTCGAACGCGCCGGCGCCTATAAGATACATTTCGGCTTCGAAACCGCTTCGCCGCGTCTGCAACGGGCGATCGGCAAGAATCTGGATCTGCCGCTCGCCATGCGGATGATCGACGCAACGGCGCGGTCCGGGATCGTTACGGGCGCCTATTTCATGTTCGGCTTTCCCGGCCAGACCAAAGAGGAAATGCTCGCCACGGTGGACTATGCCGTGCATTCACGGTTGGATTCGGCTTACTTTTTCAAAGCCACGCCGTTTCCCGGCAGTTCGTTTTTCCGGGTCGTGCAAGAGGGTGAAAATCGCCCGGAGAATTTCGCCGATTGTCATTTTTATTCGCGCAATCGATCCTATGGCGAGATGGACGCCAATGAACTCAACGCGTTGATTCTCTCGGCGCAACGGCGTTTCTATTTTCGCTTCGATCGCCTGTGGCAGGGTTTGCGCAAAGCGCCGAACAAAAGGCGTTTCCTGAAGAACCTCGTGACGGCGGCAGCCTTGGTGCTGCAGTCGTTTCTGTTGCGCCAATTGTCCCCGGCGGCGGGAAAGGAGAAGCCATGAGACGGTGGTTCGCCAACATGCTTTGCGCCATCGGCGTGTTGCTGCCGTGGCGGTTGCGGGTCTGGTACGCCAACGCCCTGGGGTGGTGGGCGCAAGGCGTGTACTGGCTGTACACGACCCTGGTTAAAACGATCGTGAAACACCTGACCGCGGGAAATAAGTCCACATGAAACGGTTGGCGGTATTGTTTTCCGGCGGTACCGATTCCACCGCAGCGACCGCGCTCGTCGCGCCGGAGTACGATCGCCTGCACTTGCTGACGTACCGCCATTCCGGCCTGGAGCATGTCGAAAACAGCCGCACCAATCTGGCAGCGCTGCAGACCCGCTTCGGCCGTGACAAATTCACGCACGAGATCTTCGACATCGATCGGCTGTTCAAAGCCGCCACCTATGCCGATTATTGGTCCGGGCTGCGGCGTCACGGCTTTTTCGCCCTGGCGTCCTGCGGGTTCTGCAAGCTGGCCATGCATGTACGCACGATCGTCTATTGTCTGGACCACGACGTGACCGAGGCGGCCGACGGCGCAAACATCAACATGTCGCATTTTCCCGCGCAGATGAAGGAAGTGCTCGAGCCGTTGCGCGACCTATACAGGCAGTTCGGCATTCGCTATACCAATCCGGTGTTCGATTACGATTATCCGGAAAACCTCGATTGGTTCGATAAATTGGGTCTACGGGCGCTGACCGGCGAAACCGCCGCGATCAACCCGGGCCATAAGGGAACGACCACGGGACAGTTGTTGTTCGCGCAAGGCATTCTCCCGGCCGAAAACGTGAAAGGCACCGCCCTGGATCGCCGCATGCAGGCGCGCTGTTTTCAATTGACCCTGCTCAACCTGTTCGCGCTGGGCAGTTACATTCCCAAACACGGCATGGAACAATACCGCGCGGAAACCGCGTCGTTCTTCAAGAAAAAAATCGACTGGTTCCGCGTCCGTCTGGAAGAGTATCGACAGCGCGGCGACGACAGCGAACTCGCGCGATGGATCGACCGATGAAACGTCCGATGAACGCCCGGCAGCGGCAGGCGACCTCGACGGCGGCCAAGGCGATCAGCCTGGGATTCGCCGTTTTTTTGTTGTTGCTGGTGGAGATCGTCGCGCGCTTGGTCCTGCCGGCGACGCACCTGGACAACATTCTGGCCGTATTGCGGCGCGATCCCCAATTGATGTGGCGCAACAAGCCGAATCTTCACACCCGTTTTGCCGGAACCGCCGTGTTCACCGAAAGCCATGGATTTCGCGTAGGCCGGCGCGGCGAGGAGATAAACAAAGAAAAGCAACCGGACGTGTCGCGCATCGTCTGCCTGGGCGCCTCGCCGACCTTCGGCTGGGGCGTCGCCTACGAGGAAACATACGCGGCGCGGCTGGGGGTGTTGTTGCGGCGCGATCACCGGATGGAAGTGGAAACGATCAACGCCGGGATGATCGGCTTCTCTTCCCATCAGGGCGCGCTGTTGCTGGCGAATGTCATCCGTCCGCTGACTCCCGATCTGATCACCGTGTCCTATGTAATCAACGATGTGGATCGATACCGCTTTTTTTACAACGACGGCGGGGCCGACAAAAACGTCGCGCCGCCGGGTCGTTGGACCGTCGGGGTGTTTAACGCGCTGGATCGAAGCCGATCCTTCACCGCGTTGGGAAAAATGTCGGCCGCGGTCTTGCACCGCCGTTCAAGTTTCGACGGCCGGCCGGTGGAAGTATATCGACCACGGAGCGTGCGCACGCCGCCGGAAGACTATCGCGTCAATTTGCGGCGGATTGTGCAACTGGCGCGAAACGCTTCCTGCCGGGTCGTGTTCGTCGCGATGCCGGTCAACCTGCCGGTCGCCCCGCCGTTGGCGGAACAAGATCGACAAGCGGCACGGCAATGGTTGGACAAAGGGATGGCGCTGGTCGAAGCGAATCGCTGCCGTGAGGCGATCGAACCCTTGTCGGCGGCGGTGAAGGCCGATCCGAACTTCAGCGAGGCGTTCTATCAACTCGGCGTTTGTCGGCGACGATTGAACGAACCTCTCCAGGCGAGCGAGGCGTTCGACGCCTTGATGAAAAGCGAGGCGAACCGTTGCGGCGCCGCCGGGTTGCAGTACAATCGCATCATGGCCGAGGTCGCCGCGGAAAACGGTATCCCGCTGGTCGACGCCGCCGCGGCTTTTCGCGCGCACCAAGGCGATTACCTGTTTCTCAGTCCCGAAGACGACCCGATTCATCCCAACGCCCAAGGCCATGCGTTGATCGCCGCGTTGCTTGCCGCGACCTTTGGTCCAAAACCATAACGAAGGATCGACTGTCGTTGCTTCGGCAAAGGACGAGATCAGGATCGAATCCCGCCGTTCGTTTCGGATCGGGCGAAAACATTGTTCTCCGTTTCGTGGATCGATCTTCCCCGGACCTGCTACTGTTTATCCGCAGTTTTCATCAAAAACACAAGGTGTGTGACAGTGCTGGGGCGCTCGGCGGGTTGACTTTAGGCGCATGCCGGCGGCAATAAGCCTTTTATACGCGCGTCCCGAGCGTTATAATTCTCGGCGCCCGCGCATCATCCCCCTGACGATATCTTAAAGTTTGTGCTACATCTTTTTTATCGATGAACACGATGGATGGGGAGTCGCGATGAAACTGCTGATCGTCAGCCCCGCGCAAAAGCAGAACGACGGCACGCCGTTGCGCGTGAAGAAAGCCTTTCTCATTCCGCTCTCGGTGTACCTGCTGGCGGGCCTGACGCCGCGCGAATGGGACATCCGGCTGATCAACGACTACACCGACGACATTCCCTTCGACGAGCCGTTCGACCTGGTGGGCATCACCGCCACCACGCTGCATTCGGCGCGCGGCTACGAGATCGCCGAACGCTTCCGCCAACGCGGCACGAAGGTGGTGATGGGCGGCTTTCACCCGACGCTGTTTCCGCAAGAAGCGCAGGAACGCTGCGACGCGATCGTCTGCGGCGAGGCGGAGCTGGTGTGGCGGCAGGTGCTCGACGACGCGTTGCACGACCGGTTGCAAAAGGTCTATCGCGCCGACCGGTTCTGCGACCTGGTCGACCAGCCGGCGCCGCGCTACGATTTGATCGACCAAAGCAAGTACATCAACAACGTGTTCGCGGTCGAGTATTCGCGCGGCTGTCCCTACAATTGCGAGTACTGTTCGGTCACGCAATTTTACGGCAACAAGTATCGCTTCCGCCCGCCGGCCGAAGTCGTGCGCGACATCCAAGCCAGCAAACAGCGGTTCATCGGCTTCGTCGACGACAACATCGCCGGCATCCTGCCCAAATCGGCCGAACTGTTCGAGGCGCTCATTCCGCAGAAAATTTTCTGGATGAGCCAGGTGTCCATCCGCCTCGCCGACGACGAACGCGTGCTCGCCCTGTCGGCGCGCTCGGGTTTCCGCTACGCGATCATCGGCCTGGAAACACTGGACCCGCGCAACCTCGCCGAGGTCGGTAAAAAGAACGTCAACCACGTCGAGGAATACGTGGCCAAGACCAAGCTCTTCAAAAAACACGGCATCAGCGTGTGCGCCAATTTGATGTTCGGTTTCGACCACGACACGCCGGAGACCTTCGACAAAACGTACCGCTTCCTGGTAAAGAACCGCTTCATGCCCAATCCGTACATCATCACGCCCTACCCCGGCACGCGCCTGCACGAGCGCATGAAGGCCGACGGGCGCATCCTGCACCACGATTATTGGAAGTACACGTCGTACCAAACGGTCTTTGCCCCGCAGCACTTCGCGCCCGAGCAATTGGACGCGCTGTTTCTGAAATTTTATGGCGACAGTTTTTCGGTCGGCAATTCGCTCAAGCGCTTCTTCCACATGTTGCGTTTCAAGTTCGGCTTCGGCCAGTTTATGACGCAACTGGCGCTGCTGATCAACAGTCTGGTCGTGCGCAAAAACGTGAAGAAGGGCATTCTGCCGTATTATTGAGGCGCGCTCACCAGGTCGTCGGCCAGCGGCCGCGCACGGCCCGTCCGACGTTCAACCCGACGACCAGCGCCGCGAGGCGAATCGCGAAATCTTCCTTGAAGTTGCTCCAGCGCATCGTCGGCAGCGTCCGCCGCCAGTTGTTCTGCAGGTTGAACATGCGTTGCGCCAGCTTGAAGTACAGCTCGTTCTGCTTTTCCGGCGACCAGTTTTTCGGCTGATACACCGTCTCGTACGAGGTGTAGCGGTTCCAGTCGTAGGTGAGAATGCGCCCGTCGGCGTGCATGCGGTCGTAGAGCTTGGTGCCGGGGATCGGCGTGAGGATGTACAAAAACGGAATGAGCTTGTTGCGTTCCAGAAACCGCGCTGTCTCCTCGTAGTGTTCCTCGGTCTCCGTATCGAAACCGAACATCATGTTCGCGCCGACCATCACGCCGCGCTGCTGAAATTCGCGGATGCGACGCTCGAACTCGGCCACCTGGTTGATGTTGCGGTGCACCTCGGCCAGCGCCTCGGGGTGAATCGACTCCACGCCGATCCAGCAAAAACGCAGCCCGCTTTTCACCGCCAGGTCCAACAACTCCGGATCGTCGGCGAGGTACATCGTCGATTGCGCCATCCAACGCACGTCGAGTTTGCGCAGCGCCGTAAACAGCTCGCGCGCGTGCTCGCGGTGGCCGCTGATGTTGTCGTCGACGAAAGCCAGGTAGCGGCTGCCGGTCGCCTTGGCGTCGAGATCGGAAGAGCACACGTCTGAACTCCAGTCACACCATCCAATCT
>ERZ795059.3807-NODE-3807-length-14499-cov-8.658751_pt1 | contig 14499 bp, 13 predicted proteins | sample MGYA00375143_ERZ795059 | MGnify/ENA primary metagenome ERZ795059 (study PRJEB30188, sample SAMN05720168) | activated sludge metagenome | isolation source: Anaerobic digester | place: USA | collected 2015-01-07 ... | reverse complement strand
GATACGAAAGTGATAATTGATGTTGTGAAGCGATATGATATTGACGGCGTTCATTTTGATGATTATTTTTATCCATACCCAATATCAGGAGTACCATTTCCTGATACAGTTACATGGCAACAACACTCAGGTGGCTATACTGATATAGGGGACTGGAGGAGAAATAACGTAAACAGACTTATTCATATGTTATCCGACAGTATTAAGCACTATAAAAAACATGTGAAGTTTGGAATAAGTCCATTTGGAATATGGAGGAATAAATCCACTGATTCAACAGGTTCGGATACATATGGATTTCAGGCGTATGATTCCCAATTTGCAGATTCGAAATTTTGGGTTCAACAAGGATGGCTTGATTATATAAATCCACAGATATACTGGAGCATAGGATATCCTGCAGCGCGATATGAAGTTTTAGCAGAGTGGTGGGCAAACAACTCATTTGGAAAACATGTCTATGTAGGACAGGCAGTTTATAAGATACAGAATAATGCGGACTCCAACTGGTACAATTTATCTGAGATGCCAAGCCATTTAAGATTAAACACGATGTATCCTGAGATCAAGGGGAATGTGTATTTCAGTTCTAAGTCGGTAACAAACAACATGGGGGGATTTCAGGATTCACTAAGGACCAATTTCTACAAATATCCTGCACTACCACCGATAATGGAGTGGAAAGATTCAACAGCTCCCCTACCGCCAAGCAATCTAAGCATCCAGAAGACGCAAAGCGGAATTGAATTGTCGTGGAACAAACCTGCTCCAGCAAGTGACGGAGACACAGCCAGATACTACGTTATTTACAGAGCGATTATGCCAGATACTATAAATCCGGATGATCCGAGATATATAAGGAAGATCATTTACAATAACTCTCAGACACTGACTGACACAATAGGAGGCTCATACCAGGGGGTCTATTACGCAGTAACATCAGTTGACAGATTACATAACGAGAGTGCTCCTGTAGTTGGAAGTTTAAGTGCGACAGGACTAAGTGAGTCATGCGGACTTGCGAGTGAATATAAACTTGAGCAAAATTTCCCTAATCCCTTTAATCCGATTACAAAGATCAGTTACTCATTAGCAACCAAAACAAGAGTCAAGATAAAGATTTTTGACATTCTTGGACATGAAGTGAAAACCCTTTTAGATGATGAAAAAGAAGCCGGGGCATACAGCATAGAATTTGACGGGACGGGATTAGCGAGTGGAATTTATATTTTCCGAATAAACGCAAGCGATTTTACTGATACAAAAAAGATGGTTTTGATGAAGTAGAGTTATTTCCCACTTCCCATAAACAAACCTCGCTGAAAGTGTTTCTGAGAAGCGAGGAAGAGAATTAAGACAGGTATGATTGCAATCACTGATCCCGCCGCGACATACCTGTAATTATTTACAAAAGTACCCATCATATAACTCAAACCAACCTGCAGTGTGTAATTCTCCGGACTTTTAAGAACAATGAGAGGCCAGAGAAAATCCCCCCAAGTTCCAATGAAAGTGAAAATAGCCAGTGTAATAAGAGTAGGTTTAGTCATAGGAAGCATGACAGTCCACCACATCTTAAAGAAACCGCATCCATCCATAACAGCAGCTTCCTCGATTTCTTTCGGAATTGAAAGAAAAGCTTGTCTCATCATATAAATGGCAAAACCTTCAACTGCGAAAGGGATAATAACACCAACAAGAGAGTCTGCAAGATTGAGTTTTAAGATCGATACATAAAGAGGGATGATTATAATCTCTTTTGGGATCATCAGAGAAGCGACTATCAATAAAAAGATGAGTTCCCTACCCTTAAATGAGAATCGTGCAAGCCCATAACCAGCAAGAGAGGAAATCAGTAAATTAAGCATCACAGTAACAGAGACAATAATAAAGCTATTTATAAAATAGTCGCCAAACGGAACACTATTAAAAGCACCAGAGTAGTTCTCGAAGTTAAGAGTTTGAGGGATCAGATCAGGTGGAAATGCAAAAAGTTCCTCGCTACCCTTAAGTGAAGTTGAAAGCAGCCAGAGAAACGGGAAGACAGCAATCAGAGCGAAAAAGAGAAGGAGAAAAAGCCTAAAAAGACGCGTTGTTAAGTGTCCCATTTTTTCTCCAAGAATCTAATATTCATGAAAGCAAACCCGAGAGATATAAGAAACAAGATTACTCCAGCAGCAGAACTAAGACCAAATTCAAAGCGCTCGAAAGCTTCGCGGAAGAGAAAAGAAACTATGCTTTTATTCCCCATAGGTGTACCAGGAATTAGTATATAAATTTCGGTAAATATTTTTATAGCAGCACTTGAGGAAATCACAAATACAAAAATAATTACAGGTTTAAGTTGCGGAATTATGATGTCAATAACACGACGGAGAGGGCCTGCTCCATCGAGCAATGCAGACTCCTCAAGTTCCTTTGGAATTATCATAAGTCCAGCGAGAAAAATCATCATATAATAACCAAATCCTCTCCAAACTGTAAGTAACATTACACTAAAAAGATTAACCGGGTAGAGAGTAAGCCATTGAACATTTTCCATTCCCAAAAGAGAAAGGAGATAATTCATAATACCATAATCCTCCGAGAGGATCCATCTCCAGATAATACCTGCTATAACAACCGGTGTGATTACGGGAAAGAAGTAGATTGACCGTAAAAAAGAATTCCGTGCAGAAGCATCCCGCAGAAAAAGAGCCAAGGTAAGGGATATTATAATTATCACAGGAGTAGCAAGAATAAAAAGGAAAGAGTTTAGTAGAGTCATCCAAAAAACATGGTCCTGAAATAAGCGAGAGTAATTAGAGAGTCCGATGAAATTTCCATCATTCATAAGATTATAGTCCATGAAGCTATAAATCACAATTCTAACAAATGGGATGAAGGCAAAAAGAAGAAGAAAAATGAGAGCCGGGAAAACAAAGAGAAAGCCTTTGTTTGATTTCAGAAGACTCATTGATCCCCCAGAATAATACTCCATTCGCGTACAGCAAGATCAAGAGCCTTTTTTACCGGAACATTACCAAGTCCTATGGACTGGATAGATTCGTCAAAAATATCCCTAAGAATATCGAATTTAGGATGTTGAAGATAGTAACGTAATCTTGTGGCTTTAGGGAGCAAGCGTGCTCCCATTAATCTTGCTTTAGTTTCGAGAGTAGAATCCCCAGAAGTAAAATAAGGATCCAGCATTGCTTCCTGAGTTGAAGGAAAGATGGTTGCCAGTTTACAAAAGTTGAGCTGATTTTGGTTATTTGTTACGAAGAGTGCAAAGTCAAGAGCTTGTTTTTTATTCCGAGATTTTTTTGTTAAAGCAACAGACATTGCAGCAAGTTCATGCTTTCCAGTAACTCCCACAACCGGAGGAGCTATATCTGTTGAGGAATAAATACCGGGAGCATTATCTTTAATTCTTTTTAAGAAAACCGGACCAGTGAAAACCATTGCAACTCTTCCCGATTGATACGGTTCAATTATAGAAGCACCAGTATTAATCAGAGATTCGGAAGGAAGAAATCCCTGCTTATAGAGATCCATCCAAGAATTTATAAGAGAGACGGCTTCAGGCGAATTAAAGAGTGCACGGGTAATATCCGAATTAACCATTTTTATTCCTTCGGAGCCCAGCATCATCGGGAGGTAGCTATCCTTACCGATATTCCAGAAGAGTGCGTAGTTTCCAGTGCGATTTTTATACTCTCTCAGAAATTCAGTAAGCTCCGAGAAAGTTGAAGGAATATCGGAGGGTGAGAAACCAGCCTGAGTTATTAATTTTTTATTGTATATCAGAGCATAAGTGTTCAGATACCATGGCAGAGCAACCGTTTGATTGCGGAAAGTGCACGCCTCAAGTGCATTGGAAAGATAGATTTGTCTAAGACTGTCAGCCGGAATATGAGTGGTTAAAACCTCAAGCGCATTCAGAGCCGCAAACTTTGCAAGGAAGTCTGCCGAGAGATTGACAACATCAGGAGGATTACCTGCAGCAAGAGAAGCGAGGAGTTTTTGAATTGCCGCATCATATGGGATATCAATCCAACGGATTTTAATGTCAGGATTATGCGCCTCGTATTCTTTAATCAATGAATGAAAATAGTCATCGAAAACCGGACTAAGCTGAAGCGTCCAAAACTCAATAGTATTTTCATCGTTAGGATTATTACAACCGTGAAAAGATATCAGAGAGGTGATAAGAAGGAGTATCAATACAATGTTTTTCATATAATCACATTTTCCGCATGGTAAAATAATCTACACCGTTATTATTTGTGTGAATAAGAAGAAGGTCTGCCCGAACAAGATTCACAAGACTACGGGAAGCACGACGTTGGGAGATATTTGCAACATGTGACAAATCCTTAACGGTAATTGAGTCAGTGGTTTCAAGTAACTTAAAAATTATCTTCTCGATACTTCCGATAGAGTATTTTTTGAGGGGCGGACCAGAAGAATGGGAGCGAAGGACACGTATCATCTCTTTACCCGCTGGTACGCTCTTATCATTAATGCGAACATACACCTGAGCAGTGCGGATATCGAGTTCTACTTTAAAATCCTGAATACGATGGGGTTTATTTTTTGATTCGGGAACGGAGACTACCACAATTTCTTTCCCATTGATATCGAAGTATTCGAAAGTGACTTCAACAGGCGGATTGCAATAATTATTTACTGTATCGAGTACAAGTTCCGTCTCGGTTTTTTCACTTTCCACGCCAATAATACGGCGATCATCGTCCACACCAAGAATTAAAGTACCTCCAGATGTATTAGCAAAAGCGATTATCTCTTTAGCCATTTTCTCAGGAGAGGAGAAATGAAGTTTATACTCACAATTCAGAGTCTCCCCTTTTTCAATAAGTTCGATAAGTTCTTTACGTTTCACTTAAGGGCATCCAGAGAAATATTGTTTAAGCGGCCATTAATAAGAGAAGATCGACGTCCGACATATCGAGAATTAAGATTGGGAGGATACTTCAGAGGTGCGGGAATAACCGCAGCCAAGCGAGTACACTCATTACGAGATAATTCCCCTGGTTCCTTATTGAAAAAAATATCAGAAGCCTTACCAACTCCAAAGATACCATTACCCCACTCAATTATATTCACATAATTTTCAAGAATTGCTTTTTTTGATACCTCTTTTTCAATACGGAAGGTTAATAAAATCTCTTTGGCTTTTCGTATAACACTTTTATTTGAAGTAAGAAAAAGGTTCTTTGCGAGTTGCATTGTGATTGTACTACCACCACGCTTGCTACGTTTAATCCGTTTGTTTAGAGCTATTGATGCATTAAGTTCTTTCCAATCCACTCCCCTATGTGTGAAGAAATTACCATCCTCCATTGAGATAATCCCTTTCAAGAGTAAAGGGTTAATATCACCAAGAGAGATCCAATCCTGCCGAGGATAAAAGAGGAGATAATTTTCATACGCCCTTTGCTCCATAAGACTAGAAAAACGCCTATTTTGAAATTCGAGAAGAGGAATTTGGAATGCAGGTAAACTCAGATACAGAACGAAAAAAAGATACAGAAAAATAACCTTAAACTTATTTCTTTTTAAAATTTCAATATTTTGAGTAAGGAGATACCCGAGTTCAAATTGTGACATAAAAGTGCAAATTTTTAATAATTGTTGACGTTAATCTATTAAAATGAAAGGAGATATAAAAGCAGTAAAGATTTAAAGCCAGTAGGATGAAATATTGATTAAGAGAATTAGGAAGAATTTATTATTATTGACAGGTAATTTTCACAAATTTCGAATAAGATGAGCCAAAAACAGATAAAAAAGAACAGAAAAAGTCAATCGGAATCCAACAGGAGCACAAAGAGCAAAAAGAATATATATATAGCAACCGCTATTGGCATCGCAATAATACTTTTTTTTGTAATCAGAGGATTAATGAAAACCAACATAACGGAAAACGAATACATTTTCAAGAAAGAAGGAACAATTTCTTTTCTATCCACAGAGGGAAAAGAAATCAAAACTATAGATATGGAAGTTGCGGATACTGAATACGACACTCAATTGGGACTAATGTTCAGAAAAAGCATGAAAGAGACAGAGTCCATGTTATTCATATTCCCAAACGAAGAACCGAGATCATTCTGGATGAGGAATACGTACATACCTCTCGATATGATATTTGTCAGCGGCGAGAAGAAAATAGTTATGATCCAGAAGAACACCAAGACATTAAGTGACCAATCATATCCTTCGATATTGCCAGCGAAATATGTGGTAGAAGTTGTTGGTGGATTTACAACCAAATACGGGATAAAGGAGGGGGATTCAATAGACTTCAAACGATAAATAATCAACCTTTTAATAATTCCTCTTCATCGTAAAGCATATGACGGATAGTTTCCCTGCTACGAATTATGCTGAAAGAATGGTTATCAACCAGAACCTCTGCGGGACGAAGTCTAGCATTGTAATTAGATGACATAACCATACCGTAAGATCCGGCTGACATAATGGCTATCAAATCATTTCTACTCATTAGAGGGAATACCCGTTCCTTAGCAAAGAAATCCCCACTTTCACAAACAGGGCCGACAATGTTTGCATAGATATCCTTTTTCCCATTAAGAACCATCAGGGGTTGGATATAGTGATAAGCATCGTACAAACTTGGACGAATCAGGTCGTTCATAGCAGCATCCACTATAATGAAATGTTTGTTCATATTTTTCTTCGAGTAAAGAACTTTTGAGACCAGGATGCCAGAATTTGCAGTAAGGAAACGACCCGGCTCAAAATAAATTTCACAATCGAGTTTTTTAAATAAAGGAATCAGTTTATTTGCAGTAGCAATTATATTAAGAGGAATTTCTGTTTTGTATTTAATACCAAATCCGCCACCAACATCGACGTGTTTCAGATTTATTTCTTCCCCCTTAAGAGTAAAAAAGATCTCTGAAAGTTTACTAACGGCTTCAACGAAGGGTTCCGGATTATTTATCTGAGAACCAATATGCATATCTATACCATCGAGAATAACATTTTTTAATCGTGAACATCTCCGAAAGACATCAAGCGAATCAGCAGCATTAATACCAAATTTATTTTCCGCAAGACCGGTTGAAATATAGGGATGAGTGTGTGGATCAACATCAGGATTAACGCGAACAGAGACAAGTGCTTTTTTATTGAGCCTGCCTGCGATTTGATCAATGAGGATTATTTCCTCCTCAGATTCACTTTTAAAAACAAGAATTTCATTACTCAGAGCAAATTCTATCTCCTCTTCGGTTTTACCAACACCGCTAAAACCAATTCTTGAAGGAGAAACTCCTGCACGTTCCACTCTTTCGATTTCGCCGATGGAATTTGCATCGAAATAACTTCCGAGACCGGCAAAAATTTTAAGAATGCTCAGATTAGAATTTGACTTAACCGCATAAAAAATCTTATGATCCACTTCTTTAAATGCATCCGAGAAACTCAGATATTTCCTTGTAATATATTTTTTGCTATAAATATATGCGGGGGTACCGACATTTCTGATAATTTGTGAAACAGGTATATCCTCACAGTAGAGTTCATCGTTTTTATAAACGAATTCTCCGTAATTTATGTATTCCATATATATCCTATTAAAGAGTTAAAATGGGAAATCGTCTGTTTCCTTCATTACCGGTTGTTTGGGTTTAGAAAGATTTTTAACTGCTGTTTTATGAGTGTAATTACCTAAAACATAAATCGCCTTAAATGGTTTTGTTGGGCAAGCTTTTTCGCAAGCACCACAACCAATGCAGTATTCTTCTTTAATTTCAGGAGCTGCGATTTTTTTGTAAGGAACCATATTAACAGCCTTGGTGGGACAATGCTCAGAGCAAGCTCCGCACTCAGTTTCCTGAGTAAAGACGATACAATTATCCTTAATTAGCTTAGCGACACCAAGTTGCAGAAGTTTTTTCTTTTCCAGAGAAAGAGGTTGAAGAGCACCGGTTGGGCAGATATCGGTACAGATTGTACAGTCGAAATTACAAAAGCTTCGAATATAATCCATCCGAGGCTGGAACATATTCATAATTCCATATTCAAGAAAAGCCGGTTGAAGAACCTGAGTAGGACAAGCAGCTACGCACAAGTTGCAACCAGTGCAACTCATATTAAATCTATTAATACTCAAAGCACCGGGAGGAGCGACCGGTACTTTACGGTTTTCAGGTATTGTTGAGTCTTTAGTAATCAATGGGATTTTCTGGAAAAATCCTAAAGAAACAGCAGATGCAGAGAAAGCAAATAATTCAGAAAGGAACTTTCTTTTAGAAGCGTTGATTTTACGAGGTTTATATCCCCGAATTTCTTTACCAAAGTAACTGCGAAGGACCACACCACCAGAAGAGCAAACTGTCATGCAATTAAAACAACCCACACACCTTGACATATCAATCGTCATATCCTTGCTATCGATACAATTTGCTTTGCAAGACCATTCACACAATCCACAATTTTTACAATCTTCGGTCCTAATTGAATAACGGAACAGAGAGAATTTAGAAAGAAGTCCAAGCAGAGTACCAACAGGGCATACAGAATTACACCAGAGTCGCCCCCACTTAAAACTCATAAATCCAACAATAAGAAGGGTGAGCAGAGCAAGTCCAAAAGTCAAGGGATTAAAACCTTTATAATCGTATGGATAAACAGAGTAGATATCAAAACCTGAAAGAGTTGAGGAGACGATATTATTAGCAAAAATGATGAGTGGCCGGAACAGGTTATTTGCAATACGTCCAAATGCGCTATAAGGATCCAGAAGTAAAATAAAGAAAAAACTATTAAAAAGTAAAAACAGAAGTGTAAAACTCAGGAAGAAGTATCTTGTTTTATTAAAGGGTTTGGAATAGGAATATTTTTTTTTCCTACTAATCTTATTTTTTACGAATATGAAAAGATCCTGAAAAGTTCCCAAAGGACACAAGAAAGAACAGTAAACCCTACCGAAAAGAAAAGTAAGAATCAAGACAATCAGAAAGCCTACAGCGGAGAAAGAAAGAGTGAGAATAAAATCAATCAATGAGGGAGTAAACTGAAAAAAGAGAACAGATTTAGAAACCGAGGGGTAAAAATAGCCCTTGATATCCAAAAACAGAGCAGAGATACCGATAAGAAAGAGAAGAGATATAAGGACTCTAGCAAACTTGACTAATTTGAACGACATCTATTTCTTTTCTAAGGAATCACTCTTAGGGAATTCATATTTGAGAGAATCAACTTCAACAATTCCTTTAGGGAGAACCTCAGCAGATTTAGTTACCCAAATAGGGCTAGAAAAATTGAAATCATCAGATTTATAAATAATCAAGCAATCGGCGATGGGAAGAGTAGTGGTTTGGCCGTAGTCGTTAAGAAATTGTTTTAACTCTTTAATGCGAAGAAATACACGATACTGTCCGCCTTTTACGATTGTCTGAACGTCCTGATCTATTCTTGACTGAGTTGGGAGGGGATGGTCGACCTGAACGATATAATTAAAATGATCGCCCATTGGAGTATTGCCTATAGTACCACTAATCTGAAAGAAACGAGAATCCAGATCGAACAGTGGTTTTTCAACAATGAAACCAGAGACCGAGATTATTTTATCAATCCACGCATCCGGATTTTTGTAAATAAGACGATTATAGATATCGAATTTAGCCTGCTTGATAATTTTGGAAATAATTTTATCATCATAGCGAGAAGATAATGAGTAACCGCTTTCAGGAGTATTTTTAATTAGGACGTGAGAATCCGGTTTTGACTCTGAAAGGAAATAACCTTCTACGGATGTGCAAGCGATATGAGAAACGGAAATAAGGATAAGTAAAGTAAGTCTAAACATATTAAATCACCAATCTTTTAATATTCAATTTAGAGAGGTCACCTTGTCCTATTTTCATGGAAGTGCCATATTTAATATAATTCACATTTTCGGGTTGAATGCCGAACAGTTTAGCAGAGGCGACATCTGCGGCAAGCATATCTGTTGAAATGATTTGAGATTTCATCAGAACAAGATCATCAACGGAGACACCCCGAGGACCATTCTGGAGCATCACGTTATAAGCATCCACGATATTGAGGTCAGGTTTGCGATAGGAAGCAAAATCAGCAATACATTGGTGAAGATCGTTACGATGCCAAAATCCCCTATCCCAGACAATGCCCATAAGATTTTTCATAGCGACAGTAATTTTGCCTGACCCGTGATGTTTAAGGACGGGTACGTTAATGAAGACATCTGATTCGAGAATAAGTTCGTGTTCTTTTGCTTTAGAAAGTTTTTTAGTATTTTTAAGTTCTATGGGGTGATAGTAACTTTCCTGATTTCCGGGAACGAGTTTACCCTTAGCATCCTTAACAGCTTTTTCTATTCCACTATTAGAATAGCATCGAGTCCAGTTATCGCAAGTATTATCAAATACGTAGACCTCTTTTGCACCAGCATCGAAGCAAGAACGAATAATTGCAGAAACCAGTTTTGGATTAGTATTTGCTGCTTTTTCCGGAACCACATCCCAGCCAATATTAGGTTTTACAACGACCTTCTGATTCTTTTTGACGAATCTTTTCATACCCCCCATAGCATCAAGGGCTTTCAGGAACATTGCATCAGGTTCTCCGCCTTTAATCGCGACCAAATCAAAAGGGGCATCAGCAGGAGCAGAATCAGAGAAAAAGCCATGAAGAGCAGAGGGTTGTAAATTAGCAGTGCCTGCAAGCAATCCTGCAGCGATACCAGTTTTTATAAAGTTTCTACGATCCATAATCCATCCAATTCATGAAGGCTAATAATTTTCTAAAATACTTTTAAAGATAAAGATTTACGGTCAAATATCAAAAAATCAGAGTTCGTCAATGAACTTAGATTGGACATGAATTTTATTATCCTTTAACTTTTTAATAATAACCCTATTGGGCCTTGAACAGATAAAACACTCCTCAATAATGTCCAGTTGAGCTTCAAAAGTGAGATCCACCCAGGTTTCATTTTGCTCCATACAGTAAAGGCAAGACCATTTAATGAAATCATCGGTCTGTGTATGTTTTTTCATATACCCTCCATTAATGATTGGATGAGGAAAAATAATACAAGCGGGAGAAAAAATAAATGTAATAAAAAGAGTATTATTTTGTAATTTTATTAATGATGTTTAACAAATTTATGAGATAAGGATGGAATTCAAGACTGAAGGAATAATTTTCATGATTTCAGCGATAGTTATAATTCTCGCCTTATTTATTTATACACTATCGAGAGTACTTCGTTCGGATTCTAAAAAGTAAGGCTGTCCAGGAGAACCAGACAGCCTCCAAAAGGATTAAATTGGTAATTCCGGAAAGACCTCATTATGTCCAATATCATCGTTACTATTGACCTTGTGGCTCAGGTTATTATCCTTGATAAGACTATTATCATTTTTCAAGGTCTGATAAAGGACATCGTTTTCTATCAAATAGTAAAACTGTCTTCGAAATTCTTCAATTGACATACCACAAGTTGCGGCAAATTTAGCGAGTTCATGCTGGTCTTCAAAGTCACCTTTGTTCAAGCGGAGCATGTAGCTGCGTGCAATAAAGAAAGACTCGGAGCTAGGATCTACCATTCTAACTTTAGTGCGGTTAGTAACGGGATCGAGGATATCCTTAAAGTAGAGAGGTACGAAGTGACCGTTCTGAATAGAAACCATTGCACCACTTCCCCCATTAATAATAAACTGAGCAGCCGAGAAACCGAGGTCACGAGTATATTCCATATCGAACGGGATAGGATCAGCGCAACGAAGTTCATAGCCAATATTTTTTGCGACGATAGTAATTTTGATACCAAATTCCCTGAGGCGTTCCTGAACACGAAACTTAAGAATTTCCCCGATATTAACCTCAGCGATACGGATATTATCATGAGCATCTCTTTCAACTTCACCGAGAGCCTCAAGATCTGCGGGATCAATATGTTCAACAAGCCCTTCGGCAAGGATAGTAACCCCATCAGTTTTGCCATAGCTTAATCTCTTAATAATGGCACCGACGAGGATATCCACGATGTGAGAGAGTTTAGCGTTTTTCTGAGAAAGTTCTTCGGGAATAACAGTTAAAGTAGCGCCCGCAGCCTTACCAATACCCAGGGCGAGGTGACCTGCTTTCCTACCCATGGTAACAACGAAATACCAGCGAGAAGTAGTTTGAGCATCAACCATAAGGTTTTTAACGATTTCGACTCCGATATGCCGAGCAGTCTGGAAACCGAAAGTCGGAATACCATGAGGAAGGTCAAGGTCGTTATCAATTGTTTTAGGGACGTGAACAACACGAATACGTCCGGCAGCCATCTCATTAAGTTTCATTGCGCTATAGGCAGTATCATCGCCACCAATGGTAATCAGTTTATCGACGTTAAGCCGGAGTAATGAAGTCACAGTATTTTCGAGATGTTTAGGATTTTTAGTAGGGTTGCTTCTTGCAATACCAATAAAAGACCCGCCACGGAAGTGGATACGGCTGACGTTATGGATTGTAAGTTCTTTATAGTGAGAAATATCTCCATCCATAATCCATTTAAATCCGTCGCTTATGCCAAGGACTTCAATACCTTCAACAGAAGCCCTGATAGTAGCCGCGCTAATAACACTATTAATTCCGGGTGCGGGACCTCCGCTTACCAGGATTGCTAATTTTTTTGGGGCGTGCATTTTAATACTCCATAAAATAAATTATTTAATAAATGATAATTTCAACACTTCCCTGTTTGTCACTTGGGACAACTCAAGGAAATAAACACCTGTGGGTAAATCAGTGAAACTGAAATCAATCTCCGTTTTCCCCAATGAGGGGGATTCATTTCGGTACACTTTATAAACCTGTCCCAAGATATTATAAACTGTGAGGACATAAGGCTTAATGTCATTTATCATAAAACTAACTTTGAACGATGAATTGAAGGGATTTGGATAACTCTTCAAATCAAAGTTCATTTTTTTTTTAATATCGGGAGTAATTTCATCTATTTTAATTCCCGTAGAGACATCAGGAGAGAGACGTCTGTTCAAGATAATCATGACTGCGTCGGCACTAAGGGATTTACCTGATTTCAGGTTATCCGCAGAAAGAGTGATAACTTTACGATTTCCGATTTTAAGGGGGAAATCGCCCAGTTTAACCCATCTGCGAACTGAAGATGAAGTTTGATTAAGAAAAATCTGATTGTCAATGCCAAGGGAATCGGAGATTATGTACTTAGCAGAATCATTTCTATTTGAGGCAACCACATTATATACATATATTTCATAAGTGCCGGATAAGGGGACATTGAAATAATAATCTAGTGTACTTGAGGCAGAAGAAGTAAACAATGACTGCCCTGTGTAACCGAGAACCGTACTATTACTCCAAGAACCATTACGAACCGCATTAAGTGTATCGTTTATTTTAACCACCTGAAAAAAGTTTCTCCAACCGGGAGGGCTATGCGGAGGTTCGGTTTTAGACGGGTAGATGTACTTTTTAATATAGGGAAAGAAAGAGACCAAATCAGTATAGTACCAGATGGAGTTTCCTTTAAATCCCTGCTGACGAGTAACGTTAACAAATTCCGAGAGAGTTGAATTAGTAACAGGGTTACCACCCGGAGTGAGTGCAAATGCAGGATATACCTTAGTATGGTCGTTAACAAGAGATTTTATGTATGTAAGAATTGCAGAGAAAGATGATGAAGATCCAACGTAGGACTGAACCTGCACATTGTCGATCATGCCATTTCCATTTAACCATCCTACCCAATCCTGGCAGAAAGTGTTATAAGCTGTATATGAAGATGAGCTATACAAACTAGGGGCATTGGAGATATTGATGTGGGGATTAAATGTCTTGACAGAATCATATATTCTTGCCATAAAGTGGTTCAGCTTATCAGCCCGCCACCGAATCCAAGAGGGGTCAGCGGTATTGGAGGGGGGAGGGTTTCCATTATTTTCCATTTTGTATAAACTAACCGTAAGGGAATCGTAGCCATATTCAAGACTTGAATAGCGGATTCTATCAAGTTCAATCCCATCAATATCATAATTCCGAACGATTTCCATAGTCAAATCAATCAAGAAATTCTGGACATCGGGGTGTGTATGAATCATCCAATAAAAATTACTTCCGTCAATTTCGGTGCCGTTCAGTTTTTTTGCGACCCAATCAGGATGAGCATCAAAGACAGGACCTTTGCGACCGGGGGGTTGGTTTCCAGTCCAACCACCAACGAACCCATACTCAAACCAAGCCTCGACATGCAGGCCGTGTTTATGAGCCTCAGCAATGGTTTCTGCAATGATATCGCGTCCGGCAAAAGTGGGGTCAATAGTAATGCCAGTATGAGAAGCGAAGACATTGCTCTGCCAGAGAGGGTATCCCCTACTCCAGACATTAACATAGACAGTATTAAAGTTATTTGCCGCAAGGCTGTCCATAGTATAAGCAAGAGCTTCCTTTGAACTAAGGGAGTTTCTG
>ERZ795059.3806-NODE-3806-length-14503-cov-5.334994_pt1 | contig 14503 bp, 8 predicted proteins | sample MGYA00375143_ERZ795059 | MGnify/ENA primary metagenome ERZ795059 (study PRJEB30188, sample SAMN05720168) | activated sludge metagenome | isolation source: Anaerobic digester | place: USA | collected 2015-01-07 ... | reverse complement strand
TGCCGCAAATATCATTGCTTTTCCGTTTCCTTGTGTCATACTCATAAATCAAAAAAAATGTTGTGAACATTATATTTCAAACGCCACAACATTTTATTACAATAAAACAACCATAAATTCTTTATTTCGCTTGCATTTCGCGAGCTTGTTGTAATGTAATTCTATTACCATTGTAATAAGGAACAACAAATGCACCTTGAATTCCTTTATTTACTAATGTTTGTCTATAATTACTTGCTTCTTGAATTGTAGCAAAATTACCAAGTGTAAATTTATACCACGTATCTATTTTCTCTTCATATACTTGTTCCGTAATACCATATCGTCTTTTAAACTCTTGTAATTTAGCATTTTGCTGGTTTTGCACTGCTAGTATTTGAATTCTATACACTAAACCTTGCACAGCTTGAGTAGGTGTTTCAACTTGACCAACACTCGTAACCTTAACAACTTCCTGAACTTCTGCAATTGGTTGAACCGGATCCACAACTTGAGTTGCTTGATTTTCAATTGCATCTGGCGACACAATTGAATCTTGCCCTTTAAATATATCAGTTTCGTTTAATGAAGTTATTGGAGCATTAGGATCAACTATTTGAGATTGATTTTCAGCATCATTTACCATTGTAGAATCAGAATTAGAAACAACAGCATTTGAAACTGAATCTATTTGAGGAACCGAATCAACCTTTTCTTCTACTTTCGTAACCTCAGGAACAACTACACTTGGTTCGTCAATTGGAGGAACATATTTAGATTTAGAACCGAAAGTATATGAAATACCAACAGATGAAAAACTATACATATCTTGTAAGAAATCATTTGTAGTTCCAACATGCGCATCAAGTTTGTCGGAATTTACAAATCTCATTGAAACATCGGTATTCAAAAATAAATTATCAGAAAGTTTAAATTCTAAACCTAAACCTACCGGCACCATTGTTTCAATAGTTGGGTCGTATTTAGTTGTTCCGTCATATCCATAATAACTAACTACCGTATTAAACATAGTATTTGTAGAATATGAACGGAAAGTAGAAAATCCAATACCTACATATGTATATAACGACACTGGTGCAACGCGACCTAAAATAGCATTCGTAACATGTATTTTAAAATTCATATTATATTCTAAGACAGTTGCATCAAAACGCAAATTTACATTTGATCCGGAATTATCTAATTCTTTATATCCCGACAATGTTCCATAAAGCAATTGACCACGCATATCAACATATGAGATTAATTGTTTTTGCAACAAAAATGTTCCTGCCCAATTTAATTCATTTGAATAATCAGATGGTAAGGTATTAGCAATACCTAAATCGCCATAAAATAAATTTGGTCCACCACCTAATCCTAATCCCCAACCACTTGATATCCATGGTTGTTTAGATATACTTGGATATGAAGAACTAGTTTGAGTTGAAGCTACAGGCTCAACTGGAGCAACTTGCTGAACTGTTGCCTCAGGAGCAACAGACTGAATTTGAGGCTCTGACGATTGCATATTTGATTGTTCCTGAACAGATTCTACCGCAGGTAACACTTCGTCAACAGGAGGTAACACTACGGATTCTTGTTGATTTACAGGTTGCTCAACAACTTGAGAATTTGAAGGTACTGTTTGTGAAGGAACAACATCTGCCTGCTGAGTAGGTACTTCAGGAGCAGGAGTTATTGTTTGTGTTTGTTGCACTTGAGGTTGTTCCGGTGCAATTTGAGTTTCTTGCGAAGGAGATGCGGGAATACTATCAAAAATTGAAATATCCGGCAAATCAAAATCTAAATCTTCTTGTGCTGAAATTGTATTCGATACATATAAACTAATTGAAAAACATACTGCTAATGTTTTAAGAATGGAATATTTCATAAAATACGAGTTAATAAATTATTATGCTAATATACTATATAAATTAATTTATTTGTAATAAATAATAAAAAAAATAGCACAAACGCCCTGTTTGTGCTATTTTACAAATATGAATGACAAATAGTTATTCTACGGTAATAGTCTGAAATACGACTTTAAATTCAACTCGTCGGTTTTTACTTTTTCCTAGAGCTGTTTTATTATCGGCTATCGGCATAGTATCACCAAAACCTTGAGCTTTCATTCGCGATGCTTCTACACCTTTAGAAACCATATAGTTTTGAACGGCAATAGCTCGCTTATTCGAAAGTTCCATATTTTTTTGAGCATTACCTACATTATCGGTATGACCATTAATTTCTAAATTATAACTTGGATTTTCTTTCATCACCTTAACCACTTGATCAAGAATAGGGAACGACGTTTTTAAAATCACATCTTTTCCTGTTTCGAATTGTATACCTGTTAATGCTCGTTCAAATATTTTTAAAACTTCTTTTTTAACTTCCGGACAACCTAAATTTTTAGACAATCCTGCTTCTTTGGGACATTTATCGTCGATATCGGCTATACCATCGCCATCAGTATCGGGGCACCCATTTAGGACTACCGGACCGAATAATTCAGGACATCTATCTTCAAAATCAGCTAACCCGTCATTATCCGAATCGGGACAACCATTAAGTTCAATTTTCCCTTTTTCTTTTGGGCATTTATCATCTTTATCTGCAATTCCATCACTATCAGTATCGGGACAGCCTTTCATTTCTATTGAACCTTTATCAAACGGACACGAATCGTCTTTATCAGCTATTTCATCGCCATCGGTATCGGGACAGCCCTTAGTAAAGGCAGGTCCAGCCATTTCGGGACAGGCATCATCATTATCGGCAATACCGTCATTATCTTTATCGGTAATACAACCTGTAGCATCTACCGGCATTCCATAAGGAGTTCCCGGACATTTATCTAAACGATTAGGAATTCCGTCATAATCACAGTCTTTGTATCCAAATTTATAGGAAAAACCTATGCCGGTATAATTATACATATCGGCAAAAATGGTATTATTTGCATTTGCTTTATACGCATCAACCTTGTCGGAATTAACCATTCGAAGAGACACATCGAGATTGAATGCTAAAGCTTTATTTACATTATAACTAAACATCATACCTACAGGTACAACAAGTTCACGAGTTGGAGCAGCTAAATGAATTCCATCAAATCCGTATGATTCTTGAACAGCTTTGGTAATTAAATCTTTACGCTGTGTTCTAAAATCAACGATTCCCGCACCTGCATATGCATATATAGCACCTTTTCTTTCGGCTGGTCCTTGCAACATATTTAAAACATCAAACTGGAATACGGTACTTAATTCAGTAATTTTTGCAAAAAAATACAAATTAGCAACACTGCCCGATTCAAATTCAGCTTTTTCGCCAGACAATCGACCTTGCATAAAATTTCCTTTCCACATAATATAATCGTTCAATTGTTTTTGAACACCAATTCCAAAATTTGATTGTAAATTCAAATTTTCATTTGACGAAATATCACCTAAAAAATAATTTGTTCCGCCTGTCATACTAAACCCCCAATTTGAACGCATCCAAATATCAAAAGGAGTTACTACATATTCTTTTTCAGAACTTACACATTGTTTAACCGAATCGGTTTGAGCGTGAACAGAGAACAATCCACAGCTAAGAATACATGATATACTAATAAATAAACGTTTCATACTTCTATATTTAAAAAATTTAATCAAAAATAAGTAAATTCCGACAAAGAAAAAAATACAAACACCTTTTCTTTATTCAAGTTGTAAAACAATAAAGATACGATACAAAGAATTCTTATTTTTTTATAATATCCTCGAGTTGCAAGCCCGTATATTCTTTAATTTTTTTGAATACACGAAACATTACAACAACTAGAATAATAGTACAAGGAACAGCTATAACCGGAAAACTAAGTCCATTCATAGTTCCAATTTGTTCAATATACTCTGACGTTCCGGGTTGAGCCGTTAAAATAACACGAGCTAAAACAAAATTTAATATAGCTGAAATAACAAATGAAATTGCAACCCAATATGATGCATATATAATTGTTTGGTTAAATAATTCTGTTTTATGTTGTTCTTCCAATTCTTTATGAACGCGCTCCATATCCATTATATCATCGTTGAACAATAGTTTTTGTACAACATTATGTTTAAAATATATAGAAGCAAATACAACTATAGCAATAATAGCAGGAACTGAAGCTTCTTTTACTGCAAACCAAAAAGGAGTAATAAACGTAAGCATTCCCATAATACCGGTCAACAAAACACTTACAAATCCTAAGACCGAAATGAAATTCAATTTTTTAACCCGTATAAAATGATACAATCCGTATCCTAAAGGAAAAGAAACAGCTATAAGTAGACTATACGTTGGTCCCAGAGCAAAAGAACCTTCGGTGCCACTCATTTTAGTCATAATAAAAACAGGAACTATAATGTTAAAAATAAGACTGATAAATTGATTTTCTTTTTTTTTCATGGAAAATGTAATTGTTTTTTTTATACTATGCAAAATATTTTACAAGGCAAATATATATATTAATCTCATATAGAAAACATCTGGCAAAATAAATCAGTATGTAAGTATGGTATAAAAAAAAAGCTGCCAATGGCAGCTTTTTTTTTATATATAATATTTTAATTATTGCACTGTTAAAGTATACGTTGCAACAATAATACTTCCAACTTTCAAATCTAAGGTAGCAGTACCAGAAGTTAAATCAATTTCTGTTTCACCACTTACTATTTGAGTTGAACCAATATACAATTTTACAAATGAATTACTCAATGTAAATGTAGGAACTAATGTTTCTAAATCAGTACCACTAAAAAATGATACATCAATAGTTTTAGCACCTTGATCAAGAGTACCAACACGTAGTGGATTTAATTCATTAAATGATAATGCTGTAATTGAAGATACCTGTTTATCAATTGCAATTGTATAATTTTTTTCTGAATTATCTTGAGCAACTATTTTATATGTAGCACCAGAGCTTAAATCAACAACTGTCTCTTTTGAAGTTTGTTCTGTTGAACCAATAAATGCTTTTGCATTTGCAGAAATAGTAAATTCAGGTTTTACATCAACTAATGAAATCTCTGCAGGTACTGCTACAGTATATGTACTGCCGCTTAAAGTTCCAACATACGAATCAACTTTATAGGTTAACAAATCTTTATCTGTTGTAGCCGGAGTTTCAACAACATTTACAGTATAATCTTTTGATACACCATTCAATGAAGTAACAGTTATAATACGAGGATCCGTTTTGGATAACGATCCCTTCCAACTATATAAACCTAAATCATTTACAGTAAGCGATGTAGATTCATCAAATGTAATAATACCATTGTATGCTTTTAAATTTATTTGAGCATCAGCTAAATTCGAACCATATGGAACTGTTACGGTTACAGTTGCATCACCATCATATTCATATGTAGAACCTTTTGGTTTTACAACAATAAATTTATAATTTGAAGCATTAGTACCAAACAAATCAGTTTGAAGATCTTCTACAGTTACTTTTAAAGAATCAATAGTTTCTTTAATTATGGTACCATCTTCGTAAACATTACGAGAAACAAATACGATAGTATATTCACCCGGCAATGAATACCCACCATACGTAAATACAAATCTATTATTTGATTTAGTTAAAGGATAGCCATTTTTTTTCATTGATACATAATTGGTATCATTCGGAATTGTATCAGGTAAATTTCTATTATAGTAATTATTTCCTTTTTCACCCGGATACACAGCATAATAATCAGCATCCGAGTTTTCGGCAACAAAAACTATTGTTTGACCAACACTCAATTTCTTTTCTACGGTTAAATCAGTAGCTTTAGACAAATCAACTTGATTAAGAGCATAATCAGCTTCATCGTATATTACAAACCCTCCAGTAGGTTCTTCATGTTGTTTACACGATACTGCAAATATAGCGGCACATGTAAGTATAAATAAAATCTTTTTCATATATTCTTTGTTTATAAATTAATAACCTGGGTTCTGAATTAAATTACCTCCTGAATGAAGAATAAGTTGTGTCATTGGTACCGGTAAACGACCTAATTTAGAATCATCCCAACTACGAGTTTTTCCAACTAAATCTGTTTTAAAATCTCCACAAATTTTATTCGCATTAATTTCATCACCATCAGTTGTGGTTTTGTTCCAACGAAGTAAATCGAAATAACGCGTACCATTTTCACAATGCAATTCAAGTTGTTTTTCTTTTTTAATATCGGTAATAGTAATACTTCCTAAATTTGCAGGAACAGTTCCGGTAGTGTACGTACATAAATTCATATCAACATTATTTGTTACACGTTGACTTTGACGAGCACGCGTTCTCACCGCATTAGTCCATGCTAATGCATCGGCAGTATTACCTGAACGGAACGCAGCTTCTGCACCGTTTAATAATACTTCAGCCCAACGAATTAAAATAATATCTTTACCTTGAGCTTGGTTTGTTCCACCATTACCAGTACGTGCTGCGTAACTTAAATATGGTTTTAATGAATAATAACCTGTATTTTTGGGATGTTTTCCAATCATCGTCCATTCCGGTGTGCTAGTATTATAAATAGGTAAATATAAACTATCGATATTTGCTTTTGCAATTAAATCTAAACGAGGATCACCTGCAGGAAACGCATTTACTAGTGTTTGGCTTGGTATATTTAATCCATATCCAAAAGCTAGTTCAAGTTTTACTTGATTGTTTTTAACAAAAGCACGTGGTCCCATATCAAGTGTTTTAATAGAACCATCACCTTGTTTATCATATCCCGAACTAGGAATCATTTGAACCGAAAAAATAACTTCTGAACTTTGTTCATTCGTACCTTCGAAATTGAAAATATTATGATATACAGGTTCTAAGTTTGCCATTGGGTCTGCACCTATTAATTCTTGCGATACAGCATATGCATTTGCATAATCTTCATTAAACAAATATGCTTTTGCTAACAAAGCTTTTACAGCTACGCTAGTAACTTTACCAAAATCACTTGATGGGTATGTTGCAGGTAAATCACCTTTAATAGCATCAAGTTCAGAAATTACAAACTCATAAATAGCTTTTATTTGCTCTGTACCTTTAGCTTTATCATCACCTTCAGCTCTGTTTCCTATATTTTTAGCCTCATCTGGTGAAACTACATTTGTAACAAGAGGTACTGGACCAAATATTTTAACTAATTCAAAATATGCAAATGCACGCAAAAATCGAGCTTCGGCACGCATTTTTAAAATATCAGGATCTGTTTCAGGAGCTTTATCAAGCATAGCACACGCACGAGTTATAATGGTGTAATATGTTGTCCATAATTCAGCTACGCGAGGGTTTAATGAATTTGCATTAAATAACATTATTTGATGCACATCAGGCTGATCTGAATCGTAATTTAACATATCTCCTCCTTTTTCACAATCATCAGACATCATATCAAACATCATATAATTACGAACATATAAAGCTTGCCAGCCAAGAGGATCGTACATAGCATTTACAGCTAATCTACAGTTATCGGGATCTTCATAATAGGTAGCATCACTAGAAACCCCGAGTGGTTCTTTGGTTATAAAATCATCGTTACATGCAAATAATGCTAACGATAGTGTTATATACATTAATATTTTTTTCATATCATTATTTTTTTATTATTAAAACTCTATATTAACACCAAATACATATGTGCGAGCTTGTGGATACACACCACGGTCAATTCCAAATTCAGGACCTCTCCAATTCAATGTAGTATTAGTACCAATTTCAGGATCGAAACCACTATATTTAGTAAATGTTAGTAAGTTTTGAGATTGTACATACAATCGTAATCTATTGATTTTTATTTTGTCTGTAATTCGCTCAGGCAATGTATATCCTAACGTAATATTTTTCAAACGTAAATACGAACCATCTTCAATATAACCGGAATGTGGGAATAAATTTGCTCCTACACCAGTACCGGTATACCAATCACCACTTGTTGGATTTTCTGAACCAGCATTATCTTCACTCCATATATCTAACCGACGAGTTGATAAATTTGAATTACCTGAACCTCCTCCATCAAGATAGTATTTCGTAGCATTAAATATTTCGTTGCCTTGTACTCCTTGGAATGAAAAACCAAAATCGAATCCTGCATATCCAACATTTGCATTAACACCATACGTAAAATCCGGATGTGGACTTCCTATCATAGTTATATCGTTTCCATCTATAACTCCATCACCATTGATATCAACAATTTTATAATCACCTGGGCGAGCAGTTGGTTGCGAACCTTCGTTTACTTCTTCCCACGATTGATATATTCCATCTGCTTTGTATCCAAAAAATGCTGCAATTGGATACCCTTCGGTAGTATTACATACAAATGTTGGGAGACGAGCATCACCAAATGGCATTCCACCTTTTAACTCACCACCTTGCATATCAACAACTTCATTATTGATTTTTGTAAAGTTCACACTTACATCATATTTTATTGCATGTTTCATAGAATCAGTTTTGAATTGATTTCTATACAACAATGAAACTTCATGTCCAGCATTTCTAATAATACCGGCATTTACAGTCGGACGAGTTTTTGCTTGTGAAATAGCAGGAACGTCAATGCTAATTAAGTTATCATAGTTTGTTTTAATAAAATAGTCATAATTAAACATAATTTTATTTTTAAACACGTTGATATCGGTTCCAACATTCCAGCTCGTAGCTTCTTCCCAGTGAATATTTTCATTAGACACTTTTTCAGGAACAGTACCACTTACAGGAGTTCCACCAAAACTATATCCGGCTTCAGTATCTCCAATAATAGTTCCTGTATACATATAATTTCCTACATTTTCGTTACCGATTTTACCCCAACCACCACGTATTTTAAACATAGTTATTCCAAGAGAATCAGTTAAAACTTTATTATTGTAGAAGAATGACTCTTTATTAACTTTCCAAGCTACACCTACTGATGGGAAGTTTCCATATTTATAATCTGAACCAAAGCGAGAAGATCCATCGCGACGTAACGTAGCATTCACATTATATTTATCACTTAATCCATATTCTAAACGACCAATATACGAAATCATTGAATGCTCATTAGGAGCATCATATGTTTCAGCCCACACACCTTTAGTTCCCGACACACCAGCAATCACATAGCGCATATTTGGATCGTTGGGCACATTTTCAACTTCATTTCTATATGTTTCTTGGAATTCATATAACGCTTCGTGACCTGCCAATACTTTAATAGCATGTTTTACACGAGTACTATCATATTTATCTTTGATATCATATGTATATAGTAAAGTATTGGTTGTTCCCCAATTATTTCCTTCGCGTACTACATAATTTAATACCGGAATACCATTATTTTGATTCGCAGCTATAAAATATTCTGGAATATAGAATGATTCCTTTTTACCCCATTTACCATAATTATAGATAGAACGGAATTCTAAATTTTTAACAATGTCATAACTTGCCCAAATGTTAGTTCCTAAACCATATCCTTCTTCACTTAAATTAGGAGTTGAATAGTTTCCATACTCAATCATTGCAAGTGGATTTTTTGCAATTTGAACATTTTCCATTGGACTATAATTTCCTGCAGAATCATATATTGGACTCATTGGAGCTGCAATAAGAGCATTACCAATAATTGAATTCTCGATATCACCTTCGTATACTTTATCTTGCGTAGTAATGCTGAATCCGGTACTAAAGCCTACATCAATTTTTTTATTTACTTGATACATTCCTTTATAACCAAAATCGTATTTTTCATACGCTGTACTTTTAATAATACCATCTTGATTTGTATACCCACCCGATGCACTCCAAGAACTTTTAGGAGAACCACCATCTAAGGTAATTTTATATTTTTGAATTGGAGCATTTTGAAACACCTCATCTTGCCAATCGGTATTTACTCCATCTGTATTTTCTAATCCATAATATTCAGCATATTCATCGCCAGACATTACATCAAATTTTTTCCAACGTTGTTGAACACCTCTATACCCATCGAAACTCACATTCAAAAATTCTTCTTGAGCTGTTACTTCATTACCACCTTTGGTTGTAATAAGAACTACACCATTCGCACCTCGAGCACCATAAATAGCACAAGACGAAGCATCTTTAAGAATCGATATACTTTCAATATTATTTGGATCACCTTTCCACTCTAAACCTACAGGTACTCCATCTACAACATATAAAGGACGAGCATCTCCTGTAGTACCGCGACCACGTACAACTATATCCATTCCACCACCAGGAGTTCCTGAGTTTGAACGAACTTGCACACCGGCAGCTTTACCTTGCAATGCCTGATCTACACCAAGCACAGGAGCTTTAGCAACTTCTTCGCCTTTTAATTGCACAATACCACCTGTTACATCTTCCGGTTTCGCACTTGCATAACCAATTTTCACAACTGGAGCAATTACTATAGCATCAGCTTGTAACGCTACATTAAACACGCGTTTAGTTCCAACTTTTTGTGTTTGTGTTTTAAGACCAACATACGAAAATTCCAAAACAGATTCCGGACTTTTCACTGTTAACGTCCATGTACCGTCATATTCGGTAAACGTTCCGTTATTTGTTCCAACCTCGGCTACCGAAGCAGCAACCAAAGCCTCACCTTTAGAATCGGTAAGTTTACCTGAAACTTGGATTTGTGCATGTACAAATCCAAACGAGAAAAACGCAAGCGAAACAATTAGCAGGCGTTTTGTGAGTTTGTTGAGTTGTTTCATGAATAATTTACTTTTTTAATTAAACAATTTATTTTGTTACTTTAATTATAATACCATTTTACAAAATTATAAAAATTAATTAATCTATATGTATTATTTATTTTTTTTTTAAAAGAAAATACAACTGTATTTTGTACAATATGCCTTGAACAATATAATATAATAGGTATTTGTATGTATATTATAATCTAAAGTTTTTTTACTTAAAAAACTTATATACAAGTTATACACAAAAAGGGATATTAAAAACTGTTTGGAAGTCTTCTATTGATTAATTCGGGTTAAACAATATCTTATATACTTGAGAATTGGATACAGATTAATCAGAAAAACATATTTGATTCATTAACTTTTTTTTGATGTTTTGATCAGCGTTAATTTGAATCAATAGATTATCCATATATGCTCAATTTTTCTAAAATTTCAATACTATGTATTTGAATACTACGCGAATCGAGTATATCTATAATTTTATCTGTTTTAAATTCAGACAGTGTACGAATAAAACTTTCTTTGGAAGTTCCCGCAAATTCAGCTAATTCTCTACGACCAATTGGAAATGCAAATTCTGTTGTTTCATATAATTTATAAAAAAACAATAACACATCTGCCACCCTTCCCGGTAATTGCTTTTGTGAAATACAAATTAAATGATTAACTATAAGTAAATTTTGTTTACTTAATACTGTCATTATTTGAAGAGTAAATTGAGGATTTGAAAGCATTATTTCTTTAAAAGCATCAAAATATATTGTAAGAATAGAGCTTTGCTCAATAGCTTTAGCTGTTACATCATATTGTTTTGCACCTAGTAATGATACAAATCCAAAAAATTTAGCATCGGGAACTATATCTAAAACTATAGTTCTATTATTTTTATGTTCACGAACTAGTTTTATTAATCCATGATTTATAAAATAAATATGTGATGTTATTGTGCCTTCTTTAAATATTGTTTCTCCTTGATTAAACTCAACTACATGGCAATTATGTAACAATAATTCCTTTTCAGTTTCGGTTAACATAGGAAAAACTTGTAACAATAATTGAATATTTTTTTCTAATTCTTTCATAATCCCAATCCCTTATACTTGTATATTACAGTATTCTTACAAAAGTAATAGTTATATAAATACAAATACAACTCATAGTCAATGATATATATCACTATTGCCAATAACAAAAATATATTTATTTTTTTTTTTTACATGTGACCAACCTTATCTATTTTTTAAATAAAAAAGCTAAGGTGAAAAAAAAATAAATCTCAAATAAACTTAAAGAACAATGACAGAAATGAATGTGCGTCAATTAAACCCAAATTCCGCAATAGATATTCCGTAATTGATTCATAAACTGTATAAATTTCATTATTTAATTCTGACTTACAATAAAAAATTTGAAGTATTAAAAAAAAAAAACAGACATACAAAATCAACGTAAATTTTCAGTTTCAAATTAAAGAAAAACATTGAAAATTAAGGTGATATAGTAAATAAAATTGAGGTATCATGATAAAATTTAACGAAAATATCTATATTTTAGTCAAAGCAATCAAATAAGGTTTCAATATAATAAATGATATAAATCATCAAATATACCACACCATATCACTAACATCTCTTTGATTTACCCGTATACGAACTATAAATTTGCAATTTTGGTATAATTCTTTAAACCTAAAAAATGATGATAGACAAAAAAAAAGCAACAATTTTGATTGCCGACGATTCTGTTACCAATAGCATTTTAATAAAAGGTATTTTAGAGTCAGAAGGGTTTACCAATATTATTACTGTTCATAATGGGAAAGAATCTTTAAAATTTATAAAATCAGAACTCTTAAGCACTATAATTTTAGATATTAAAATGCCGAACAATATTTCTGGCATTGACATTCTAGAACAATTAAAATCGAATATCACAACAAAAGATATACCTGTTATAATTATTTCTGCCAATAATAATGATAAAGAAATAGAGCTTTGCAAACAATTAGGAATTATAACATACCTACACAAACCAGTAAACATAGAATTATTTATTGAAACAATTAATAAACTTTACAAATAGATTTCATTTATGAATTGTTTTGGGAAAATGGTTTGAAATATATCCATATTTAACATATAATTTATTGTATATTATTCCAAACACTTCAGCATCTCCCCTTTGCTTTGTATCACTTAAGATATTTTTTTTGCGTGTGTATCAATTGAATCTAACTATCTCTAAGCGGTCTGAACAAAAAATTACGTCAAACTCACGTTATTTTATTAACAAATTTATTTGAATTATATGATTTTACATATGACACTATGAATTTTGAGTCAATTAAAGAAATCAGCTGAACGAAAACGGAATTACTAAAAAAAAATGTAGTTTTGTCCAATGTAGATTAGTCTTTTTGCTGAACCAAATCTACTAAAAAAAAGAAAGGAAGACGAACATCTTCCTTCTCAAAATTTTTGTCGGACAATAGTGAATATTAATAAAAAAGCGTATGAAAAAAACTTTACTTACAGTTGCAATTATTGGTATATCAATACAACTTATTGCTCAAGAAAAACCTGCAAAACCTTTTACTCAAAGTGTTTCAGGATTTGTAAAAAACGACATGTATAAAGACACTCGTGAAACAGTAAACGCACGCGATGGACACTTTTTACTCTGGCCTGCCCCTGCATTATTAGATTCGACAGGTCACGATATAAATGACATTGAAAGCTTTAATATTCTTGCCATTCAAAGTAGAATAACATACAAATTTGCCGGACCCGATGTATTGGGAGCAAAAGTAAGCGGACTTATGGAAGGCGACTTTTTTGGCAATTCAAATACTACTATAAATAGCTTCAGATTGCGTCATGCGTTTGCAAAATTAAATTGGGACAATACCGAAATTATATCGGGACAATATTGGCACCCATTTTTTGTAACATCATGCTTTCCGGGAACGCTTTCGTTCAATACCGGAACACCATTTAATTCGTTTGCTCGCAATCCGCAAGTACGGTTAACTCACAAAATCGACAAAATATCGATTATGTTTGCCGGTCTTTCACAAGTAGACAATACATCACGTGGTATTGGAAGCACAGCAGGAACTTCGTATTTGCGCAATGCCGAAATTCCTGAATTTCATGCACAAATACAATTTGAAACAAAAAATGATTCACTCAAAACAGCGTTTTTATTGGGTGGTGGCGTAGGTTTCAAAACCATAGAACCACGGGTAAGTAGCACCAATCTCGGAAAGGTTTACAAAGTTGAAGAAGAAGTTGGTGGACTTTCGGCAATAGGATTTACAAAAATCACAACCGAACCTATAACCTTAAAACTACATGTACGCTATGGCGAAAACATTCCCGATGTTACAGCTCCCGGTGGTTTTGCAGTAAAAGAAGTAATTGATACAATTACAGGCGAATGTGCATATACACCACTTAAAAGCATGTCGTACTGGGGCGAAATCCATACCAATGGCAAGAATTGGGAAATAGGTGTTTTTGGAGGAATTTATACAAATACCGGTACCAAAGAAACTATGAGCGATGCATCAAATGCAGTATATGGTTTGGCTACCAATATTGCAAGCATGTATAGAGTTTCGCCTCGTGTTATTTATAAAATAAATAAATTTAGTGTAGGTGCCGAAGTTGAATATACCTCAGCGCTTTATGGTGAAAAATATAATACCAACTACGTACCTGCTAACACTAACGAAATAAACAAAGATCGGAAGAGCACACGTCTG
>ERZ795059.3803-NODE-3803-length-14515-cov-7.937068_pt1 | contig 14515 bp, 6 predicted proteins | sample MGYA00375143_ERZ795059 | MGnify/ENA primary metagenome ERZ795059 (study PRJEB30188, sample SAMN05720168) | activated sludge metagenome | isolation source: Anaerobic digester | place: USA | collected 2015-01-07 ... | reverse complement strand
TCTTTTCTTATTTATTTTTAATGACTTAGCTGATTTGACTTCTGGTTATGTGAAGGTAAAACACTATGGTTTAGCAATTAGAATACAATGCAACGGGTTAATATTTAAATAAAATTATGCCGTTGTATATATATATCAATCAGGTTTAAATATTTTTGACATTTTAATTCTCACCTCCGCGAAGAAATCAGTATTTTGCGTTTTGGAGAATCGCGTTAAACCCGAAAACTGCATAAGGATTTTGAAAAATTGTTTAGACAGCATAGAATACTTGTTTCAGACAATTTTTCAAAATCTTAAAAAACATATGATTTACGGCTAAAGCCGTAAATTTAAAAGTTTTCGGGTTTTTAGAAGTTTTTATAAAAAAAGTCTGAGTTTTAAAAACTTCACATTACGTTCGATACAGTATCAGGGTAAAAAAAAAGCCCGCAATCGATATTAAAATCAATTGCGGGCTTACCCTGTTTTAACCTGCAAGAAACATAATCAACGAACGTTTGCCGATTCGCCGGACACAAAATTTTTTTCAGTAAGGTTTTCTGACTTTCGGAAATTATACCGCCTTCCCGGCGATTATCGCCAGTGGCTTTAACGGCAGACAAATTATTAAAACGCCTAAGCCGAATTTCATCGGAATAGCTATTCATATTATCAAAAATTTTTGCCCCAAAAAGCAAAAAAAATTTTGATAATACATTACAGTCAGCCGCGTTTTGGCATAATCATTAATAACCCAAAAATCGTAAAAAAACGCAATTCGTTTTTGAATTTGCTTTTGGGTTTTATCCGATTACAGCTGCGGGCCAGTTCCGGATTCAAACCGGATTCCCTTAAACTGAAAATCAAACCAATTTAATATAATAAAAAAAACATAAATTGTCAAGATTTAAATTATCAACCGTTTTTCCGTTCCCAATTATAATTAATTTCGTTAGTATCAAGCGGGATTCTGTATTCGTCGGGTTGAGCCGGATTATAAGTTTGAGTCGGGCAATTCATTATAAGACATTCGGTTTCGCCTATGCATTTAAATCCGTGAACAACGAATTTCGGTATTTTAAGCAGGGCGAGGTTGTGTTCGCCCAAAAAAAATTCATTAATCAGGCCATTGGTTTCGGAATCTTTTCTTGCGTCGTATAAAACTATTTTCGCCATGCTTTTTATGACAAAAAAATAATCGTCTTGAATTTTATGATAATGCCAGCCTTTTACCACTCCCGGATAAGCGGTTGTGATGTAGACCTGTCCGAACTTTTGAAACATCTTATCGTCGTTTCTGAATATTTCAATAAGTCTGCCGCGTTCGTCAACGTTATAATGAAGTTTTTTTAATTCCACGTCTTTTATTAGTTTCATTAAAATCAATCCTCTTTAATTTTCATATTTAAAAGTTTTGAGGCGGATAATCCGAATTTTTTCGCGACAAGATAATTTGCGCGGAATAAAGACTCGAAGGTTCCGGCGTCGGTCCACCAGCCGTCGAGAAAATCAAAAGTCATACTTTTATTTTTTATATAAAAATTATTGACGTCGGTGATTTCCAGCTCGTTTCTTTTTGAAGGTTTCAAATCTTTAATTATTTCAAAAACGTCGGAATGATAAAAATAAATTCCGGTAACAGCAAAATTTGTATCGGGTTTTTTTGGTTTTTCAACGATTTTTACTACCTTGTCTTTTTTTAAAGTCGCCACGCCGAACCGCTCGGGGTCTGGAACTTTTTTTAAAAGTATTTTCGCGCCGCAATCCTGTTTCTTAAAATTATCAACTAATTTTTTAATGTTTTTTTCAATTATGTTGTCTCCGAGAATAACGCAGAATTTATTTGAACCGACAAAATGTTTGACGAGTTTGAGAGCGTCTGCTATTCCGCCTTCGCCTTTTTGATAAGTATAATTAAGGTCTTCGAGACCAAACTCGCCGCCGTTGCCGAGCAAACGCAGAAAATCGCCGGCGTTATTTCCTCCGGTAACAATCATAATATCTTTGATTCCGGCTTCGACAAGCGTTAATAAAGGATAATAAATCATAGGTTTGTTATAAACCGGCAGAAGATGTTTATTTGTTATATTAGTCAGAGGCGCCAACCTTGAACCCAGTCCGCCCGCTAATATTACGCCTTTTATATCATTCATATTTAACGCTCCTTTTTTTATTTTTTTCGATTATAAATAATTAAATAAAAATTGACAAGAAATATTTTAATATTACAATTTATTTAACCCGAAAACTGCATAAGGATTTTGAAAAATTGTTCAAACAGCATAGAATACTTGTTTTAGACAATTTTTCAAAATCTTAAAAATATACCGGAAAGTTTTCGGGTTTTTAGAAGTTTTAACAAGCATACGTCTATGTTTTGAAAAACTTTGCTTTACATCTAATGCATTATCCGGGTTTAATAAACATCTATGTTTTGAAAAACTTTGCTTTTTTAGCGCATTATTCGAGTTTAATTTTATTTATTGAAGGAGGTTAGTTCAATGTCAGAAAAAAACTTTTTTCATAACGTATTAGTTTTTTTTGCGGTTGTTTGCGCCGGTTTATTGTTGACTACCTGTTCTAAAAAACAATCATCCGAGGATAATCAATTACCGTCGCCGCCAGAATTATCAGAACTTTCCGCTGAAATCATCAATTATATTCAATCGGCTCCGGATCCGCTTGATTATATCATTGTTTTCAGAAACAACAAATCGTTTTACAGCGAAGTAATTCCGCAGCCCCAACAATTTAATACTGCCGCCGACCGGAAAAAAATGATAATGCGTCTTGGAATGTTAAGCGTTGACATAGCATATGAAAAGATGATAGGAGGGAAAACGCAACTTGCGGAATACGATAAAATCTATCAAAACTATTTAAATGAATTAAATGCGTCTTCATTCTTCGCTCCGTCGTTCAATAAATATTTGAATATGTTTATAGAAAACGATATCAATGACACTGATATTAAAAAATTTCGCGTTCAATGGAAAGAAGAAAAAAAAGAATTAACGAATAAAATATTGGATTTAGACGAAGAATTTCCGGTTTATTATTCGATAGGAATATTAAATGAATTTACATATATAACGATTATAATGACCGGTCAGGATAAAGAAGATAAACTCGGAAAAAAAATTGACGAATACATACGAAAAAACGATATGGCATTATTCAGATTAGCCCTGAAATTAGCGGATAATAAAAAATATTCCGAATATGCCGTAAAATTAAAGCCGCTGGCAGAAATATCAATGCGATACTATATAAAAGGATTAGAATATACGGAAGAAGAAATCCAATATATTTTTAAAACTGTTTCTGATTTTAGAACTGAACTTTTAAAATAATTTTATAAATAAATAGATTCTGGAATATATATTGCTTTGATTAAAACCGTATGAAAAGAATATATATTTGTTTTACAATAGTTTTTTTTCAAATAATCTATTTATTATCAGCTGGTTATGCTTTTGAAGAAGTAGAAAAAAACTACTATCGGTCATCATTGAATTTAGAAAAAACCAAAAATGAGATTGCCGAAAATCTGGCTGCCCTGACTGATATTAATCAGGAAATATTGAAACTTAAAAAGAAACAAAGCGAACAATCGAATTGGCTGGATGAAATTAAGTTAAACATTCTTTTGAAAAAAAGTTATGCGATAGCTGGAAAAATAGAGAAAAACGATAATGACAGAGTATTATTGGAATTATTGAAAAACAAGTTGAAAAATCAATTGATACAGGAATATGACAAAAGAATTCTATATTTGATGACAATTCAAAACAAGACAAATGAAAATAACAGGGATTTTATCAAGCTTGTTTATCTGAAAAAAGAACGGTTAATCAGCGGCGAATACGGACAGGACAGAATGGAATTTAACGATGCAATAAATAGATATAAAAAGAATAAAACCATAGTTTTATCTGAAAACAATGTTTATGTCCGGCTGGGTCTTTTACAAGACTTAATAATAGATTTAAAACTTAAAATGTCGGATGTATATTCAAAAATAAAATTTTTAAATAAAGAAGTTGACATCTCCCAAAAATTAATATACTATTTTAATAATAATAAAAATGACAATAGTTTTATAAAGGAACTTGTTTATAAGAATAATATATTGCGCGATATGAGTTTGAAATATAACAGATTATATAACGAATATAATCAGGAATATTGCGGATTAACAAACGAAGAAGAGGAATTAAAAATAGCTTTAAATCCGAAATAGAGCTAAGATTTTGAAAAATTGTTATAATGTTTTAGTTTTAATTGAACCGCCCGACAAAACGTTCTACAATTTCAAAATCATAAAAAAACGAGTCGATTTTTGGATTTATACATTTGAAATAAAAGATTAAAAAGAAAAGATTCAAAAATTCGGCATAGACAAAAAATTGGCAATTAAAAAAGGTAAAAAAAGGCGGACAGGCTGATTTTATGATAAAAAGAATAGTAATATTAGTAATTTTATCAGGGTTATTTCTTGAACTTTACATAAATTCAAGTTTAGCTAAAAAATGGTGGGACGTATATTTTACGGAAGGAACTCAATCGACTCAATCCAACAGCGACATAGAAATCAAACTCGCCGAATATATAAATAATGCTCAGTATTCAGTTGACATTTCAAGTTATACGTGGGGTTCCGCAGGAACCGGGAATTCTTTTATCAGGGCGATAAACAACGCATATACCAGAGGATTAAAAGTAAGACTTGTAGGCGACGGGGAGCGGGAAATCAATCCGAATATCAATTCCTCGATACCGAGGAAACTAAGAAATTCATCAATAAGCGGATATGGAATCCAGCATAATAAAATGATAGTGATAGATTACGGAACCGCGAACGAGAAGGTTATCGGAGGATCGGCAAACTGGACAACCGGCGCTATGTCCGCCCAATTCAATAATGTATTATTAATAACCGACCATAATATAATCAACGAGTATCATCAAGAATTTGAAGAAATGTTTAACGGAACATTTAACGGAGGTTTTTCAGGCAGCAAATCTTTTAAGCTTCAGAATAACGCAACAGCCGAATTGTTTTTTTCTTCGGAAGACCAGTGGATGACAAATAAATTTTTATACAATATTAGAAGCGCTACTAAAAGCGCGATAATGCTCGGGAACAATTTGACTAAATTTGGGTATATGGGGGCGACGGACGCTATAGCCGCCGCATTTTTAGAGGCAAAATCGAATGGGGCTATAGTAGAAGGCAGCGTTGACGACTGGTATTACGATAATAATGTTTCAAAATCCACTATAGATCAGTTAGCTGCAAACGGCGCCGATGTTAGAGTAATTAAGAACCCGAATAATGTAGACGCCCGCCTTCATAATAAAATAGTGATAATAGACGGAGAGCTTGTAATAACGGGTTCGGCAAATTTTACGATGTCTGCTCAGAGTAATAACGATGAAAACCAGATTTACATAAGGGATCCGATTTTAGCCCGCGAATATTTAAAACATTACAGAAAATTGATGAATGAATCCCATATAAAAACTGCAACTGCGACGTTTGAAGAAAACGCTCCGTCGAATATAACCGGAGTTGTTGGAAAAGCTGAAGGCGAAGGAATCAAATTAACATGGGACAGATGCTCAAGCCGCGATTTTGACAGATATTTCATTTACGTTTCAAAATCTCCGATACTCGACGTTACAAATATGCGTCCTGAAATAGGAATAATCACAGATAAAGAACAAGTCTCATATATGGTGAATTCAATAAATAACGGAGATTCGTTTGTAAAAGGAACGACTTATTATTTAGCCGTTACAGCGGCGGACATTAGAGGAAACGAATCGGCAATAACAAACGGAAGTTCAAATACCCAGGGAATTTTATATACGGGATTAATAGACGGAGCTTATCCGATAGCAAGCATAACGTTTGATACCGGCGCAAGCGAAATAGTCAAACACAGTTCGGCGTTAATATTGAAATTGAAGAATGGAGAATCGGCATTAAGGGAAATAATAAGATTTACAATAGATTTAAACGCGGACAGTTATAATTCGTTCTCGTTTTTATCGACGCAACCGTATCTGCCGCAGGGAATAGATTATATTTTAACGGAAAATCAAATAACGTTTTATGGCATATTGATATTTCCGGGCGACACCATAGAATTGAAACTTGCTGTTAAAAATCCGAAAAAATCCGGAATAAGCAACGAATTCACTTTAAACACGATAGCGTCAAACGGCGAAGACAAAAACACTTTTTTAGCCGGATTGGAGATTCAACCAACTGATTTCAATATAACCGCGGCGCTTTCATTAGCTTCCGGAGGGGTTGGAATATCCGGAGAGACCGCTCAATTAAAATTAACGCTGAAAAATATTTCTTTATACGATAACAGATTAACTTCATTCTGCATAGCCGGCGGTTATGTAAATATATCTAAAAATAATTTGCCGTTATTTTTAGACGCTTCTGCGCAGCCGTCGAATACATCTTGGCGAATCAGCAATGCGACCGTATTGCAGGACAGCGCGTCTCAATTATATTTCACGTCAACCGGCGCAGGATTATCACCCGGCAATGAAATTCAAATATATTTAAACGCCATACTACCTTCAAAACTGCCGGTTAAAGACACCGGAGTTTTTTACGCCGTTTCTGACGGAGATGAAACGAGCGTCATAGAATATTCGATAGCTATGGATTTGAAATATTCTGATAAAAATATAATAATAAACGAGTTTATGTATAATCCGCTGGGAGATTACGATAAATATCTTGAATACGCAGAATTAAGGAATTTAACCGATTTGCCTTTTGATATAAGCGGTTGGAAATTGAATTGCAATGGAATAATAAACACTTTTCCAAACGGTTCTATAATACCGGCGAACGATTATATTGTAATGGCGAGCATACTTGAAACCAGAGACGAAATAGGAAAAAGCTTTGCCGCGGTTTACGGTAATAAAGACGGAATCTGGAATTATACGATTGACGGTTTTTACGCGGTTGAAGCGTCAAATCCGTTTGATTTAAACGATAATTCGGGATACGTGGAAATACAAAATGTTTCGGGAACATACAAATCAAGGGTAGATTACAACGACGCTTATCCGATGTGGGTTGGAGCTGATGGAACCGGAAGTTCGTTTGAAAAAATAAATTTTGAAATAAAGGACGAAGCTAACGCGGTTGTCGACGGATTAAATTATCAGGCGAGTTCGCCTTCCGGCGCGTTCGGTTCGCCGGGATATAACAATGTGTCCGACACCACGTTGATTACCGGCTTAAACGTAAAAACAACAACAATAAACAGCATAACCTTATCGTGGAATCCATTGTCGTCGATAAAGAATTTCAACGGATATAAGATTTATTATTCGACTACAAGCTCTGTTACAACCCTTGCGGCTTACTGGACAAAAAACAGCGATTCGGAATTGCGCAAACCCGCCACAAGTCAAACGACGATAACCGGACTTAGTCAATCCACAAGATATTATTTCGTAATAGTTCCGGTAATAAATAATTCAGAAGGCAGAATAAACAACGTTTATGAAGTATCGGGCGTAACCGGCGAATTGACGACGGTTGAAGATTTAAGGGTAACAGAAATAACAGACGGGTCGAGTTCGATAACGCAATACAACGGAACTCAAATATTGAAAGACAAACCTATAGTAGTAAAAGTCTCGACTTCGGTTGAATACGAGGACGTTTCAGATTTTTATTTATATTACGAGGTTAATAAAATTCCGGATGGAACGAACGTTAACAGACGCGTAGGTTTAACCGGAAGACTTAATACGTTTCAAAGCGTAATTTCTTCTTACGATCCGGATATAGTAGACGGAGTCACGATAAATTTTATTATTAAAAAAGGAACGGAAACATTTTATTACAATAAAACGGTGTGGTCGTTTAAAATAGAAGGAGTTCCGGTAGATTTTAATATAACCGGAGTATCTGCGGCAAATACCGGCAGAGGAGAAATTCTTGTCAAATGGAATCCAGTGACCAATTATCCGTATTTCAGCCAATACAAAGTATATTATTCGTTAAGCGATACGGTAGATTTGAAATCAAATGTTTGGACTGCTTCCGACGACAAGAATTTATCAATCGGAGTTACAAATTCAACAATAATAAAAGGACTTCAATCAGACAAGAAATACGGGTTCAAGGTTGTCTTGTATAACTCTTGGAATTACGAAGGAGATTTGGAAACTGCGGAATTGGTTTTTGACACGCCAATAGCTACTGGAAATCTTATGATTACCGAAGTATATCCTGCGTTATCAGGGGATACGGTTGCGTGGGCGGAAATATATTGTTATTCCGGAATCCAGGATTTGAACGAATATAAAATATCTTCCATATCTGAAAAATCGGTTAAAACTGCGCTGACAGGAAAAAGTATCGGAGAGAAGACATATTTAAAAATCGAACTCGGATACAATTATTTTAAAAACGACGACGGCATAATTCTATACAACGGGCAAGACGAAATAATCAAATGTATATTCTGGTCAAATAGAGACGGGGTTTTATCCGATACAATAACTTCGGAATTAAAACAGGAATACTATACTTCGGCGTTATGGGGTATGAGCGGATATTATAAATATTCGAGCAATAACGGCATTGAAAACACGCTTATATATTTGGACGCTTCACAAAACTTTACAATTTCAAGAAAAATGCTGAATAATACGGTTTATTATGAAAACAATAATTTATTCGACTGGGAATTATGCTCGATTCCGACTCCGGAAGGAGTAAACCAGATTACAAGTCCGATAATGAATTATATAAGCGATGGAAATAAAATCTTAAGTAATTTTTATATTGAGAACAGTTTGAGAGATACTGCCGCGATTGTAAATTTTGTTTTAACGGGACAACCGCGCGATATTAATCAAATCAAATTATATTATAATATAAACGCCGAAGCGACGGGCGGAGTTCAAGATACCGCAGTCGCGACAATTTCCGCGAGCGCCGATAGTTTGACGAGAACCGCGGTAATTCCGAAACCCGGCATTAATTATGGAACGGTTTATTTTGTTGTAGAAGTGGATGGAAAAATTTACAAATTTAATTCGACGCGGGCATGGTCTTATATAATTGACAATGAACCGCCTGCGAAATTATCAGGGTTATCTGTGATTTCAAAAAATTTAAATTCAGTTTCGATTATCTGGAACAAATACGACAAAACGGATTTTCTGGAATATACCGTATATTACGGCGCGGTTCCGGATGTTTCAAAATTAAGCAATAAATGGGATTCGTCTAAAGACGGCGCATTAATTAACCAGACAAATTCTTATTCTAAAATCACAGGATTATTGAATTTCACAAAATATTATTTTGCAGTAAGCGTAAAGGATAAAGCCGGCAATGAAAGCGATTTATCGGATACGGTAATGATTTTTACGTCTTCTGAAAAAAATATTTTGGATTTAAGCGCCGCCGGAGAATCAACGGGAAAAATAGCGGTTGATTTTTCAATAATGGAAAGATTTAGTTACGAAAATATTGCCATAAGATTCAGATTATCGGCGTTAAACGAAAATCCGCCGACGGCGTGGGTTGATACAAACGCTAAACCCGACGGAAACGGGACGTCAAATCTTACAGATACTCAAATTCAATGTATTGATTCCGGAAACGGATACTGGACGGCGAATTTAAACGTATCAAATTTGGGATACAAAGACGGAGATGTAATTAATTTATTATTTGAATGCGACGGAAGTTTGATTTACAGGACAATATACGACGAATACTGGCGCATAAAACTCGATAAAACAAATAATTCAAATATAACGAAAATATCAGCAAACGGCATATCGGATTCCACCACAACAATTCATATTAGCTGGGAGCCGGTTTTTTCAATGGATGATTTCAGCGAATATATTGTTGTTTATCAGATAGGAGACACTGTTTCGGTTTCTGATTCGCAATGGACATATTTGAAAGATTCAAATTTAAAAAACAAATACGGTTCTATAACCGAAGTAAAAGGGCTGCTTCCAAACAATGAATATACTTTCGGAGTCTTGACAAAAGATATATCGGGAAATTACAGTCAACCGGTTCAAACCGCTAAAATAACTACAAACAGTCAAACTCCGGCAGAAGATCCTGCGACAGACGGATTAAATACGGCTCATTTATTAGACGGTTCGGAAAAGTTGATGTTGAAAAATATAACCGTTTCAACGGAATTTGAATATCCGGTGAACAACGGCGATAAGGTTTATTTATGGTATGACGTCGGCAATGTTCCCGACGGAAAATCTTTAACTAATTCGGAAGACAGATATATTGAAATGGTTTGCGCAGACGGAAGCCAAAGAAAATTGTGGGAAGGAGTCATTCCGTCTTCAGATAACGAAATGATTCATAACGCAACAGTTCAATATGTGTTTGAGATAAATAATACGGTTTTTAGAAATAGGGATAAATCTGCGTTTAAATATGTTATTGATTCCGAGCCGCCTGCGGCAGTTCAGAGTTTTATAGTCAACGACAGAGGAACGAGCGCGTTTGTCTATTGGATACCTGTAAGCGACGCTGATTTTTATTCGTATAGAATTAAATATTCAAAAGATTTTTATAATAATCCGATTATTATTTTGGATAAAAAAAACGAGCCGACGCTCGGTTCCGTTTCAAATTCAGTGTTGCCGATTCAAAATCTTGATTCTGTTTCAAATTATTATTTTGAGATTTGTTCGGTAGATAAAATAGGAAATGAAAGCTCAATAAAAAAAGCCAAATTATTAAGAAAAACGCCGGGTCAGGTTTCAAAAATCGAACCGGTATCGGGCGATACGATAGATATAAGTTTAAATAATATTTTTGAAAAGACGGTTGTATTAAGGGACGCTTCCGGAGTTGCAATTCCTTCCGCGAATATTGAAATATCGATTGAAGACGGAAACAGTCTGATTAATAATTCAAGTTTAATATCAGGAACGACTGACGATTACGGCGCTTTTAAATTTTCGGTTTCTGCGGACAAAGCAAAACCCGGCGCGATAAAAATAAGCGCGTCAAACGGCGTAACAAAATATTTAAGTTTAATCAACTCCGCTGAACTGCCGGATAAAGAAATTTTAAACGTAAAAAGCGTAATGCTTAATTACGCAACCGACGGAGTTAATTCGGCGGTGGATTTCAGTTCTGTCGTATATTTGAAAGATACGGATATAATCATAGTTTTTACTACTGATAAGGTTCCGGCGATTTCCGGAAAAATCGAATTATACTATAAAATAAATTTGGATTTAATTGATCTCGAAGAAAGCGAAAAAGTCGAGGCTGAGCTTGTTTCAGGTTATAGCAATCGGTATAAGGCGGCAATACCAAAAGCCGGAAAATCCTGCGTTTTGAATTTTGCGATAAAAATCGAGAATAAGATTTTCAAATATTCGGAATCGGAGAATTGGTCGGTAATAATCGACGGTTCGCCGCCGGAAAAGATTACAAATTTAAACTATGCGTCAATAAACGATAACAGCGTAACATTGACGTGGAACAGAAACGAATCGGAAGATTTTTATTCATATGGAATTTTTTACGACACGGTTCCTGTAATTAATTCGGTTTCGTCAAAAATTTGGAATTTAACGAACGATAATAATTTAAGACAAAAAAACAACGCTCAAACAATCATAACCGGATTAATACCTGAAAATGATTATTATTTTGCGGCAGCCGCATATGATATTGTCGGAAACGCAAGCGTTTTATCGGATACGATAAAAATCACAATAACAAAAGGAAGCATAACAGATACGGAGAATAATCAGAATTTTGATTCGGTTCCGTCGTCAGTAGGAGATTTTGTAGTATTGGATTATTCAAATTACGCTGTTTTAAATTGGATACCGTCAAACGAGTCTGATTTTTCAACTTATAAGATTCGATATAGAACGAGTTTAAGCGATACGGGAATTATATTGACTAAAATAGAAAAACCAGATTTGGGAATTAAAACTTCGTCTTTATTGAACATTACTGAATTGGACAGATACAGAACATATTATTTTGATATAAGCGTTTTAGATATGGCGGGAAATGAAAGCCCTGTAAAATCAGCGGTTATATCGAGAAGCGTTCCGGCGGACAATAACGAATCTGATTCGCAAACAGGCGATACGGAAGAAGTTCAAAATCCCGACAATCAGGACACAATAGTTGCCGAACCCTATATCATCGAGAAGTTTCCGGATGATAATACGATTACCGCGGGATTATTCGATACAATGGTTTTGTCAGCTATAGTAAAAGACATAAACGAAAATCCTATACAAGGCGAAACAGTAAATTTAATTATAACAGGCGCCGCCGAGTTTGAAAACGATTCGAAATATTTAAGTCTGGTATCCGATATTTCCGGTAGAATAAATTTTGAATTAAAACCGTTGAGCGGTTTGGGAATGTTTAATATTGAACTTCAAACTGAAAAAGCCGGAGCAAAAACTTCGTTTTCCGTTAAGGCAGTCAATAACTATGCGGGTTATGGAGATATTGCGCTGTCGGCGCCGGAAGAAGCGAACGCTGGCGAAACCGTTTCAATTGTCGCGTCCGCTATTAATTTGAAAAGACAGGATTATTTTAAATATGTTTCTGAAGCCGATAAAAAAATAAATTTAAGAATTATAAGCGAATCCGGAACTAAGGAAATTAAAAAAAACATTTCAGATAACGGAACCGCAATATTTGAAATTTGTTATACAAAAAATCAAACTATAAATATATCGGCAGAATTTTCAGGTTTTCAAAAAAATAAGTCTATAAAAATAAATCCGGGTTTGAAAAAAAATATAGTCGTTGATATGCCGGAAAATATAGCGTTTTTAGGAGACGATATTTTGTATTCGATTTATTATACCGACGAATACGGAAATACAATAGCGTTCGAAGCTAATATTCAAGTTTTTGTGGAACAAATTAAAGAGGCTCCAAAATCGAATATAAAATTCGCGGCTTATTACGGCAACTTCGTTAAGCTTACCAAGTGCGGATTGAATTCGATAAAATTTATAGATGAATTCGGTAATACGGTAACAAAATATATTCGCGTTATGCTGAATCCGAAAAAAGAAAATATTTATGAATTTAATAATACTGTTATGAATATTCCGGCAGACGTATTGCCGGACAGCGCTTATGTTGAAATATTGAAAGAAGCCGAGGCCGAAACCGAATTTGCGTTTGTTAAAAACGCAGGATTTGGAAATCTTAGGGAAATTGACGGAAGTTTAAGGAAGTTCGACGTTAAAAATATTTTAACTGAAACGGTAGTTGAAAAAGAATTTGAAAAAATGATAAGCGTAGAAATTCCTTATTCCGATAATAACAACGACGGAATAGAGGATAATTCGGACATTGAATGTTCAAAATTAAAACTTTACAGATTCAACGAGACAAACAATAAATGGGAAATAGTAAAGGACGGATTTAATTACAGCGATCCGGTTTCAAAAACAGTAAAAGCCGAATTAAAACATTTTTCATATTATTCAGTTGCCGCGCCAAAATACGGTTCGGGCGTTGATTCGGGTTTTTATGTTTTCCCGAATCCGTATAGAGAAAAATATGGAACAAATAAAGTAATATTTAACGGAGTTTCGGGCAATGTGGATTTACAGATATTTAATATTGCCGGCAGAAAAGTATATGAATTCAAGGGCGACGCGGGAACCGAACTCGAATGGAACTTGCGAAATAATCAAAACGAGGAAGTTGCGAGCGGAGCGTATATTTATAAATTAAAATATTCCGGCGGTAAAAAAATAGGGAAAATAGGAATAATAAAGTAAATTCGTTTAATTCGTTAGATTCGCGGTAAAAAAAACCACGAATGACGCGAATAGAACGAATAAGAAAAGATGATAGAACGCTTTAGCGTTTAAAGAAAAAAGCAAAATAAAAAATAAGCGAACGGTTATAAAAATTCACAAGGTTTTATTATATAAAGAAAGATTTGACATTTAAAGTAGATTCGTTAGATTCGTTAGATTCGTGGTAAAAAAATATAACCGCGAATGACACGAATAGAACGAATATTATGGAGGCGTGAAAATGACTGATATTATTTTATAAGATGAAAGTTTTAAAATAATCGGAGCTTGTTTTGAGGTTTATAATCAAATGGGATTTGGTTTTTTAGAAAGCGTATATCAGGAATGTCTTGAAATAGAATTCAAAGAACAAAATATTCCGTATAAATCGCAGGAAGAATTGAGATTGTTTTATAAAAAAAACGAATTAAAACAACGTTATAGACCTGATTTTATTTGTTATAATTCTATTATTGTTGAAATAAAAGCGGTTTCGAAAATATTAAATGAACATAAAGCTCAGGTTTTTAATTATTTGAAAGCGACTAAAAATAAATTAGGATTGATAGTAAACTTCGGAGAACATAATAAGTTAAAATATGATAGAATAGTATTATAAAATAGATTCGTTAGATTCGTTAGATTCGTGGTAAAAAAATATAACCACGAATGACGC
>ERZ795059.3801-NODE-3801-length-14517-cov-18.724450_pt1 | contig 14517 bp, 12 predicted proteins | sample MGYA00375143_ERZ795059 | MGnify/ENA primary metagenome ERZ795059 (study PRJEB30188, sample SAMN05720168) | activated sludge metagenome | isolation source: Anaerobic digester | place: USA | collected 2015-01-07 ... | reverse complement strand
TTATTCGGAATACCAACATCATTTTTTTTAAAAATACCAATACAAGAGAATCTAAGACCAGAGCAGTATAAAAATGAGACATTTTTTACGCCTTTGTTTTTATATGAGATTATATTTAACATAATATTGCTTATAATTTTATCCCTACTTTTGAGAAAAAAATATAAAAATAATCTAGAAAATGGAATTATAAGTAAAGAATTAAAAGCTAAAGATTTTAGAAAGAGCATGAATTTATTAGCATTTATTGATAAAGGCGGTATAATTTTAATATATATAAATTATTATTTTATATTAAGATTTATATTAGAATTTTTTAGAATAGGTGAACCAAAAGTTTTGTTTTTAACATTAAATCAGTTATTATCTATTATAGTATTAGTTATATTTAATATTTTTTGGTTTAGAAAAAATGAAAAAAGGGCTTAGTTTATTAATAATTATACCTCTTGTTATTGTATTTATATATTTAATAATATTCTTTTTTGTTTTTTTTAAAAATGATAAAAAGTTGGTAATAGAAGAAAATAATGTTGTTGTCCAATCTTATGGTTATGCTAGTAATAACGATAATAGTAGCAAATATAGCAGTATATTTTCTCCCAAGTTTGGGAATAGCGATGCAAAGATAAAAGTTGTGCTATTTTTTGATTTTGATTGTCCTTATTGTGCTCAAGAGTTTGAGATATTTTATAACACAATGGAAAAATATTATGCAAAAGGATATTTTGAGTTTAGAAATTTTCCATTAGAAAGCATACATCCTAATTCTAGAAAGCTTGCAAGTGCTGGAATGTGCGCTAATGAACAAGGTAAATTTTTAGAGATGTTTAAAGAAATATATTCTGATTTTGCAGAAAGAGATTCTGGCAATAATGATACAGATGGTCTTATTACTAGGTATATAAATAATATTGGGTTAGATGAGGCAAAATTTAATAAGTGTATGCAAGATGCTAGGTATGATAAGATAATAAACAAAGATATAATTGATGGCTTAAATTATGGAGTTGAAGGAACACCTACTTTTTTTATAAACGGTTATAAATATGCTGGAGTAATGCAGGAAGAAGATTGGGATAATATATTTAAATCTATAAAATAATATGTTTAATTTTATATTTCAAAAAAAGAAAAGAAAAGTATCATTAGTATTAAGTGGTGGAGGGGCTAAGGGGTTTTTTCATTTAGGAGTAATAAATGCTATAAGAAGTTTAGATATAGAAGTTGTTGAAATAAGTGGAACATCTATTGGTGCAATAATGGGCACTATATATGCTAGTAATCCTAGTATTGACTTTAACAAATGTTTAGATGGATTTAATTTTATGAAATTTATGCAGTTGACAATGCATGTAAAGAGAGAAAAAGCTGTTAAAAGTTTAGAAGGTCTACTTAGCCAATATATTTCTGTATCTACATTTAGTGATTTAAAAATACCTATGTCTTTTAATGCAACAAATATTGCAACAGGTGAAGAAGTTATATTTAGAAATGGTGATATTTTCCCTTCTATTATATCATCTATGGCTATACCTTTTGTTTTCCCAGCTATTAAGGTTGATAATAGATATTTATGTGATGGTGGTATAGTAAACAATCTTCCTATATCTCTAATAAAAACTAATAGAAATGATATTATAGCATCTATACTTGGTGGAGAATTACCTGGTATAAGAAATTTTAATGATAGAATTAGTGTATTAACAAATGCTTACTATATAATGGAAAAAGAAAATGTAAAAAGATCAATTATGGAAGCAAAAAATCAGAAAGGTATAAATTTAGATATTATTAGATTAGGGAGCTTTATGTCAACATTTGATTTTAGGCAGAAGAATATCAAGGAATTAATAAATAGAGGGTATAAGGCAGCAATGAGAATATTGAAATAGTGTTGCTTTTATTAAAAAATATGTTATAATATACATTGCTATTTTATATAAATGATCGCGGGTTTTGTTAAAAAACCTGAGGAAAGTCCGAACATCCTTTTTAGATGAAAATCTAAAATGAAAGGGTAGTTGGTAACACCAACGCACTATATTTGCAAAAATATAGCGACAACAAGCACAACAGAAAATACATCTCTGCTTTTGCAGTGCGAGTGAAATTGCTAACCAATTAGTTAGCACGTTCCTATGGTGACATAGGGGAAGAGGCAAGCTTTACCTGATGAAAGAGCAACCTGCATTTATTGTAGGGCTATATAGAAATATATAGCGGTGGCTCGATAGAGATTATTAGTAATAATAATCCTAGATAAATGATCATATAATACAAAATTCGGCTTATTGATAAAATAGCTTATATTATATAAAAATATGACAAGACAAAAACTTGATTTATTGTTTACTGGTTTACATGTTCCATTAGATTTTATATTAATTATTCTTGCTGGTATAACTGGTTATAAGGTTCGTTTTTTTGAAGCAGTAACAGATATTAGGCCAGCTATTTATAGTATAAGTTTTGCTGATTTTGTTAAGACAATGGTTTATATAGCAATATTAATTGTTGCAATATTAGCTATATCTGGGATTTATAGAGTAAAAGATAAAGAAACTAGTTTTTTTGAGCAATCTATAAAATTATTTGATACTATTTCATTTGCTGCAATGTTCATTGTAGTTTTTATTTTTTTTGAAAGAGAGTATTTTAGCTCTAGATTTATAATTCTTGCTGGATATGGATTTACAATTATTTATTTAATTATTGAAAGAATAATTTTAAGATATATAAGGCATTATTTTTATAAGAAGGGAATAGGTGTTTCTAATATTATTCTAATTGGATCTGGCAGAAACTTTGATGTTATAAAAGAAACAATAAGCAATGATTATAGGATGGGTTATAAAATTTTAGATACAGCAAGTAGTTTTGAAGAATTTGAGAATATTTATAATACAAAATATAAAGGCATTGTTGATGAGGTTATAAATACTGATATAAAAAACTATGATGATATAAACAAGTTTATAAAATTCTGTGGAGAAAATCATATAGTATTTAAATATGTTGCTGATATTTTTGATTCTAATTTTGCTAATATAAAAACTGATACCTTAGCTGGAATACCAATAATAGAAATAAAAAAAACTAAGTTAGATGGGTGGGGAAGAATAATAAAAAGACTTTTTGATATTTGTGTTTCAATATTTTTTATAATTTTATTTTCTCCATTGATGCTTATAATAGCAATATTAATAAAAATAGACTCAAAAGGCCCAATAATTTATAAAAATCAAAGAGTAGGGCAAAATGGTAAATTATTTAATACTCTAAAGTTTAGATCTATGTATTATAATATGAGCACTGGGGTTGGCGATGCTGAACAACAAAAGCAAGCTTTAGAGCTAGAAAAAAAGTTGATAGAAGAAAAAAATACAAGAGTAGGTGCTATTTATAAAATTAAAGATGATCCTAGGGTTACTAGGGTTGGACATTTTATTAGAAAGACTAGTTTAGATGAACTGCCACAATTTTTTAATGCTTTGATAGGAAATATGAGTATAGTTGGGCCAAGACCACATCAAGAAAGGGAAGTTGCAAATTATAAAAAAGAACATTTAAGAGTATTGGATGTAAAGCCTGGCATCACAGGGCTTGCACAGGTTTCTGGCAGAAGCGATTTAAGCTATGAAGAAGAATTAAGATTGGATTTATATTATGTTGATAATTGGTCCTTTTTAACAGATTTAAGAATAGCATTAAAAACTCCTTTTGCTGCTATTGGCAGGAGAAAGGCTGAATAATATGAAATTAATAATAGGGCTTGGAAATCCAGGAGAAGAATATAAATATAACCGTCACAACATAGGGTTTATAATCCTAGATATGTTTTTATCTGAATATAAAGATAATTTTTCTGAATTCAAATATGATAAAAAATTGAAATCAGAGATAGCTATTGGAAACATAGCTGGAGAAAAAGTTATATTAGCTAAACCTAAAACATTTATGAATAAATCAGGGGATGCTTTAAGTTTAATAATGAATTTTTATAAAATAGATATAAAAGATATTATTATTCTGCAAGATGATAAAGATTTAGAATTTGCTAAAATTAGGATAAGAGATGAGTCAAGTGCTGGTGGGCATAATGGTATAAAGTCAATAATATCAGCAATTGGGACAAATAAAATAAAAAGGCTAAAATTTGGTATAGCAAATGAAAGATTAAATTTTATGCCAACAGATGCATTTGTTTTAGAAAATTTTTCTAAAGAAGAAATGGATAAGATCTATTCTAAAAAAGATGAAATAGTTAATTTTCTTTATTCCTTGTTGTGATTATTATTGGAGTCCCAGTAAAATCAAATAATTTTCTCAATTCGTTTTCTATAAAATTTCTATAACTATCTTGTAGAATTTCTTTTTTTGGTATCTCTAAACTAAATGTTGGTGGATTTGTAGATATTTGTATTGGGTTTCTTATCTTTAATATTTTATGTTTTCTATTTAAATGAGGTTTCTGCTTATTCATTATTAAACTTATGGTTTCTGACAAAGTATTATTATCTATAACTCTATTTTGATTTTCAAATACTTTAGTAGCCATATCTAATGTTTTATATACCCTTATTTTATCTTTTGCTGATATAAACATAACAGGTGCCCATGATACAGATTTTATGCTATTTTTTAAATATTTTTTATATTCATTTATGGCTTGCTGACTTTTATTTTCTATAAGATCCCATTTATTAACTAAAATAATTAAACCCTTCTTTTTTTCTGCTATATATGTTAGTAATTTTTTATCTTGTGAGCCTATTTCATCTAAAACATCTATCATAAAAAATACTATATCGCTTTCATCTATATTTTTAAAGCTTTGATGTATACTTGCTTTTTCTATATATGATGATACTTTACTTTTTTTTCTAATGCCTGCTGTATCTATTATTAAAAAGTTTTTATCTTTATACTTAAATATAGCATCTATTGATTCTCTTGTTGTGTGAGGTTTGGGGCTTACTATTGATTTTTCTTCATTTAATATTGCATTTAGTAGAGAAGACTTACCAACATTTGGTTTACCAATTATTGCTATTTTTATTTCTGGTTTTTCTTCATCAAGCTTTTTATTTATTGTTATTTTGCTCATAGCAAGATCTAACATGTCTCCAACGTTTTTACCTGTTAAAGCTGATATGCATATAGAGTCTTTAAATCCTAAAGAGCTGAATTCACTTGTATATTCATCTTTTATTTTTTCAGTTTTGTTTATAACTAAAATTACTTTTTTATTTTCTTTTCTTAATATTTTTGCTATTTCAAAATCAAATGGCATAAGACCATCTTTCCCATCAACAACAAATAATATTAATTCTGATTCTTTTATAGCTTTTTCTGCTTGAAATAATATCTCTTTTTCTTCATTATTACTATCCATACCGCCAGTATCAACAATTTCTAAGGTTGTTCCTCTCCATAATACTTTTCCATATATTCTATCTCTTGTTGTATTTGGTATATCAGTAACAATTGATAATCTTTTTTCTATTAGTTTATTAAAAAGAGTAGACTTACCAACATTGGTTCTACCTATTATAGCTATTTGTGCTTTTTTCATTTTGTTATATTGATGCTTTATTTTCTGTAATATTTGATCCTAATATTAGGACTAAATCTGCTTGACTATATAATTGTTGTAGTTGATCTAGTTTTTGGAGATTAGAATCTGTTTGTAGCTCAATATTATCATAAGAATTAAATATATTTAATCTTCTTGATAATATTTTAGCATTGAATTTTTGATTTAGAAGATTTAATGAAGATAGAGGTGTATTGCCTGATGCATCAAAAAGAATAGTGTCTTCAACATTCCTTATATCATAATTACCAACATAATATATATTAAATTCCTGTGTATTTTTTATATCTTCTGTAATTTTACTTGCTAGTCCTGTAATATTAGTGCCGTTTAATATAACTATCTTTGGTAAATTATCTAATTGTTGTTTAATTGGATCATATGTTTCATCAAATATATGGCTAGCTAAGTCTTGTATTAAATTAAAATTATTTCCAACAGGCTTTACAATAGACGCTCCATCTATAGTTGTCGTTGTATAAACATAGCCATTTGTATCAGATAATGTTCTATTTATTACTTTTATATTATCAAAATTATCTGCTATTTTATATAAATTATATATATCTTTATATGATAGATTTGTTGATATATGTCTTTTTAGGGCATCAAATATTGATATTATTTTTGTTGGATTATATGTATTAATTTCACTTAATATCTTATCTTTAACTGCTTCTATAACTTGCTGCTGCCTTTTAGATCTTGCAAAATCTGATCCTTCTCCATTAGTGCCATGCCTTGATCTTGTATATTCTAAGGCTCTTTCACCGTTCATTACTTGAGGACCGGCTTGAAAATATATTGTTTTATATCCAAAGTTTTCTGTTGGATATTGATTATCAACAAATGATCTTTCTACATTTATTGTTATACCGCCTAATGTATCTATTATGTCTTTAAATCCATCAAAATCTATTCTAATATAATAATCAATATCTTGATTTAATATTTTTTCTACTTCATTTTGTAGAAATAACATACCTGATCCTGGTTTTTCTTGCTCTCCAAAAGCATTTGCACTGTTAATTTTGTTATATCCATATTTATCACCTAAATCTATATATAAATCCCTTGGTATGTTTAATGTTGCTATTTTATTATTTTGCATATCTATGCTGGTAAATATAATAGTATCAGTCAGCATACCACCATCATGATTCTCGCCACCTATTCCTGCTATTAATATATTTGTTATTTGTTTATTTTTTACTGGCTGTTTATTTTCTACTGTTGTTAATTTTGGAGAATATATTTCATCAATTGTTATTTTTTTTTCTTTTGATAAACCAAAAGCTAAAGTTACACCAGTTGTTGCTAATAGAACGATAGGAATCAATAATAATTTTTTATTCATTATCTGCTTTATTTATTTTTTATTAAATCAATAACAATATTATATCAGTTAAATTATATAAATATCAAGTATTGTTTTAAACTATAAAATATGATAAAATATATATATTATTTAATGGATAAAGTATAAAATTTATGGAAAATTCGCAAAAAAAAGATGATTTTAAAGATTTTTTAAAAACTACAATAACAGCGCTTGTTATTGTTTTTTTAGTTAGGCATTTCTTAATACAGCCTTTTTATGTTAGGGGAAGCTCAATGGAGCCTAATTTTTATGAGAAGGATTATCTTATAATTGATGAAATTTCATATAGATTTGAACAACCAAAAAGGGGAGATATTATTGTATTTAAGCTAAAAACTCAAGGTTATAACGAATATTTAATAAAAAGAATAATAGGATTACCCGGAGAAACTGTTATTGTAAAAGATGGAAAAGTTACTATAAAAAATCAAGATCATCCAGATGGATTTATATTAGATGAGTCATATTTACCAACTGGTCTTGAAACATTGGGAGATGTTACTGAAGTTGTCCCAGATGATAGCTATTTTATTATGGGGGATAATAGAGCAGTAAGTTTTGATTCTAGATATTTTGGATCAATAAAAAGAGAGAGTATTGTTGGGAAGGTATTATTAAGAGGTTTTCCTTTTAGTAAGTTCGGGATTATAAAAAATATAACCAATAATCAATAAATATAAAAAATATGGCATCAGAAAATTCAATAAATAATTTGTTTATATCTACTGACTTTTCTTATATTAATAATATTTCAAAAAGAATTAGAGATTGGTGCTTATCTTATGGATATATTGAGCTAAAATTAGATGATTTTTTAAAAATGAATGATATAAAGAAAGTATCTGATAGTTTTCCAAACATTAATAAGGATTATATTATATTTGATAATAAAAAAGAGAAGTTTATATTAAGGCCAGAACCAAATATATCTGTAATAGAAAAACTTAATGATTTAAGTAAAAATTTAGCAGAAGATATAAATTATAAATTTTTTTGTATAGATAAATTTTATAGTGTTAGTAGCGGAGAAAAAGCAAAGACAGATGATTATCCATATCGTTTTGGATTTTATGCTACTGGACAGAATAATTATGCTGCTGATGCAGAAATAATAAAAATATCATATTTTTTATTAAAAGAATTAGGGTTTGATGTTAATGTAAAAGTTAATATTATGGGGTGTGATGAATGCTATAAAAAATACAAGGCTCAGCTTGCAAGTTTTTTAAAAACCAAAAAAAGTGTTTTGTGTAATGATTGTGTTAAAAATCTATCTAAGAATCCTTTGAAAGTTTTTAGATGTACAAATAAAAGTTGTAGAAAAGTTTTATCACAGGCTCCTCTTATAATTGAAAATTTATGTGAAGATTGTAATGAATATTCTATGAAAATTATAGAATATCTTGATGAACTTGAAGTGTCATATGTTTTAGATCCAATGCTTCTTGATGAGAATGAGGTTTACAATGGATTTTATTTTGAGTTTGAGATATTAAAGAATAATAATTCATATTTTATTGGTAAAGGTGGGCATTTAGATAATTATGCAAATAATTTAGGATTTAAAAAGCAAGTAACTGGAGCATCTTTTAATATGAATAATATAATAAAAAGATTAAGAGATCTAAATAAAACTGTTGAGTTTTATAAATCAGATGTTTATTTGGCTCAGATTAGTGAAACAGCAAGAAGAAAAAGTTTACAAACATTTTTAAATTTAAGAGAATCTGGGATAAGTTGTTTTTGCAATATTTTAGATAGAAGTATCACAAGGCAAATAAGCCAAGCTAAAAATATGGGAGCTAAGTTTATATTGATTTTAGGTCAGCAGGAAGTTGTTGATAATACTATCATAATAAGAGATATTGAGACTAATATACAAGAGGTTATAAACTATAATAATATTGTTAGTGAATTAAAGAAGAGATTAATTAATAAGATAAATTGACTTATTTAGCTTACTGATGATATAATTTAGATATAATTATTAACTAAAATTGAAAGGAAGGTGAAAAATGATAGAGGCAAAAAGAAAAGAAAATGAGTCTTTTGATAGTCTTTTAAGAAGATTTAATAAAAGAATACAGCAAAGTAGGATATTACAAAGAACAAAAGAAGAGAGATTTTATCAAAAGCCATTAAGTGACTTAAAGGCTAAAAGAAGGGCTGCTAAAAGAGCAGAACTTAGGGCAAAAAGAGAATATTTAAAGAAAATTGGAAGATTAGATGATATAAATACAATAAAAAAATAACTTTTTATGAAAGATCTTTCACTAAAATATAATCAAGATTTTAAGCATACAAATGCTGTCGAAGATATTTTTAAAGATATTGAAAGTGATAAAGATAATAATGTTTTAAGTGTTGATAAAAGAAATTCAAGAAGCAATATTGAAAATATTGATATTGATAAAATTAATAGAGAGTTTAGGAGAAAAAATAATAAAAGATATATATTATTATTTTCTGTGTTTTTTGGTTTGATAACACTTTTTATAGTGTTTATTATAGTAGTTATATTAGGATTTATTAGTGAAGCTACAAAAGCAGTTTTTGTTTTTTAATTTTAAATTATGGATGAAGAAAATAATGATGATAAAGATGATAAAAAAGAAGATAATTCTGGTAAATTTACAGTTATGCCAGATGAATTTTTTAGTTTTAAGTATCAACAATCTAGAGTAAGGAAAGAGCAACAAATGATGGCTGAGAAGGAACAAGTTGATAAAAAGAAGAGAAAACAAGAAGAAAAAATGAAAAGAATAGCAGAAAGAGAGAAGATGCAGAAGGAGAGAGAAGAAGAACAAAAGAGAATGAAAGAAACGAAAGAGCAGGAAAGACAAAAGAAAGAAGCAGAAAAGAAAAAACTTGAAGAGCAAAAGAGAGCAATAAAAGAGTTGCAAGAAAGAAAGCTTAAGCAAGAGCAAGAAGAAAAAAAGAGGATTTTAGAGCTAAGAAAGAAGTCTATTGAAGAAAAAAAAGATGATGAGAAGGCTAGTAGAAATAGAATTAAGGTAGAATTAGAAAGAATTAATAAGTTAAAGCAAGAGACTGATTATTCAAAATTAAATGAAGAAGAGCTAAAAGAATTTAATAAGAATATAGAAGAACAAAGAAAAGAAGCTTTAAAAGAGATGAAAGAACAAGAAATTATGACTAGGCAGGAACAAAAAAAGATTGAAAGAGAAGCAAAGGAAGAAGAAAGAATAAAAAAGAAAGAAGCTGAAGAAGCTTTAAGAAGTAATAATTTACAATTAAAGGGTGCTCATAAAAAATTAGATTTAAGTTTTATACAAGATTTGGAGCAAAGGTTAGGTCCAAAACAAACTAAAACGAAAAGAGTTTTTGTTATTTGTAGCATGATTTTATGTTTAATTCTTTTAGTATTTACAATAAATAAATTATTTAAAGATTTAGGATATTTTATAAATGAAGAAACAGATAATAATCAAGTTATTGTAAGTAATACATTACCTATTTCTACTAATTATGGTTATGAGGCAGATTATGGGATGACTATTCCTGAGAATAATAACAATAACAATAATGAAGTTGTATCACAAGAAGTTAAGCAGACGAATAGTGAAGAATTTTTTAAATTTTTCTTTGCAAAAGATAGATTTAATATGGGTTCTGATCAAGACAATGATTATTTAACTGATAAAGAAGAGCCATATTATGGGACAAAAATAGATAATAGGGACACTGATGAGGATCTATATCCTGATGGTGAAGAGGTTTCTAATTTATATAATCCAATTGGCCATACACCTGATAAAATATTAGATAATGATAATATAAGGATATTTAGTAACAACAATAATATAGAGTTTTATTACCCAAATGGTTTTACAGTTTCTGAAGATCCTGAGAAGAAAATAATAGATATTTTGCCAAGCGATACTTCTGATGAGTATTTTGAGATTAGTTTACTAAATAATAATAGTATTAATTTTCTAGATTTTATAAAACAAGATTTAGGAACTAATGATATAAATTTATTAAAATTAAATATACCAAATGAAGCATATATAGATAGTATAGGTAAGAGTGTTTATATTAATTTTAATAATAATGTTATGAGAATTAAATATATAAATAATTCTTCTGAATATAATTATAGCGCTACTTTTGCAATGCTAATAAGGAGTTTAGAGTTAAAGTAATGGTTGAAATCAATAATACAACAACACATAAGATTAATATAAAAGGCTATGAAAAAACATTTAACAATATTTTAGATGTTTTAAATTTATATAATAAATATGTTTCTGTTGGAATTGTTGATGAGAAATATATAAAGCAAATGAATAGAAATTATAGAGGAATAAATAAACCAACAGATGTTTTGAGTTTTTTATGGGGAGATGGATTAGGCTTGGGAGAAATTATTTTCTGTTATGATATTATATGTAAGCAAGCAAAAGAAAATGGTAATAGCATAAAATATGAGATGACATTGGTGTTTATACATGGTATTTTACATTTATTAGGATATGAAGATGAAAAAAGTGATGAGGAATATATAAAAATGGAAGATAAACAGAAAGAAATTATTGAGAAGCTTGATACTTATTAACTTTTTTAAATTGTCAATTTTTATGATAAAATATATTTAGTAGCTAATTTTTATTTTTAGAGAAATGCTATCTTCGAAAAGGTTAAAAGAGAAAAAATATCTAATAGTTTTAGTGTTTTTTTTATTTTTATTTTTTAGTTTTGGTATAAAATTTGTATTTGCTGCTGATGGTCAAATTCAAGATACATTTGGTAGGCAGATGCTAGAAGCTGCAAGAATAAACGCTGGATTATCTACAAAAAGTGTATATGCAATTATTGGGAGTATTATAAAAGTTATACTATCCCTTTTCGGAATATTTGCTACTTGTATAGTTGTTTATGCAGGTGTTTTATGGATGACATCTAAGGGTGAGCCTGAGAAAATAAATAAAGCTAAAGAGATGATGAAGAATGCTCTGATAGGTATGCTTATAGTTGTATCATCTTATGCTATAACAAGTTTTCTTGTAGGAAAATTAACTGGTATATTTGGAAGCCCTACAAGTTATGAATATAATACAGGTGAAGATAGTGGTACAATTGGTGGCTTTGGGTCTGGATTTAATGTTGTATCTACATATCCTAGAAATGAAATGCAAAATGTTAAGACATGTGCTAGGGTTTCAGCTTTATTTAATAAATATTTGTATGCTGATTCTGTTAATGATTCTAGTGTATATATTAGAGATGAAGATGAGAATAAGTTCTTCAATCCAGAAAAAGATGAATATTATGTAAGTAATGATGCATTTACTTTTTATCATAATAATAATGATTTCTTAAAAGATAAAATTTATAGGGTTACAATTAATAGTGGTGCTGATGGAGTAAAGAGTTTAGCCGGAGATTTACTTGAAAGATCTAAGAGCATATGGTTTAGAACATCAGAATTAGAAGATTATTATCCTAGAGTTAAAGCTACATATCCTTCACAAAATGCTACTGGAGCTTGTAGAAATACTTTTGTCCAATTTCAATTTCAGGAAGGTGCTGATCCTTCTAATTTAGCAGAAATGGATCCAACAACATTTAATACAAACAATATTTCAGTTGAAAAATGTACTGGATCTAATTTTAGTAATTTAACATGTGCTTTGCAATCTGGTTTAGAGATTAGTTCTATATCTCCTGATTCTATATTCTCAGGATTTACATTAAACTTTAATAGAATGCTTGATGCTAATTCTTTCTATAGAATTATACTAAAATCTTCTGATCATAATCCAACACTTAATCCTAATGATGGTATAGCAAATAATTGCGGTAAGCCATTAGATGGTAATGCAAATGGTTCTTCAGACGGGGCTAGCGTTGATAAATATAATTTGTATTTTAAAACAGGAGAAACTGAAAAATGTGAGCCTATTATAACAAACGTTGATCCTAATACTGGTTATTATAATGATAGGTTTGATATTAGTGGTCAGTATTTTGGGATACTTGGTGATGTTTCAATAGCTGGTTTTAAAGCTAATGATAATTGTACAGAAAATCTTGATGTTGATATATATAGTGTGAATGATGAGAAAACTTGCTATGTATCTTGGGGAGATACATTAATACAAGCTAAGGTTCCATTTGGATCTGTTACTGGTCCATTAAAAGTAGAATTAACTTCTGATATATATGCTCAAGCTGATAATGATTTTACTGTTTTGAGCCCATATATATCAAAATTGGATCCTGACCATGGGCCAAAGGGAGAGTTTATAAGGATATCTGGTTTAAATTTTGGTAATAATGAAGGTAAAGTATATTTTATAAGTTTTACTGGTACTGTTACAGAAGCATTAAGCCCTACAGCGTGTTCTTCTATTGATACATGGAAGAATAATGAGATAATTAGAGAAACTCCAAATGTTCCTATTGGTCCATATGTTGTAATTGTTGGTGTACCTAAAGAAGGTGGAGGTTATTATTATAGTAATTATTTAATATATACTGTTACAGAAGGAGAGCCTGGGCCAGGTCTTTGCGGCATTGAGCCAGATCAAGCTGCAAGAGGTGACCCTGTTAATTTAGTTGGTATAAGATTTGGTACTGGTGGAGGTAGTGATAAAGTCATATTTTCAAATGTTGATATACCAAAAGCTAGTACGACTTCTTGGGCAGATATATTAATAGAAGTTAATGTTCCCCAAACTGCTGTTGATGGTTATGTTAGTGTTTATGCTAATTCAAAGGAAAGTAACAAAGTATATTTTAATGTTTTAAATATTTCTGCTGATGATGATACATATCCTGTTATTATTGATTCTCCTGGTTGTACAATAGAATCAAGAAGCCCATCAGCATATAAAAATGCAACTAATGCATGTATTAATGCTTTAGTTGAAGCAAGATTTAATATTGAAATGGATACAACAACATTTGCTAATAATATGGAACTATATAGTTGTGAAGGGCAAGGTATAAATTGTAATACAAAAGTAACAGGAGTTGTAAGTAATAATGGATCAAAAAGAATTGTATTTACACCAACATCTAATTTAACACCAGGAATGTGGTATAAGGCTGTTATCAAAACAGGAGTTAAAGCACTTGGCACTGGGAAGAATATGCAAAGTGAATATACATGGAACTTTCAAACAAGAACTGATAATAATGGAGTATGTGATATTAATTTACTTAATGTCTTACCAACAGAAGCAACATTAAATATTAATGAAACAACTGATTTAACTGCTAACCCATCTTCTAGCTCTGATATTTGTGCTGTGTTAAAGCCAACATCAACTCCAGTATATGTTTGGACTAGTGATGATTCAGATAAAGTATCAATACAAACAACAAGTGTTAATGCAATTACTGGTGTTGGTGCAGCAACTATTTTGGGTGAAGCTCAAACATCTTTAACAAAAGTTCATGCTACATGGAATCTATTAACTGATTCTTCTGATATTACTGTTATAGATGATGGTCATCCTGTTATTATTGATTCTCCTGGTTGTACAATAGAATCAAGAAGCCCATCAGC
>ERZ795059.3798-NODE-3798-length-14520-cov-5.754995_pt1 | contig 14520 bp, 13 predicted proteins | sample MGYA00375143_ERZ795059 | MGnify/ENA primary metagenome ERZ795059 (study PRJEB30188, sample SAMN05720168) | activated sludge metagenome | isolation source: Anaerobic digester | place: USA | collected 2015-01-07 ... | reverse complement strand
TTGGATGGTGTGACTGGAGTTCAGACGTGTGCTCTTCCGATCTCAGGTGCCTCATATTTCATTTTATGGATTAAGCCTTGATGAAGAGGTTCCCTTGTATCGTGATTTGAAGAAGCTACCAAATGAAGATGAAGTATGTGAACAATATTATTCAGCACAGAAAATCTTAGAAAATCAACAGTATTTGCCTTATGAAATATCAAATTTTGCACTTGAAGGATTTCATTCCAGACATAATATGGCTTATTGGCAGGGTAAAACATATCTTGCTGCCGGTCCTTCAGCTTCGGGATACTTAAAAGCGTGTAACAGAGACATGAAATATTTACGTTATACGAACTCTGCAGATTTAAAAAAATATAAAGACAAATGGCTTATTAACGTACATCAGGATTTTGAACAGGTAGAGATGATTAATCAGGAAGAAGCAGAGAAAGAGTTTATTATTACTCGCTTGAGATTGAAAGATGGCATACAACTGAAGGAATACCAGGAAAATTTTTTAAAGGATTTCTCGATAGTTTATCAGAAGCAGATTAAAAAATTAGTAAAGGCTGATCTCATTCATGTTACAGATCAATCCCTTTGTATTAAACGAGAACATTATCTGTTGATGAATGAGATAATTTTGGAGTTTATTTAATGATATTAATCAATCTGGATAAAAACATAAAACAGGAGACATATAAATGAGAAAACTTTTCATCATTATCTTCATCACTTGTTTAACTCAATTGTTTGGAGAATTGCTTATACCAATGGATATGACTCAAACAAATCATCTGAAAGCCTATGGAATTGCATTTAAATCTGTAAAAGAAGGACAGAAAGTAAAATGGCTGTTAAATTACCGTGGTGGTGCTCTCATCATGAATGATACTCAGGAGTTTAGAAACGACTGTAACATTCGTGGGGTGAGTTTTGAAATTATTTCTGGTTCTGATATTGCCCTGATAAATGACGAGATAAATGCGAATAATATGGAAGTTGTTACGCTCGAAAAAGAACCGAAAATTGCTGTTTATACACCTCCTAATACAAATCCCTGGGATGATGCTGTTACGCTTGCGTTAACTTATGCTGAGATTGATTATGATAAAGTATGGGATGAAGAAGTTATAAATGGGAAGCTGGTTGATTACGACTGGTTGCATTTACACCACGAAGATTTTACTGGTCAGTATGGGAAGTTTTATGGTTCATATAGAAATGCACCCTGGTATATCAATGAAGTGAAATATAATGAGCAAATGGCTCAGCGTTTAGGCTATTCAAAAGTTTGGCAGCTAAAACATCAGGTTGCAGATAAAATTAGAGAGTTTGTGATAAATGGTGGGTTTCTATTTGCCATGTGTGGAGCAACAGATACGATTGATATTGCGCTTGCCTGCTATATGACAGATATATGTGAAACTGCTTTTGATGGGGATGGTATTGATCCTCAGTACAAAAGAAAAATTGATTTCTCAAGAACTTTTGCTTTTGAAAATTTTGATATCATCACTAATCCTTATGTCTATGAGTTTTCGACAATTGATGCAAGTGACTACGCTCAGTTAAGAGGAGCTGACGGAGATTATTTTCAACTTTTTGATTTCTCTGCTAAATATGATCCAGTGCCAACAATGTTGATTCAGAATCATACCAATGCAATCAATGGATTTCTGGGTCAAACTACTTCTTTCAGAAAAACCTTTCTGAAAAATAGTGTGATTATACTAGGCGAAACACCTGGCTCAGATGAAGCAAAGTATATTCATGGAAACATAGGGAAGGGGACTTTTACTTTTTATGGTGGGCATGATCCAGAAGATTATCAGCATAAAATTGGAGATCCAGAGACTGTTTTAGACTTACATAAAAATTCAGCCGGTTACAGATTAATCTTAAATAATGTTCTGTTTCCGGCTGCAGAAAAAAAGAAACTTAAAACTTAGAATACCTTTTGAATTGCGTTATAGAGATAATCTATATCAGAATCATGATGAAAGTGGGACAAAGAAAAACGTATAGCCCCTGTTTTTTCTGTTCCCAAGAACTGGTGCGCTAATGGGGCACAGAATAATCCAACTCTGCATTCAATCTGATAATCGTCAAACAATTGTTGAGCCAGCTGAACATGATCTGTTTGATGATGAACCAGAGAGAACAGATAACCTTGTTTTTCTGGATTAACTGCTTTGAGTATTTTAAATCTGGAGTCATCAGACAGTTGATTTACAAGTTCATGGAAACGCTTGTCTGTAAATTTTTTAGGTGTGTGGTTTTTTAAACTTGCATTGAGACCAAAGATTCCTGCCATATTCTGAGTACCAGCTTCAAAACGATCTGGGAAGATTTCCGGCATTTCATACATTGAAGAAAGACTACCTGTTCCTCCGTATATCAATGGGTCAAGAGACTCCGGATTTTTAGCATAAAAACCACCAATACCCATAGGTCCATAAAGACTTTTGTGTCCTGTAAAGGCAAGAAAATCGATATTCCATTCATCTCCAAAAATTGGATTTTGTCCAGCAGACTGAGCTGTATCCAGCATAATCTTTACTTCAGGAAATTGATTCCTGAATGCCTGAATATCCTGAATAAGACCATTGACATTACTTTGATGATTGATTACAACAAGTTTGGTTTCTTCTCTGATTTGATTTGATATCTCTTGCAAATCTAAGGTGCCATCTTCAAAAGCTTTTAAAATCTCTACCTGAATTCCTTTTGTTTCAATCAGATGATGAAGACAACGTGTAACTGCGTGATGTTCAAGAGGAGATATAAGGATATGATCACCTTCTTTGAGGAATCCATTTAAAATCGTATTGATTGCTATGGTTGCATTAAATGAAAAAAACAGATGATCACTTTTTGCAACATGAAAAATATCAGCAAGTAACTGACGAGTTTCAAAAACTGTTTTAGCTACTTTGATATTGATATCACCGTAAGTTCTTCCATAATTACGGCCAATATGGTTGATATAATTGAGCATCGCATCCCCAAGCTCTTTTGGCTTGGGGAAACTGGTTGCTCCGTTATCAAAGTATGTATTATAAGTTATCATTAGAATTTAATCGCAGTATAGATGCTGATAGATTTATTTGTCTCGTCATCACCTTGAATTTTGCCGTTACCATCTTTATCTTCAAATGTATAACGATAATCAAAATTCATAGAGACACCTGAAGAAATTTCATAACCTAAAACATAACCCATGATTGTGCTTGGTGTTTTCCATTCGCTTAAATCATCTACGTTATCCTGAGAATAATATGCTTTTGCAGTAGATAACTTAGGTACTTTTGTGATATTCAAATCACCGTTTAAAGTTTTAGCGTTCATGTTATCACCCTTTAAATCCTGATAACCGATATTTAGATAAGCCCATTTGAACATATCAATACCTAAACCTGCATAAAAACCATCCATTGCTTCAACACTCTCTAAAAATTGTTTTTTAGTAATAACCTGTTTGCCGAATGTACGAGCTCTTTCAATTTCATAGGTATTATTAAAATAACCGAAGAGGAATTCTTCACCGGCATGTCTGAACTCTGCATAGGCAGAAACTGGACCAAGGTTGAATTTTACACCAGGAAATGCAAAACCAAAACCATAATCAATGATTTGTGCAGCCTGAGCATAGATATCTAATTTCATCATGTCAGTTGAAATCAGTGGTAAACCAAGATCAACACCTACGATAGAGACCGTAGAAGTCATTTCTTTATATTTTGGTAAGTATTGAGTTTGAGTTGAGTCAATCACTCCTCTGGCTACTAAAGTATCTATAATCTCATTGGTATTTGGTAGTCCCTGAAGATCAAGAGCCCATTTATCTCTTTGGGTTACAAATTTTTTGTCATTTGGATAAGCATCAATGGCATCAGGATATCCATCTCCGTCAGTATCAAAAAGTCCATTATATTCATTAAAATCAGATGCAAATGATGCCCCTGCTACTAATTTAAATACGGGTAAATCGTAGCTTGCTCTTGCACCCAAAACCATTCCCGGTTTATCCGCAAAGGCTTCTTTAAAGTTATTGATGAAAAGTTCAGTGCCTACCGGACCAATCTTCATGGATGTTTCCATACCAATACGTTTATAAGTTGGATATTGAACCATATTGGAGTAGTTATTTAATATAATGCCATATCCTAAGCTGGCATTTTCCAGACCACCCACTTTTAAGTAAAAAGGATCTCCTTTTTTTGCCCAACGGATATAATAAACTTTATCAAGGTAATCTTCAAATTCATCCCAGTCTTCTTCGCGAATATTGCCCTGATCGTCAATGTACAGTTGAATATCTAACCCAAATCCCAGTTTCCAGATTGGTAAGTCAGCACGAAGTCCAATTTGCTGATAATTTGTGTTGTTGATAGTTGTGGCACCAATAATGACACTGCCACCCATCTTGTCTTCATTGTCTTGTGCATACAGAAATCCCAGACTTAAGCATAGGATTAATGTCATACTGATTAATCTGATTACTCTCATTTTTTCTCCTCATCATTTTTCTCTGTATTAATTTTGTAAAAAATTCCCCTGTCTTCTTTTTTTTCACAAATAATTCCCTGTTCGGTTAAATAGCGCAAGTATTTGATAACGGTATTGACATGAAGATCCATAACACTCATAATCTCCTTTAGAGTACATGGACGTCTTTTGATTAGTTCTGTTATGTCATCAATCTGAGTATAAACATGAACAGGAGCGTCTTTTGATATACTGATTTTGGCAATAATCTCCACAGGTAATGGCTCAAATAATGCCTTGATACGTAATAGATTTTCTTTGCTACTGGCCGTTACCCATTCTTCTGTCCCAGGTCTGTCTAGGGTGTTTAACTGAATTTTATCTGGCTGAATTTTTCTGCAGGCTTCTTTGAGCAGGCTTAGTTCGGCTTCTGTATCATTCAATCCTTCGATGATAAATATCTCCAGGAATATCTTTCCTTTAAAAATTTTTCTGAATTCAATCAATCCATTAACCAATTCAGCTGCTTTTAAATCTGGATGATGACGGTTGATTTTATCAAAAATAGGTTCACTCACAGCATCCAGAGAAGGTAAAATTAAATCAACCTCTTTGACATCATTTCTGATATTTTCATCGGAGAGTAAAGTACTGTTTGTGATTAAGGCTAAAGGATATTTAGGATAGTGTGATTTGATATATTGAATCACTTTTTCAATTTCAGCGTGTAATGTCGGTTCACCGGCACCTGAAAATGTAATGTAATTTAATTTTGGCTGGCTGGCTAAATAGTCATCCAGCTCTTCCAGGATTTCATTGATGGGGATGTAGTTACTTCTGTCGAGGGTTAAATGATTTGTTCTGCCTACTTCGCAATAAACACAATCCAGAGAACACACTTTATAAGGAATCAAATCAATTCCGAGAGACAATCCCAGTCTTCTGGACAGAACTGGCCCAAACAGATGTTTGTATTTCATAATTTTTTACTGTAGCATCTGATCAACAAATGCATTTGCCTTTTCTATTTCTTCATTAACTTCGTCATTAATCGTATTAAAATCTATTTTTTTTACTTTGTTTAAGCGATTCCAGGCGAAGGATGATGGAATCTCCTTGTAAATTCTTTCATGTCTTACCGGATTGACATAGAAATTGGATATTGTGTTCACAATATTAACAAGGCAACAGAGTTCAATATTATCCTGGGCTTTTTCTGGTCTATGATGATACAAAATAGCTGCCTGAATATGACCAGGAATTTTCCAACGGTCAGCAAGCCAGTAACCCAATTCCATGTGGGTAGCGCCTAATACTTTTTGTTCAATTTCATATTCCTGATCTTGAGGGAAAAGTTCCATATACTTACGAATATTAACAAATTCAGGATGGAAATACTGATCTAGTATGATCTTTCCAATATCATGGATTAAACCGGCAGTAAACTCTTCTCCATGAAATGGAATCCCTAGCTTTCTGGATAACCATCGGGAAAGATGGGCAGTGTAAATTGAATGTTTCCAAAATGCACTGTGATCAAAAAGTTTTTCGCCTTCAGTGTCGAATACTTTCATTAAAGAAACACCGATCACGATATTGGTTATTTCATTAACCCCTAAGATGACCAGAGCGGTTCTTAAAGTATCTACTCTGTTTCTGATACCATAGTATGCAGAATTTGCTATCTTTAAAACGCGTGCTGTAATGGATTGATCATTGTTCATGAGTTCACTGATTTGGCTCATAGAAGTGTTAGAATTACCTAAGATTCTGATTAGTTCAGATGCTACGATTGGCAGAGTAGGTAAATTGTCTATCCTTGCAAGGACAGCCTGAATCTCATTTATTGTTTTTGGCATATTAACCTCTTGATTTAATCTATACTACTTTTTTCTTTTAAACTATTTTTTATTGTTAAAGCCTGTTGGATTAAATTATGATCATTGTCTGATATGGAAAGAACCCGCTGAGGAAAGGGGATTTCAATATTTTCTGCTTGAAATCTTTCAAATAAGTCCATTTTTAAACTGTTTGAACAATCAATAAAATTCTCTTTTGTTGCCCATACACCAATTTTAAAGTTGATGGATGAATCCCCAAAATTTACTATTGTAACCAGAGGACTGGGTTCTTTTAATGCAAAATGATTGTCATTTATAACTTCTTTTATTACTTTTTCAACATTTCTAAGATTGGAATGGTATGCCACTCCAATTTCAAAATCAGTTCGTCTGATTGGAAATTTACTGATATTAGTGAGTTCTGATTTAATTAAATTTTCATTAGGAATTCTGATGTATTGATTATCAAATGTTCTGAGTTTAACTGAAAGCAAGTCGATTGAAAGCACAATCCCAGTTGTACCTCCAATTTTGATCACATCACCTACGGAAAATGATTTTTCAGATATCATAAACATTCCACTGATCAGATTAGAAAAACTGGTTTGAGAAGCAAAACCGATTGCCACACCAAAAATACCCGCAGCACCTAAAAGTGCAGAGAGCTTAAATCCGAGTTGATTAAGAGCAGAAACCACTAATATAACGAGAAGTGTGTACCATATAAATCTTTCTGCTACCATTTCGCTTTGGGGATTTAAGTATTTACCTAAAAACTTCATGATGATTTTATTAAGTAATTTGATCAGAGGAAAGCCAATCACTAAGGTGAGTAAAAATCTCACTAATAAAGTGATTCTTTCAGGAGTAATCCAGTTATAGATTTGAAGATTATTCATAATATCCATATATCCCTCAACTGATAAACGAACGGAAATTACTGATTCGTTTAATTAATCTGCTTTGCTGTCTGATATCTTCTCTTGGAGGAGTAAGTTGAACTGTATTTTCCAATGGTAATATATCAATTGGATTTTCTTTGTCATCGCCATAATACTCAATTTTCATCATATTTGTCCATAACTGATTATTTTTTATAAAAATACCAAGAAATTCCGTTCTGATAACAAGTTGTTTTAATGGATAAGTATGATTAGATTGATTATTGATGATAATTGGACAGATTATTGCACCACTCTGATATTGGATAAGTTTTTCATTGAAAACTGCTTCAGCAGTATCATGATAACAAAGCTCTCCATCCAGAGGATCACCTAACCAAGTGAGTTGTTCAGGAATTATTGAGAGTTGTTTCAATTTGATTTCTTTTTTAGGTGTTTTTATCATAATGTCTATAGATGCAGGAATTTGTTCAAAAAGACATATTTTTTCGCCAGCCAGTACAGATGTTGGATTTTTAAATTCAGTCAGAACAGGTTTGTCAGCTAAAACTGGTTTTAAGAAGATCGTTGGATAAGGCTCAGAAAATACCCATTTTTCTGTTTTAAACGGTTCAAAAGAACAGTTGTTTTCAATTGAAAAATTATCATATTCATTTTGATAATGATAACTTAACTCCCAGCTTTCACCTGTGTAACGAAGCCAAAATTCCAGTCTGTGAATTTTGATTTTCTTACTTTCATTTTCCTGGAAATTCATTGGATCAAATATCTTCATAAATTCTCCTCACTTCCTAATGTACATAATAATATAATTTTGTATTTTGTCAAGAATAGAATTAAAGATTTTAGAAAAAATTTTGTAAAGTATGAAAAAAAAGAGACGCTTTAAACAGCGTCTCTAAAAAATTTATGAAGATTTGATTAGATCATATCTTTATAAAGTGGAAAATTTACGGTTAATTCTCTTACAGCCTGTTTTATCTCAGCCAGTTTTTCTTCATTTGCGTAGTTTTCATGAACTGATTTTATGAAACTTGCAATCGTTTTCATTTCAGTTTCTTTCATGCCACGAGTTGTTACTGCTGGAGTACCAATACGGATGCCGGAAGCAACGAATGGAGAACGTGTATCAAACGGAACAGTATTTTTATTGACAGTAATGCCCGCTAAATCCAAAGATTCTTCCATTTTTTTTCCTGAAGGTCCGCCTTCTTCTTCGGTACCGAGATTAACCAGCATCAGATGGTTATCTGTTCCACCAGAAACCAGTTTTAATCCTAAAGTTTGCAATTCGTTCGCCAGAGCTGACGCATTGTTAATTACTTGTTGCTGATATTTTTTATAATCTTCAGATAATGCTTCTTTAAATGCAACTGCTTTGGCTGCGATGATGTGCATTAATGGACCACCCTGAATACCAGGGAATACTTTTGAATCCACTGTTTGAGCATACTGCTCTTTACAGAGAATAAGACCTGAACGGGGTCCTCTAAGGGTTTTATGGGTTGTCGTCGTTACGATGTCTGCATAAGGTACCGGGTTTTGATGTAATCCTGCAGCAACAAGACCTGCAATATGAGCCATATCAACCATTAACTTTGCACCAACAGCATCAGCAATCTCTCTGAATTTGGTAAAATCAATTTTTCTTGGGTAAGCACTGGCGCCGGTTAAAATCATGGCAGGTTTATGTTGTTGAGCCAGCTCCATAATTTTATCATAATTAAATTGTTCAGTACTTGGATCAACACCATAGTGAATAATATTGTAGAATTGACCGGAGAAACTGAGTGGATGACCATGGGTTAAGTGACCGCCATGAGCCAGTTCGAGACTGAGAACCGTATCTCCTGGATTAACGAGTGAAAAATAAGCTGCCATGTTTGCTTGTGACCCTGAATGAGCCTGAACGTTGGCATGCTCAGCATTAAATAATTCTTTTGCTCTTTCGATTGCCAGTTTTTCAGCTTCATCTACATATTCACAGCCACCATAGTATCTGCCGTATAAATTATAATTGACTTTACCTGTTTTTTTCGACCAACGGTATGGGTAACCTTCTGCATACTTGTTTGTTAAAACAGAACCGGCAGCTTCAAGTACAGCACGTGAAACGTAGTTTTCAGATGCGATCAGTTCAAGATTTTCTTCCTGGCGTGTTAGTTCTTTGTGCATCGCAGCATAAAGTTCAGGATCAAATTGTTTGATGTGTTCCATTTTTTCCTCTTGTTTTAGTTTTTTTCTATTTTTTCAATACGTTTTAAATGTCTTGGATCATTGCTGAAAGGAGTATCTAACCATGTTTTTACAATGTCTTTTGCCTGTTCTTCCGGTGTAAATCTTCCTGCTAAAACAAGAATATTTGAGTCATTATGTTCTCTGGATAATTTGGCAAATTCACTGCAATGACATAACGCTGCACGGATTCCGCTAATTTTATTAGCTACAATACTCATTCCAATTCCACTACCACATATCAATATCCCTTTTTCCTGATGATGGTTGGCAACTGCCTGGGCAACTGCTTTACCGGTGTCAGGATAGTCCATTGAATCGGTATTGTAAGTGCCATAATCATGATACTCAATGCCAATTGATTGTAAATATGCTTTGATGATTTCTTTCATTTCAAAGCCGGCATGATCTGAACCAATTGCGATTTTCATATTTTCCTCTTTCACAAAGTGTGGTTTGCGATACCTCTATTTCTCATCTGCCATTAGACAGGAGAGTGCAATGCAATAATACTTAGATTTAGCGCTTTCACTTCTTGACATTACGACTACTGGCTTGACTGTACCCTGGATTAAACCAGCCAGTTCTCCTCCTGCAAAAAGCATAAGCCCTTTATAGAAGATATTGGATGATTCGATAGAAGGGCAAATTAACACATCCGCATCACCTTCAAGTGGTGTAGGAACACCCTTAATCTTAACACTTTCAGGATCACAGGCAAGAAATAAGTCAACCGGTCCGTCAATAATACACTCAGGTAACTGTTTTCTTTCCACCATTTTACAAATTGCTGCATAATCCAGCGTGCTTTGAAAATGAGCCGATACTTTTTCTGCTGCACTGAGTAGGGCTACTTTAGGCTTTTCTATTCCAAATTTCTTTGCCATATTTACGGAGTATTTCACCATGGCAATCTTCTGATCCAGATCAGGGTAAGGTAATACTGCTGTATCACTGACAAAAAGGAGTTTTTTATATTTTGGCACTTCAATAGCACAAACATAAGACATGACTGTTTTTGGAGGGAGTAATCCTTTTTCTTTGTCAAGAACCGCTTTTAAAAATTTATCGGTATTAACCAGGCCTTTCATTAGAACATCGGCTTTATTTTCTCGAACAAGTTTTACAGCTTCTTGAGTTGCTTGTACTTCATTATCAAAATGAATAATCTCAAAGTTTGAATAATCGATATTTTCTGACTGACAAAGTTGTTTGATTTTTTCTGCATTACCCAGCATAATGGGATGAATAAATCCATTTTGGACTGCTTCATTGATAGCACCTAAGGTGTTTTGATCCTCAGCTACAGCAATTGCGATTCTGCGTTTAGGTAAACCTTTTACTTTCTCTACCAGTTGGTCAAGACTTGTAATTGATGACATGATTATTCCTTTTTTAGTTTGAACTGGTTAAGGCTGCTAAAGCGATGGAGTAAAGTTTAGTCAGAGAAGAATCGCCTCTTGAGGACAGAATAGCAGGTACTTTAGCGCCTACAACATTAGCCGCAAGCTCAGAACCTAATAATTTGGTACAGGTCTTGTAGAATACATTCCCTGATTCGATATTGGGGAATAAAATACAGTCTGCCTGACCTGCTACAGGGCTTTTTATCCCTTTTATCTCGCATGATTCTCTGTCAATACAACCGTCAAGTGCTAAAGGACCATCTACAATGGCACCTTTAATGTCTCCACGATCAGCCATTTTTGCAATTAATGCAGCATCAGCACAAGATTGTATTTTGTAACTTACTTTTTCAGTGGCAGCCAGTAACCCTACTTTTGGCATTGGATTGCCTAAGCAATGTGCTGTGTTTATCAGATGTTTTACAATGGCAATTTTTTGATCAAGCTCAGGTAATGGAATAACCGCAACATCTCCAACAATTAATAAACGGTCATAACCGGTTGGTTCAATAACGGATACGTGGGTAAGAATTGATTTGCCTTTCATAATCCCGCGTTCTTTATTTAAAATACAACGCATGTAATTGTCAGAACTAATTGTGCCTTTCATGATAATATTGCCATGACCGTGATTGATCATATCACAGCATTTTAAACCGGCTTCAAGTTCATTCGTCTCATGAATAATTTCAAAACGGGTATGGTCAATACCTGCTTCAGCACATAAGCTTTTTATTCTATTTTCATCACCAGTAACTGTAGCAGAAACGATATCCATAGAAATCGCCTCATTAACAGCTTCCAGCGTATGTAAATCATTTGCATAAGCTACTACTAATCGTTTTTTAGGACGTAATTTTGCTTCTTCGAGCATGTGTTGCAGTTTGGTAATCTGCATAAATAAGCCTCCGAATTATGATAATTTTGATAAGTTTAAATTTTAATAAGCAATGATTTATGTCAAGCGAAATCAATAATTTTATGACTTCATTTAAATTCTATTGTTTTGATGCTTTGAATACATTGGATTATGTTTGACAAAAGCGTGTTTTCTTCAGTCCAAATCATTTTAAAAATGAGTAGGGGAGATAAAAAATGAAAGTTTTGTGTGAGATGCTTTAAGTCTGTGATTTCTGACAAGGTGAGCTGATAAATCTGGATTTCTCTTTCGATGAGTTTTAGAATTTTTTGGATTTGATCATTATTAAAAATATAAAACGCTTGATAATCATTCAAATTGATATTTTTTGAATAAAATAGATGAGAACCGATGATACGCCAAATAAGTGCCATAAGTTGATTATCTGAAATGATTTGTTTCATCTCAGGTACAAGATACTGACCGATTGGGTCTTGAATGCTTTTATACAGAGATGGATGTGATGTATGATTGAGGATGTATTCACTAACAATCTCTGGATTAAACTCTTTACAAATATAATGATTGGGGCATTGGCTTAACTCATTACAGGGATAACAAGCGATCATTTCGTGATCTGGGAAAAATACAATCGTCTCATTCTTATATGCCAGTGTTTCATAAGGATATGCACAACCCATGAAAATGGCAAATATCTTGCAGCGTGTTAAGGATGCCAGATGCATGGTCCCTGTGTCAGAACTGATTAAATATTCAGACTGATCTAACAGATCACGAAGTTCTAACAATGAAGTTTGCCCAATCTGATTGGTTAAAAATTTCGGTTGATGAATTAATGGTAAAAATCGATCATACAGTGCCATCTCACTTTTTACACCTGTTAAAACTATCTGAAATCCATTATTAATGAGCGTATTGGCTATTTGAGCATAATCTTTTATCAATGGATGACGTTTTGAGTTTCGGGATCCAAGTTGCAGACAAATCAAACCCTTTCTACTCTCTTTCAGCTCTATTTCTTTTCTCTTTACTGATGATATCGTGTTTTGAAAAATCTTTATATTTGAGTGTTGAGTCTGATTTTCGGCTGATAATTCAAGTCTCTGTATAAACTTTAAAAAAATATCCACTAAATTAAAAGTTCCCAAATGCCTGGTTTTCATGAAAGAAAGTATATAACTCATCCATTTTTCATCGTACTCTCTGCCTGATTTAAATCCAAATTTCAGATTACAATCCACTCGCTTACAAATCTCAGCTGCCAGTTGAGAACTGTTCAAATTGATGATGATATCAAAGTGAAACTGTTCAAGACTTAACAATAAATGAGAAGAATAAGTTGTATTGGCAAGACAGAGAGTTTCATTCTCCTGATTGGTTAACAAATCAAGATTGACTGCTATTGGACGAAGATATCTCTTAAGCTGAAGTGTTTCAGTAAATATTTCGCTGTGTAGAAGATAGATTTCAATCTCTTGATATTGATCGAAGATTATGTCACATAGCGGAAAACTCTGTATGATATCACCCATTTTGGCCAATTGTATGATTAAAACTTTCATGAATCCTCTCTCTTTTATCATTGCCTTTCCTCATTTATTCATAAAAGAGCTCTTTGTCAAGATTATTATTGACTTTTGCAGTTTTTTCTGTTAAATGATTAAATAAAGTTGAAAGATTCATTCATGCAATGATGAAATTAAAACCATTTTAGAACAATTTCAACTATTTGCATTACAAGGCTTAACAACCTTGTATGATCTGTAAAATTATCCTTTTGGGTATCTTGATAATTTGGATACTGTTGTTATCGTACTCAAGTATTATAAAATCGAAAAGAGTTTATATGAAACTAAATGATAAGTTCTGGTGCTTCCTGCTTCTTTTTCTGATAAGCACTTGCTTAAATGCTCAGTCTGAAAACGAAGTGATTCATGATTTAGCCTTATTCGAAAAAAACAGTTCTTATATAGAGAATTGGGTAGATAAACCGATTTTTATCAATCTCTTGTCAGAAGAGGAACTTGTTGATTTAGGACTTTTTAATGAGGATGAAGTCAGACAAATTCTTATAAAAAGAAAACAGAATCAAATTAAATCAATTTCAGATTTTAATTTTATTAAAAACAAAGAAAAGATTGAACAACTGAGACATTTATTAGTCTATGATCTGAGAACTCCAAATCAGTTTCAATCGAAGATAACTTACACATTTAATCATGATAAAGAACATTACTTTTATAATAAGAATTCCTGGCAAAGCAAACAAGTAAAAATGGCATTTCTTACTGAAAAAGACCCTGATGATACTCATTTTCCTGATTTGATGAAGTATAGTTTACATTACCGACTAACAGATCCAGGTAATACAGGTATTCAGGAAATCTTTACTGGGTCATATTCTATTCAGACAGCTAATTCAATCCTTTTTTCTGCATCACCATTTGATAACAAAAGACAGAATCAAAGCTTAAATAGAGCTAAAATCACTTCTAATGTGAACCGCTCAGAATATGCATATTTAAACGGGTTATCAGCCAAGCTCAATCTTAATAAACTTCTGTTGATTCCTTTTTATTCCTCAAGCCCTATTTGGATTAGAAAAGATTCACTGAATCAAATTGTTTCAATAAATAAAACGGGACTTCATGCGGATCGGGATGAGGAAAAGGATCATGTGACTGCTTATGGTATGATTGCTGATATGAAATTTCATTCTATGGTGACAGGGATTCAATTTCTCCATCAGGGTTATCCCAACAACTTTGCTGATCATAGGA
>ERZ795059.3792-NODE-3792-length-14527-cov-5.570066_pt1 | contig 14527 bp, 12 predicted proteins | sample MGYA00375143_ERZ795059 | MGnify/ENA primary metagenome ERZ795059 (study PRJEB30188, sample SAMN05720168) | activated sludge metagenome | isolation source: Anaerobic digester | place: USA | collected 2015-01-07 ... | reverse complement strand
TCTTCAAATGTTCCAGGTAGTCGTCGTCGGTCAGTTTGAAATGGATCGGCGTCACCGAGATATAACCGTCGTGCACCGCCACCATGTCGCTGCCCTCGATCTCGACGAAGCCGCGTTCGAGCCCGGCGATCCAGTAATATTTCTTGCCGCGCGGATCGACCTTCTCTTCGATCTCGTCGCCATACAGACGATTGCCCAGCCGTGTCGCCCGCACGCCTTTGATGCGTTCGACGGGCAGATTGGGCACGTTGACGTTCAGCAGCGTACCGGGCGGCAGATGATTGTCCAACACGACGCGCGCGACCTTCGGGGCAAAGTGCGCCGCCCCGGAAAACTCGAAATCGTGGAAAGCATCCAGGCTGATGGCGAAGGACGGCACGCCGATCATCATCGCTTCGAGCGCGGCCATGACCGTGCCGCTGTAGGTGATGTCCTGCGCCATGTTCGCGCCGTGGTTGATGCCCGCGGCGACCAGCGCCGGGCGGTCGTCGCGCAGCAGACCGTTGAGCGCCAGGTGCACGCAATCGGAGGGCGTGCCGTCGCAAGCGTACCAATTGGGCCGCACCTTCTTGAGGCGCAAGGGACGATCGAGAGTGAGACTGTGGGCCGCCGCGCTGCGGTTGCCGTCGGGCGCGACGACGATCACCTCGCCCAAGGCGCTCATTGCCTCGGCGAGGACGGTGATGCCCGTCGAATTGAAGCCGTCGTCGTTGGTGACCAGAATGCGCATAGATCTCCTGTTTCGCCGTGTTCACGGCTTGCGGGCGATGGTACCGAAAAGACCGGTATGTCACAAGTCGAAAAATCAAAATGTAGGCGCTCGATGCGAAATACTTCCCACATTTGGCGGTCGAGCGAAGTTCAGGCCGCGAGGAAACAAACTTGTTCAACCTGCCGATCTCCGCTACTATTTGCCGATAATCGCCAGCAAAGATCGCCGATGACCAAACCCGACGAAAACAGTTTGCTCAAACGCATTCAGGCGCTCGGGCCGTACGCGCAGGACCTTTCCCTGCTCGGACTGGACGTGACCTCGTTCGTCGATCAGCCGCTGGATTCGGCGGTGATTTTCGACCTCGTGCGCCCTTATTTCCCAGGGGACGGCGCATGGACGGCGCTGGATGCGGGCTGCAACGCGGGGCTGTTTTCGTTCCTGTGCCGCCGTTCCGGCGCGGCGCGTGTGGTGGGCGTCGAGTTCGACGAACATTTTTTACGGCAGGCGCGGGCGATGCGCGAGTACCTGCACATGGATGTCGAGTTCGCCGCGCTCGATCTGGAAACCGACGAACTGCCCGCCGGCGCGTTCACCATCGTGCTGGCGTTGGGCTTGCTGTATCACCTGCGCGATCCCTTCGCCGGATTGCGCAAGCTGGCGGAGAAAGCGGACGACTGGCTGTTGATCGAAACCGAGGTCGCCCGCGGACAGGATCCGCGCGATTCGCTGGCGGTGACCGGTCGCTATCGCGACGACGATTCGAGCCATTGGCTGCCCGGCGTCGCGGCGATCGAGCAGACGCTGGCGCAATGCGGCCTGACCTGCGTGGAGGCGCGGCGCATCGACCGCGAGCGGTTCGGCGCGGCCGATTACGCGACCGGTTTGTCCGAGGAGATGCTCCCCAAGGGCGAGCGCTGGTTCTTCGCGGCGCAACGACAAGACGCAGTGAAAACGCTCGCGCCGCCCGCGTTTCAACCCCCGCTGCGCGCCTGGTCCTTCGCTCATGACGAGCGCGAACTGCTCATTACGGCGTCAATCGAGGCAAGGCAACCGGGGCAAGCAACCTTGACGCTGCATCCGTCGGCGAATCCCGACATCTGTTTGCCGCTGTGGTCCGGCGAATTGGCGGCTGGACGACATGCCTGGCGCGCACCGGCGACGATCGCGTGGGCGGACCGCGAGTATCGTCTCATGCTGCAATGGGAAAACGACCAGGTGATGTTGCCCAAGTTTAATGGTGTGACGCCCGCCGACGAGGATAGCGCCGGTCCCTTCGCGCAACAGGTAAAATGGGATGCCCGCGAAGTTGTGGACGACTCGCCGGCAAGTATCGGCGACCTATGGTTGCTCGACGGCGAGCGGCGCACGGAACGATTTTCCACTTACCGCACGCTGCGCCTGCGCACACGACTGCGCTTTACCGAAACGGACGCGGTGATCGTCACGTTCATCCTGCGCCGCGCCGACGAAATCGACGCCCTCTTCAGCTTCCGGCGGGAAATCCGGCCGCCGCGCGGCGTGGGCGAAATCACGTTGCGACTCGACGGCGCATTGCTGCCGCCGGGCGAATACGTCGCTTACGCTAAAACCGCCGCCGCGGAAGACAGTAAAATCAAACGTGAGTATCTGCCGCTGACGTTTTCCGATCCGGCGCGGTTTTTCATCGACAACGATTTGACGAACACGCCGGCGCAACTTAGGCCGAACGTTACGACCGGCCGCGCGCCGCTCGACGATTGGCCGACCATCGCGCGAAAACTAGGCGAGCATGCGCCGGAATTTTTCGAAACGTTTTCCGCAACACCGCCGACCGGCACGTTGGCTTTGGCTACCGCGCTGCTGTGTTGGGATGCGTTCAACGAGACGGAATTTCCGGCGACGGTTCTGCGACGCTTGACCGCCCGCGCCGATCGTTTGTTGCTGCTGGAATGCGCCGCCGCCCCGGAATTGCGCGATGCACGCGCGGTGCGGCAATTGACGGCGAGCTCCTGGCTGGCGGGCCATGAGGCGGTGGAGCAGATGCTGCACAAACTCGCTTTCCGCGTGCTCGCGAAGGACGCCTATCGCACCGAGGACGGCGAGCGAACCGTGTTCGTCGCGGAACGCGAAGCGCCCCCCGCCGCCGCGGTGAAAAGACCGCGTCCGCTGTTGCTGGTGGGTAAGCACGCAACGCCGCAAGAAATCGCCGGCCGGCACGGCGAGGACTTGCATGTCCGACTGTCGGTGCAGGCGCTGGAGGACATCGAGGCGTTGAGCGGCAAGTTCATGCTCACCGATTGGGGCGGCTATTGCGTGTACACGCGTTTTCTGACGCCGGATATGGCGCAACTGCGCCGCCCGTCCCACCTGGCGCTGACCTTCCCGACCGTGCTGCTGCCGCCGGATCGTTACATGCTGGAAATCAACTTTTATCATCACGATCGGCTGCTGCCCAACGCGCACCGCCGCTTCCCGGTGACGTTGTGCGGCAACGAACCGAATTTCGCAGGTTTGATCCGGCATGAATATCGCCTCGGCAAACCGGAGCGAATCGGCGAATGCGCTGCCTCCGCTTTCCGCATCGAAACGGTTGAACTGACCGTGCCGGATCGGCCCGATCAACATTGGCCGGAGACGGACGATCCCCTCGCCGTGCGGATGACATTTTCGCTGCGCGAGACGACGCCCGCGCTGACGTTGCGTTGTCAACTTCGCGATCAAACCAACTGGCTGTTGCTGACCGGCTACAACAATCAACGAGCCGGCGTTTCGTTGAGCGACTTGCCGCCGGGGCGGTACGCGTTGACTTTCGCCATCGAGCGACTGCGCTTGATCGCCCGCGATTATTTCCTGCAGGTGTCGGCATGGACGTCGGACGAACCGGCCGCGCATTGTCTGGACAAGCGCGTGACGCGTTTGAAGGTCGCCGGCAAGCCCGTGGCGGAATTCGGCGTGTACGCGATGCGCCCCGTTTGCGAATTCCGGGACGATTAAAAGAAAAAGGGACCGAGTGGCCTCGGCCCCTTCCGTCGTTCGGGGCGACTGGATTTGAACCAGCGACCCCCTGAACCCCATTCAGGTGCGCTACCAGACTGCGCTACGCCCCGGAACAAACGACGACCCTTCGCCGGTCCGCGACGAAGGGTCTCTTTTAATAGCGAAATCAGTATTCGTTTTCAACCAGCTTTTTGAGTTCGAGCAAGTCTTTTTTGATCTTCTTCATGACCTCGAGGTATTCCTCTTCCGAAAAGGTCATCGCAAGTTGCTGACTCTTGCCGGTTTTCTTGCGGCTGCGCTCGGCGAGTATTTTTTTCGCGCCGGCGATAGTGAACTTATCGTCGTAGAGGAGCTTCTTGATCTCGAAGATCAGCTCGACTTCTTTGCGTTTGTATAGACGCTGATTGGATCGGGTCTTTGAGGGTTTGACGATGTTGAATTCCGTCTCCCAGTAACGCAGGACATACGGCTTCACACCGGTCAACTCGCTCACTTCGCCGATCTTGAAGTAGAGCTTATTCGGGATCTGGCTGGAGTCCGCAATCGGCCTCGCCAAACCGCCATCCTCCAAAAAAATTCAATACAAACTTACTTCGGCTCTTTCAGAGCATTCCGAAGCACCTGGCTCGGTTTAAACGTCAATACACGGCGCGCGGAAATTTCGATCTCTTCACCGGTTTGCGGATTGCGGCCGATGCGCGACCGCTTTTCACGAACGATGAAATTGCCGAAACCGGAAATCTTGATCTTCTCACCCTCTTCCAGGGTGTCTTTGATGATGTCAAAAACCAGTTCGACGATTCGCGCAGATTCTTTCTTCGAAAACCCCACTCGCTCATATATTGAATTGATCAAATCCGCCTTAGTCATGTGACCGGCCCCTCCTTCGAAAAAAACGCCTGTTACTTGTACCAAATAATCAGTTCCGAATCAAGCCTTTTTCTTTCCTAATCAATCGGTTGGCTTTCTTCGTTCAACTATTCTCTCAAGGATGCGCCGAAACGGTGTTGAAGCGCATTCAGGATTTTGCTCGTCAAACGCTCCCCATCCGCATCAGAAAGGCTCTTAAGGATGTCCTGATAACGCATTGAAAAGGCTACGCTTTTCTTTCCGTCCGGAACACCCTTGCCGGTGTACAGATCAAACACTTTCACCTCGGCGATCTGCTTCGAATTGACCTGTTTTATCGCCTCGATCATTTGATCCACCGGGGCGTCGGCATCGACCAAAACAGCTATATCCCTGAATATCGGTGGGAATTTGCTGATCGGTTCGATGGCCGGCACGGTCCGGGCCAAGTCGGCCAACCGGTCGATTTCCAATTCGCCGGCAAACACCTTGCCCGCGGTATCGAAGGCCTCGAGCACCTCGGCGTTGATTTTACCGATGATGCCCAATACCCTTTCTTCGAATTTCACAACGGCGCAAACGCCGGGCAAATAGGGACCGGTTTCGGCGGGCCGTTCCCACGTAACCGGCCCGATGCCCAACGATTTGAGCAACGCCTCCACCACTCCCTTGAGATCGTAGAAGTCTACTTCATCGGCGGGAAGATTCCAAGCGACTTCATGACGGCGTCCGCTCAACAGCAAACCGAGGCGATGCGGCTCATCGGGTTGCCGTTGCGGATCGTCTTTCGGGAGAAACACCCGGCGCGCTTCGAAGACCTTCACGTCGGGCACCAGCCGCGCCTTGTTGTAGGCGTAAACGCGCAACAGGCTGGGCAGCAAGCTCGTGCGCAGCACCGACAGATCTTCGCTGAGCGGGTTGGCCACGCGGATGCCCCGGGGCGCGTAAACGGCATCGAGCTGTTTTTGCTCCAGGAAACTGATGGAATTGAGTTCGATCAGCCCCATGCCCACCAGCAGACGGCGCAGGTCGCGCAGGAAGCTGCGCAGCTTCCACGGGCGATTTTCCGCGTCGGCGCCCTTGTGCAGCGTCTCGGGAATGAGGTCGTAATTGTAGAGTCGCGCCGTTTCCTCGGCGATGTCGGCTTCGCGCGCCACGTCGACGCGGAACGGCGGCACGCGCACCAGCAGGTCGTCGCCGTCGTTTTCCACGCCGAATTCCAGCGCGGTCAGTAAGCGGGCGATTTCCTCGCGCGACAATTGCAGGCCGATCAAGCCGTTGATTTTATCCGGCCGGACGCGCACGACCTTGGGCTCCCAGGGCGTGGGATATTGGTCGATATAACCGGGCACGACCTTGCCGCCGCCGAACTGTTCCATCAACCGTGTGGCGCGATGCAGCCCGTAGCTGACGGCTTGCCGGTCGATTTCGCGTTCGAAGCGGTAGCTGGATTCGCTCGACAACCCGATGCGCTTGCTGCTGCGGCGGATGCCGGTCGGCTCGAAAAACGCCGATTCGATGAACACGTCGACCGTTTGGTCGGTGACCAGGCTGTTCAGGCCGCCCATGATGCCGGCCAGCGCGACGGGTTTGCGGCCGTCGCAGATCAACAGGTCGTCATCGGTCAGCTTGCGCTCCTGCTCATCGAGGGTGGTGATGGTTTCGCCCTCGCCCGCGCGGCGCACGACGATTTTCTTGTCGGCCAGGAAGTGATAATCGAACGCGTGCAACGGCTGGCCGCACTCGAGCAACACGTAGTTGGTGATGTCCACGATGTTGTTGATCGCGCGCACGCCGGCGGCTTCAAGGCGGTTGGCCATCCAATCCGGCGACGGCGCGATGGCGATGCCCTTGACCAGAATGCCGGTGTAGCGCGGGCACTTCACCGGATCTTCGATGATCACCTGCATGTACCGGTCGATCTCGCCGCCGACCGGTTCGAAGGCCGCCTCCGGCAGCTTGAGCGGCTTGCCGGTGCGCGCGGCGATTTCCCGCGCCAGACCGATCGCGCTGAGGCAATCGGGGCGGTTGGGAGTAATGTTGATTTCATACACCCAATCGTCGAGTTCGACGACTTCCTGCACGGGACGACCCAACGGCGCATCGTCGGGCAGATACCACAACCCGCTGTGATCGGCGCTGACGCCCAGTTCGGCCTTGCTGCACAGCATGCCGTAGCTGTCCACGCCGCGCATTTTGATTTTCTTGACCTTGCCCTCGGGCAACTGCGCGCCGATGGCGGCGAAAGCGCCGATCTTACCGGCTTGCGTATTGGGCGCGCCGCAGATCACCTGCAGCGTCTGTTCGCCGTCGAAGACCTGGCAGATGGTGAGTTTGTCCGCTTCGGGATGCGGCTGCACCGCTTCGATCCGCGCCGTAATGACGCCGCTAAACTCGCCGCCGATTTTCTCCAACCCCTCGACCTCGTGGCCGAGCATGGTCAGCTTGGCCGCCAGCTCCTGCGGCGTTTCCGAAAAATCGACATACTCTTTCAGCCAGCGATAGGTAACACGCATGGTATCCTCTAAAACTGTCGCAGAAAACGCAGATCGCCGTCGAAGAACAGGCGGATGTCGTCCACCGCGTAACGGAACATGGCGATCCGCTCGATGCCCATGCCGAAGGCAAAGCCGGTGACCTCTTCCGGGTCGTACCCGACCGCCTGGAACACCGCCGGATCGACCATGCCGGCGCCGAGCAGTTCCTTCCACCCGGTGCCTTTGCACACGGGGCACACCTTGCCGTCGCGACTGCCCGTGCCGCGGCAGGCGAAGCAACTGATGTCCAGTTCGGCCGACGGTTCGGTGAATGGGAAGAAACTCGGCCGCAACCGGATTTCGGTCTGCGGACCGTAAAATTCGCGCACGAAGAATTTGAGTACGCCCCTGAGATCGCCCAAGGTGACGTTCTTATCGACCAGCAATCCCTCGACCTGGCTGAACATCGGATAGTGGGTCGCGTCGATGGCGTCTTTGCGATAGGTCCAGCCGGGGGCGATCATGCGCACCGGCGGCCGGTGGCGCTGCATCACCCGCACCTGCACGGGGCTGGTGTGGGTGCGCAGCAGCAGGCCGTTTTCCAAAAAGAGCGTGTCCTGCTCGTCGCGAGCCGGATGATCGGGCGGGAAGTTGAGCGCGCCGAAGTTGTGCCAGTCGGTTTCCACCTCCGGCCCGTCTTCCCAGACAAAGCCCATCTTCTCGAAAATGGCGGAGATTTCATCGAGGGTTTCGGTCAACGGATGCAAGCTGCCGCGCGCTATTTTGCGCCCCGGCAGAGAAACATCGACCCGCTCGGTCGCCGCTTCGCGTTCGCGTTGCCGGCGCACGATGCGGGCCTTGTTCAATTCCACGGCCTGCTCGACGGCGTCCTTGGCCTCGTTGACCAACTGGCCGATCAGCGGCCGTTCTTCCGGCGATACATCCTTCATGCCGCGCAACGCGGCGGTCAGGCTGCCTTTCTTGCCCAGCACGCCGACGCGAATCGCATCGAGCGCCGACAAATCGGCAGCCTGAGACAGCGCGGCAACGGCCTCTTGACGAATTTGCTCAATCTGTTCCCGCATGGCTACGCATTCTTAGCCATATCCACAATCTTGCCGAAGCCTTCCGGATCGTGGATGGCCATATCGGACAGAACTTTGCGATCGATCTCGATGCCGACTTTCTTCATGCCGTGAATCAGGCGCGAATAGCTCAGGCCGTGGGCATGCGCCGCGGCGTTGATGCGGATGATCCACAGTTTGCGGAAATCGCGCTTCTTGTTGCGTCGATCGCGATACTGATACACCATCGCCCGGTTGGCGGTCTCTTTCGCGGAGCGGAACAGCTTATGGCGGCCGCTGCGATACCCGCGGGCGCTGGAGAGAACTTTTTTGTGACGACGGGAAGTTTTAAATCCACCTTTTGCGCGTGGCATAGTCTTTCTCCTTTTTCTCGTGGTCCGGTTTTACACGCCCAGCATCTTACGCACACGGCGCTCGTCGGCCGCGCTGATCAGCTTGCCTTTGCGCAACTGGCGTTTCCGCTTCGTCGTTTTTTTGGTCAGAATATGACTTTTCATACTGCTGGACCGTTTGATTCGCCCCGAGCCGGTCAGCTTGAAGCGCTTGGCGGCTCCGCGATTGGATTTCACTTTCGGCATCGCAACAATCTCCTTTCACACTTAAAACCGCACTCCGGCCCGACGTCCCACAGACGAATCGGCCAACGATGGAGCGAGGTTCTTTTCTACGGCTCTACTTCTTCGGGCCAAGGAAGAGGAACATGTTCCGGCCTTCCATCTTGGCTTCGCGTTCGACCAATCCGACGTCCTGGATGTCCAGGGCGATCCGGTCGAGAATCGCCTTGCCCAGCTCGGAATGGACTACCTCGCGGCCGCGAAACATGATGGTCGCCTTGACCTTCATCCCCTTTTCCAGAAACTCGCGGATGCGTTTTACTTTAGTCTGGAAATCATGCTCGCCCGTCTTGGGGCGCAGCTTGATCTCTTTGATCTGGACAACCGCCTGATGCTTCTTGGATTCGTGCGCCTTTTTCTCCTGCTGATACTTGAAGCGCCCGTAGTCCATGATCTTGCACACCGGAGGCGTCGAATTGGGCGACACTTCGACCAGATCCAACCCCTTTTCGATGGCGATTTCCACTCCGCGTCGAGGATCGAGTTCCCCTAACGAATTGCCTTCATCGTCGATGACGAGCACCTTGGCGGCGCGGATCTTATCGTTGATCCGATGAGTCGGCGCGGTCGGGGGCCCAAACCGTTTGTTGTATCTCGCTATGGCTCATACCTCCTTGCCCACAATACCGCCGGCAGCGCCGTCCCGGGCGCACCCGGCGCCCTTGCCCGCAGATTCGAACAAACCGGCTGCGACGATATTGGGAAACAATATTAAACTAAAAAGAGCGTCACGGCTTACCACGGCCCGACGACGCCCTTCTCCCGGCGAGAAAACACAAATCTTCTGTCTTCCGGGATCGGGGTGCGGTTCCCAGCGAACCGGCTTGAGCCTTTCGGCCCTGCCGTCATGCGGCAAACCCTTGTCCACATTCACCCACGCATCATCGTGGGGATTCTAACATAGGCACGGTGGGAATCGAACCCACGGCCCCTACCGCGTCAAGGTAGTGCTCTAGCCCCTGAGCTACGTGCCTCCAGCAAGGGAGTAGAGATTTACAATTGAATGCTTGTGCCTGTCAAGCACTAATTTCTCCTGATTTCGCACTTTTCATCACGGTCGATTGCGCCGCGGTAAGCGGTCTAATAATCAGCGGGCGAACACGCCCAGGTACGCCGGTACGCGCATGGTCGAACGAATGGTCAGCGATTCGCGCGGATGATTCAGAAGCATTTGCGTGCTCGTGCCTCCGTCGCAGTTGATCGCCCGCCATAAGGCGAAGCCGCCCTCGCTTTCGGGTTTGGCAAGGAATCCCGCCAGCTCCGGCAGCGACAAGCCGCCGAGCAACGCATCGGTCGCCGCGAGAATCACCCGCCCCTTCTTATCGACGCCCACCGCGCTGCGGCGGGTGACGATGTTGGCGTTGCGGAAGCGGTGTTGCGCCTCGCCGTCGGAGATCAGCCAGGGACCGGCCTGAAACGCCTGCTCCACCTTCGGTTCGGTGAAGTTGGTGCGATGCACCAAAAAGGCGCGGTTGTCATGCAAATAAAAAACGCCATGATGGATGTTGCCCTCCTTGCGCATCGGCGAAATCCGTTGCTCGTCGCACACCAGCAGACCCATCACCTTAAAGTCCGGCTCGAAATAGCTGGCGTTGATCAGCGCGATCGCACCCGTGCTTTGCGCCAGCGTCTCGATGTCGGTTTGCGGCAGTTGCTTCGCCGGTACGTGGATCATCCGCAAGCGCATTTTTTCCGGATCGACGCGCAGGGCGATCAGATTGAAGCGCGACAACAGACGATCTTTGCGGTTGAATCTGGCGCGGCGCAATTCCAGTCCCGGTTGCAGGGTTATCCAGTCGCCGGCGCTTTTAAGCACCAACGGGCGCGTTTCGTTCTTCCGCTCTTCGAGGTAGCTCATCACCCGGTCGGGCACATCGTTGGGATGCGGCAGGTAGACAAACATGGCGGCGCCCGTGGCCACGAGGAGTATAACGATCATCACTCCATAACGCACGGCGCGTTTCACTCGTCGGCCCCGCCCTGATACAACTCGCTGGTTTTATAGGCGGCGACCAGGCGGCGCATCAGCACCTGGATGATCGCGGCGGCGGGCACCGCGATGAGCATGCCGAACAGCCCGGCCAACTCGGCGAAAATCAGAATCGCGAAAATGACGACCACCGGATGCAGGCCGAGTTTGTCGCCGACGATCTTGGGCGTGATGATGTTGCCCTCCAGCGCCTGCGCCACGCCGAAGACGATGAGCACGCCCAGCGGATGCTGCCAGTCCTGGTATTGTAGAAAGGCCATCACCAGAGCGGGCAGCACGCCGACCACCACGCCCAGGTACGGCACGATCGCGGCGAAACCCGCGAACAACCCGATAACCAGGCCCAGCGGAATGTCCAGAATCAGCCACAGGCCGATCGAATACAGCGTGGCCAGAATGAGCGCGACAATGATCTGCCCGTGCAGGAAGTTGCTGATGATCTCGTCGACCTGGCGCATGAAGGCGAGAAAGCCTTCGCGCCAACGCGGCGGCGCCAAATCGACGATGCGCGCGTTGATCTTGTCGATATCGCGCAGCAGGAAAAACCAGGCCACCGGCACCACGACCAGCGTCAGAATGAAGGTGATCATGCCCAGCAGGCTGGAAACCGAATTTTTCACCATCAAGCTCAGCGGCGCGTAGAATTTTTCCGTTACCTGCTTGACCGTTTCCTGATTGGTTTGCAGCAGGTCGAACACTTCGTCGCTGTTGCGCGGCAACTGCAGGCGGAACGTACTTTCGATCCAGGGCGCCACGCGCTGCGAAATCGTCTCGGCGTAATTGGGCATGTCGCGCCCGAGTCGCTCGATCTCATTGGCGATCGCAGGCACGAGAATCAACTCGGCGAGCACGATCACCAACACCAGGAGGATGGCGAACAACGCCACGCCGGCGGTGCGCGGAATGCGGCGGGCTTCCATCCGATCGACCAACGGATCGCAGATGTAAGCCAGCACCCAGGCGACGGCCAGGGCGGTCAAAATGGAACTTAAGCGGTGAATCAACCAGAAGAACAACAGCAGCGCCGCCACCAGGACGGCGAACTTGATCCATTTGTTCGCCCAGATTTCCCGCAGAAAACTCATTCGACCTCCGGTTTCTCCGGCTTCTTCAACATGCGGACGGTGACCGGTTTCATTGCCGCCGAGCTGATCACCTCGATCAATTCGGGCAAATAACCCTCGGCTTCCAGCCGCAATTCGTGAACGCCGTAGGTCAGCGCCAATCCGCCGCGTTCGGCAGTGAAACGCTCGGCGCAGCCGATGTAATCGCCGTCAAGAAAAACCTTCGCTTCACCCGGCGTGACGTCCAGCGGCACGCTGACGGTCGGTCGACCGCCGTTGATGCGCGCCAGCGGCACGGCGCACCCGTCAAGCAAGATCAGCACACAGAAAAGTATTCCCAGTCGTTTCATTACAACTCCAGTTGGTATTGTAGGTGATTGCCGCGCCGGCCGATGAAGCTCAGATGGAAGCTCGTGGCGCGTGCGTTTTCCAGGTCGGCCTGCAATTGCTGGATCGGGCCGCCGTAGACGACTTCGAAGGTCACGCGGCCGCCGCTTTCGAAGGCGGACAATTGCGCCTTTTGCACGTAGGGTCGATTGCGGATCAGCGCCTGCAATTCCTGGAAGTAGCTGTAATCGCCGACGCCCAGGATTTCCAGTTGGACCGCCGAATCGCCGCTTTCGCCGATCAGGCCGTGGCCGGTGAAGGCGTCCATGATCCGGCCGAACATGCCCCGCGCCACTTCTTCGGTATGCTTGGCGCATTCGTTTTCGGCCGGGTACTGATAGCTGAAGGATTGCACGAGCACGCTTTGATCGGCGTCGATCAACTTGACGCGCACCAGACGATCGCACGAGGCCGGTTCGACCGGCTGGCCCGGTTTCTTGACGGGTTCCGGCCGCCGGTCCTCGACCTCGGCCAACACCAGCAGACGGATGCCCTGCACCGCCATGGCGCGGCTCAGATCCTGGTAGTTGTTTTTCTCGGCCGCGCCGGTAAAGGACGGCGTGCTCAACAGCGCCTCGGACTCCCGCGGAGGCAACGGTTTCTGGTTGGCCAGATCGAACCGCTCGGCCAGCGCCGTCGACAACTCGCCGTCGAAGGCATACCCGCCCGGACGACGATGGTATGTCAACAGCAGCAACTGCGGCTTTTCCTGCTCGCGCGTGTCGACCACGACGATCGAGCGTACCTCCTCGCGCAGGGCGTCGACGCGGATGCGCGCCTCAAGCACGAGGTGATAGTTGGTCTGCTCCTCGTCGGCCTGCAGAATGGTGAAGCTGGCGACGAAGCGTTTGGGCGACTTGAGAATGCGCTTGTCGATTTCCTGTTCCTTGAGCTCCAACTCCTCGGGCGGTGCGATGTGGCGCAACGCCTGCTGCAACGCCTCGGCCAGCGCCATCTGCGTAGCTTTCGCTTTGGCGGCATCCACGTTGAGCTGAGCCAGCGGGACGGTGGCTTCGCCGCTGAAGATCGCCAGTTCGTCGGCCGCCGCCCAGGCGACACCCACCAGCAAGACGACGACGATCCAGATGCGCTTCACGTCAATTCCTCCTCGGTCTTAAAATCGTTGAGGTATTCGGCCAACGTCGTTTCCATGCGCGCCTGAAAAACGATCCGCTCTTCTTCGACGCGCTCGTACACGATTTGCGTTTCGGATCTAATTTTATGGATCAGATCGACGCGGTAAAGGGGGATGGCGCAGACGACCAACCGCCGATGTTCGCTGAGTTGTATGCTCAGTTGGTCCAGCAGCTCCGCAAGGTTGTCGCCGGTCATCGCGCTGATCGCCACGCCGGGCCGGTGCGCGGCCAGCGCGCGGCCGAGCCACGCGCGATCATCCAAGCGGTCGATTTTGTTGAACACGGTGAGCACTTGCCGCTTTTGCACGCCCATTTCGTCGAGCACCTGATGCACCGCTTGTATCTGTTCGTCCATCTGGGGGTGCGACGCGTCGATCACGTGCACCAGCACGTCGGCCAACGTCACTTCCTCGAAGGTGGCCTTGAAACTTTCCACCAGGTGGTGCGGCAGTTTGCGGATGAAACCGACGGTGTCGATGACGATCGCGCGCACGTTGCCCGGCAGGCGCAGTTCGCGCGCGGTGGTGTCCAACGTGGCGAACAGTTGATTTTCGATGAACACGTCCGCGTCGGTCAGCGCGCGCAGCAGGGTCGATTTGCCGGCGTTGGTGTAACCGACCAGCGCGACGGTCGGAACGCCGTGTTTGCAGCGCTGTTTGCGCTGCGCGGCGCGATTGGTGCGCACTTTTTCCAGGCGGCGCTTGAGGGCGGCGATTTGCTGGTGAATACGCCGGCGGTCGACTTCGAGATCGGTTTCACCGGGGCCGCGCGTGCCGATGCCCGCGCCTTGCCGCGATAAGTGCGTCCACATGCCGCGCAATCGCGGCAGCAGATAATTCAACTGCGCCAACTGCACCTGCAGCTTGCCCTCGGCGGTCTGCGCACGTTTGGCGAAAATATCGAGAATCAACCCGGTGCGGTCCATGACCATCACGTCGAAAGCTTCTTCGAGATTGCGCTGCTGTCCGGGCGTGAGATCGACGTCGAAAACGACGGTCCGCAGCGGGATTTCCTGCGCAACGATGAGCTCGGTCAGGCGCTCGACGCTGCCCTTGCCGATGAAGGTGGCCGGTACGGGGCGCTGCGCTTCGACCAGGACGCGCGCGACCTCGACGGGGGGATGCGCCGCCCGCCACATCGCGCGCCGCGTGCCGCAGCCACCGGGAGGGTCGGAGCGGGCGTAGAGCACCTCGCCGGGCCGTCGGTCGAGCCCGGTGACGAACCCGAGCGTGCC
>ERZ795059.3791-NODE-3791-length-14527-cov-10.359315_pt1 | contig 14527 bp, 14 predicted proteins | sample MGYA00375143_ERZ795059 | MGnify/ENA primary metagenome ERZ795059 (study PRJEB30188, sample SAMN05720168) | activated sludge metagenome | isolation source: Anaerobic digester | place: USA | collected 2015-01-07 ... | reverse complement strand
ATCCTGGCGCGACTGCTTTTGATGAAACAGATGGAGACATAAGTTTTAAAATAATTGTTGTTGGAGATGTTAATACATCGATAATAGGAGAATATATTCTTGCTTATGAAGTGTTTGACAATGCAGGAAATAAGTCAGAAACAAAATATAGAACAATTATTGTTAAAGATAATAGTCCTATAATCTCAAATCCTGATCCTTTGACTGATACAACAACACAAAAAACAGCTCCTGATTTAATAGCGCCAGCTACAGTTCCAGTGCCAGTGCAAATTCCAGTTCCAACTACTGTAGAAAATCCCGATCCTGCATTATTGCCAAATCAAGAAAGTGCTATAATAACGAATTCAATATGAAGAACAAATTATTAAAAATAATTTTAGCAGGAATGATTGCTCCAATATTTGTATTGGCTGCTAATGTTTCTATTGTTTTCGAAAAAACTCCGACATTATTTTCTGAAAGTAGTTTCATGCCAGGAGATAGCGTAACAAGATGGATAGAAATAGAAAATATTGGAACTCAGGCAAAAACTGTTGCAACTCAAGCTTTAAATTTTGCCAATCCGACTCCAAATAATGATTTATCCCGCGCCCTTTTAATAAATATTAAAAAAAATGGGTTTGATTTTTATGGAGGAAGCCTTGGAGAAAAAACTCTTTATGATTTTTATCAAAAAGGATTAATTGACTTGGCTGTGATTGCTCCAGGAGAAAAACAACAATATGATTATATAATTTCTTTCCCTAAAGATAAGGAAAATGAATGGCAAGGAAAATCAACATATTTTGATATCCAAATAGGATATAGCGATGGTTCAGACGATCCAAAAGAGCCTATTGATGATCCAAAAATATTTGGTGGCGGCGGAGGTGGAAGCAGTGGAGGCGATTGCACAAATATGATTTATAAGGGAAGCGTTAAAGTAACTGACATTACTAAAAATTCTGCAGTGATAACTTGGAAAACAACTTGCCTTACGGATAGTGAAGTTGTTTATTCGACAGAAGATGATGAAAGCAATTTTGATAAAACAAAAGATAGATATGGGTATGATAATACAACAAGCGTTGACAAAAAATTAACAGATGAGCACAGAATGGTTTTAACAGGATTAAAACCTTGTGTTAAATATTTTTTCAGAGTGGCTTCAAAAGATTTACTTTCAATAAGTGATCAATTGAATTTTACTACTCCATGCGATCAAGAAGAATTGCCCAATCCAAATGATTTTGGCGGACCAGGGGAAGAACAAGGAAATGTTGCCGGTGCATCTATTAAAAGTCCAGAACCTGAAGTAAAAGGTTTGGCTAATAAGATAGAAGATTTTATGGATAATTTAGGAGCTAAAATCCCTGGGAAATGTTCTGATAATGATATTTTACCATGGGTTTTGATAATTATTTCAGGAGTATTATCATATATTGAATACAGAAAAAAGGAAGATTTAATGAAAAAAATCAATTCCAATAAATAAGAAACAAATTATGAATGGAAATAAAAAAACATTTTCAGAATATTTAAAGATTTATTGGCAACAAATTTTGCTTTTGATAATTTTGATTTTTTGGTATTTAAAGTGCAGAACAATTCCTTGGTGGTTTTGGCTGATATTTATCGCGATTTTAGTTTTTTGGTCAATTCAGAAAAATAAAAAATTAGAATTGCAAAAATTACTGAAATTGGACAATAAACCATAATAATTCTATGAAAAAACAGAACGCGATTTTTTGCGCTCTGTTTTTTGATTTTATGAAGAATTTATTAAAAACTATATTAATTTTAGGGTCAATGTTTATATTTCTGAGCTTAGTTTCATCAGTTTTAGCTCGCGCGCAATTTTAAAAGAGATATTATCAAAAAAAATGGCTATTTTTGCCATTTTTTTATTTTTGAACGCAACAGAAAGGAAAAAAAGAGTTGTGGATACAAGCTATTGACATATAAATAACTATATTATATATTTATTAACTCCTAATGAGCTTTAAAGGAAATATGCTTTTCCTTAAAAAGCCTGTTAAATAAAGGGATAAGCTGTTTTAAAATTTAAATTAAGAAAACAATCTGACGCTTTTTAGCGATTCAAATTGAATTTATATAACTTAGATTCATAGAAAGAAAGGAGAGAAAAATGGCTGATATCGGAAATGGAAAAGTTAGTTCGAAATCAAGTTTTGCAAAAGGCTTCCATCCATCTGCTGAAATTCCTAAAGATACATTATCAATGGTATCTGGTTTTTCAAGAGATGCTATTTCTTTTTATACAAATCCTAACAAAAGAAGGGAGCTGCAAGAACAAGGAAAAATTTTTACAGCTTTAAGAATAAGAGACGAACTTGTCTCTGCTGAAAACCAAATTGTTGTAAACAATACAAATACTAAACTACAACAGAAATGGGAAGAAATTGCCTTAGATCTTGCTAGAGCTTTATGGTATTCTGCTATGGAAGATTATCTTAAAGGAGATAAGGATACTATTAAAATTGCGCAAGGCAATTTAAGAAAAGCAGGAAACATACTTGCTAAGCAAAGAATAGAATTATTGAAATCGGCTGAAAGTTTTATAATAGCTGGCGATATAATTAATTTGCTGGAAGGATGCGTAGAAAGGCAGAAACAAGGAGATTTTTCTTTTGCTGATGATAATTTGCAAATTCAATTGATAGAAGAATTCTTTTCTGTTCTTTTTAAATTAAGAGGTAATTTAAAAGAAAATGAAAAATTGAAAAGAGCAAACGGAAAGTTTTGCGATGTTAAAGAATATCTTTCTATCTTGTCAGAATTTGTCAGCAATTGGAGAAAAGAAATCGAATCAAAAAAACCGCAATTATAAAAATTGCGGTTTTTTATATCTCAAATCAGCCCTTGAAAAAATATTAAAATTGTGTATTAATTAAATTAAATATTCTCATAGAACACTCACAATATAATAGTTGTTCAAAAAATATTTTCACATTGAAAGGAGCATAATGGCATTTTCAAATGAGAGTCGCGGGAATGGCAATGGGATTATTAGAAATCCTAAATCAATGGCAGAGAGTTTGGCAAAGGAAATTAAAGTTGTGTGCAGAGGGAAAGAACAGGGTAAAGAAGTTCCTGATACTCGTGTGCGAGAACTTCTGGTTTTAGCGGAAAAAATGATTCTCAACCCAGAGATTAAAAGTTATATGAATATTATTGGGGGAAATGGTGAAAAATGTTCAGTGAAAGATCTTTGTAATTTGGCGATTGACAATGGCTATGATGATACAATAAAAGAAAAAGCTGTGGAGCTATTAAATTTAACCAAAAGATAAGATAAATAATATGTGAAAGCAAGTCTTTTAAAGACTTGCTTTTTTTATTTGAATGTTATATAAAAATATGGGAGAAAAATCTCATATTTCTCCTCAAAAAGCACAAAAAATACCTTGATAAAAAGGTAAAAAAATTTAAAGGGGGTAGAAAATGAAAAAAATTGTAGCCTTTGTTATTGCGTTTATTGTGGTGTTTATAATAGCTTGCCCAATGCTTTCAGCTAAGGCAAATAGTCCTGAATATAGGGTTTGGTCATTAAAACCAGAGAAGATGAATGAAAAATCAGTATGCGTGCCAGTATATTTTAACTTGATAAGACCAGGAAGTATTCATTGGGAATGTACAGTTGTAATAACTGGACCGGGATATTTTAGGACGAAGACATTTGATGTTTTTTTCGGTGGGTCAAAAGGAGTCGTTTTTTCAAATAGCGACATAGGAAAGAATGGTGAAAAAGTTCCACAGTTGATTCCAGGAAATAAATATTATTCATATTGTTTGTGGAATCGCAAAGGCAATGCATCATTTGAGTTTGTTGAGCAAAATTTAAAGGAATTTGTTATTCCTTTTCCTAAGATAAAATTTGAAAATGTAAAAGCTGTAAAACATGCCGATGGAAAATATTATTTATCCGGGGAAATGAAAGATATAATGGGAAGAGGAAGAGTCGACTGGTGGTTTGAAATAGTTTGCGACTATGATGCGTGCAATACTACGATATGCGGTCAAAATATGCTGATAGCAAAAGATGATATAAAATCACATTCTACTGAAATAGGATTTGAGGTTGCCAGTAGTCAATCAAAATACAGATACAGGTTCCAAATAAGAGGCTGGGATTATTCAAGAAATGAATTGGTGGAAAGCGCTTGGTATACTTTCAATGATGGTATTTAGAGGCAATTTAAAATATATTCCCTTTAAAAAAAGAAAAAAAGATTTTGGATAACATATCCATTATCTATAGCACATATAAAAAAAATAGCCTTACTGCGCGCGACAGTAGGGCTTTTTTATTAGATAAAATTAAAGTATAATATTTTTATGATAAATTTTATAAAAATATTGATTTTAGGAATAGTTGAAGGAATAACTGAATTTTTGCCTGTTTCTTCTACTGGGCATTTAATTTTAGGATATAAAATTTTAGGGATTCCTGAAAGTGATTTTATAAAAAGTTTCGTAATAATAATTCAACTTGGAGCAATCCTCTCGGTTTTGTTTTTATATTGGAAAAAATTTTTTTGCGATAAAGAAACTTTAAAAAAAATTGCTATTGCTTTTTTTCCGACAGGATTAGTAGGCATTTGCATATACAAGATAGCAAAACATTATTTTTTGGGAAATCAGATGCTTGTGGCTTTTTCTCTTATAATAGGAGGAATATTGATTTTAATTTTTGAATCAAAATATAAAAATCAGGATGGCGAGATTAAAGAAATATCGCAGATGACATATAAGCAAGCTTTCTTAGTAGGTGTTTTTCAATCTCTTTGTGTTATTCCGGGAGTAAGCAGATCAGCTTCAACTATCATAGGAGGAAGATTGCTTGGGTTGTCTAAAAAAACAATAGTTGAGTTTTCTTTTCTTTTGGCAGTTCCGATAATGTTTGCCGCGACAGGGTTAGATATTTTAAACACGAATTTTGACGCAAACCAGATCCAAATTTTGGCATTGGGATTTATCACTGCATTTATATCGGCATTGGCAGGAATAAAATTTTTCTTGGAATTCATTAAAAAGCAGTCTTTTTCTCTCTTTGGAATATATAGGATAATTTTAGGGCTGATATTTATTTTTTATTTGACATAAATGCTTTATTGGCTTAACCTTTTTAGTAAGCGCTTTTACAAAGAAGGAGGCTATAATGCCAAAAAGAAAAATTTTTTTAGCTAAAATAAAAGCTGATTATTGGATAAGAGGTCCAGATATAAAAATTCCCAAAAACGCAGAATGTCTTGTATCAGTTGAAGTTTACAGAGATGGAACAGCCAAGATATTAAAATCATGCAATGATCGAGATTCTACAAAAACTATGTTTTTAGAAGATTTTAGTTCTATTTCCAAGAAGAATATTTCAAGCAAGAAATTTTTTATCACTTTTATGGTAAGAATTGAAGATATAGAACTTATTTCTGAATATTAAAAAAGGAGGGAGAATTGACTAATACTTATTATGTTAGTTGTAAAGTGAAAAAAGACTGCACAATAATAACAGATTCAGAAAAGACTGTCAGGTTGAAACAGGGGCAAAAAGTGAAGGTTCCTTTGAACAATATAGCTAAATATTTTGAAGATGTGAAAATAATTTTTAAAAAAGATGGGAACGAATGTTCTTCTGTAGTATCCCGTGATTTTCTTATCTTGCCTAATGATAGCAAATAAAGTATATATAAAAAAAGAACAGTAAAAAGCTGTTCTTTTTTTATTTGATTTAAGCGCATATTTCTGGTATAGAAATTTATGACAGTAAAGCCGATTAAAACTAAAAAAATAGTTTCTGGAGACAGATTTTTTGATATTTTAGACGAATTTGTTCCTCAAATCCAAGAAGGAAGCGTTTTGGCTATAACCTCAAAAATTTTAGCAATTTGCCAAGGAAGAATTGCTAAGATTAAAGATACAGAGAAAATTAATTTAATAAAAAAGGAATCTGATTATTACATTGATCCAACAGATTCAAAATATGGAATTGTAATTACTGTAAAAGATAATTTTATGGTAGCAACCGCGGGAATAGATGAATCGAATGGAAATGGATATTATGTTTTGTGGCCAAGCGATTTGCAAGATTGGGCAAATAAAATCAAAAAATATTTAAAGGAGAAATATAATTTAAAAAATTTTGGAGTTATAATAACTGACAGCAAAACAACTCCATTAAAAAAAGGAACAACAGGCTTTTGTATTGCCCATAGCGGATTTTTTGCATTAAAAAATTATATTGATAAACCTGATATTTTCGGAAAACAAATGCATGTGACAGAAGCTAACCATGCCGAAGGCTTAGCGGCAGCGGCTGTTCTAATCATGGGAGAAGGAGACGAACAAACTCCATTGGCAATTTTAAATGATTTGGAATTTATTGCATTTAATGATAATGATCCGGAAAAAGAAGAGCTTGATCACTTAAATATTGCATTAGAAGAAGATTTATATTATCCGATCTTAAAGAATGCGAATTGGATTAAAGGAGAGAACCATTAATTTTAAAGATTTATATTTATTTAATTTATGTCTTTTTCAATCGGAATAGTTGGACTGCCTAATGTCGGCAAATCAACATTATTCAAAACAATTACAAAAAAACAGGTTGATTGTCAAAATTATCCATTTTGCACAATCGATCCTAATGTTGGAACTGTAGCGGTGCCTGATTTTCGTGTTGAAAAATTGGCAGAACTTTGCAAATCAGCAAAAAAAATTTATAACATTATCGAATTTGTAGATATTGCAGGATTAATCGCCGGAGCAAGCAAAGGAGAAGGATTGGGAAACAAATTTTTAGCCAATATTCGCGAAACAGACGCTATTGTTTATGTTTTGCGCGCTTTTAAAAACGATAAGATAATAAATACCCAGGAAAAAATTGATCCAATATCAGATAAAAATGTTTTAGATACGGAATTAGCTTTAAAAGATTTAGAAACAGTTGAGAAAAGATTAGAATCTTTGCAAAGGGAAATAAGAGGAGGAATAAAAACAGCCCAAGCTGAATTTCCTGTTTTGCAAAAAGCAAAAGAATATTTGGAACAAGGTAAAATATTATTTGAACAGGATTTTACAAGCGACCAATTAAAAATTTTGGGAAGCTATCAATTGCTTACTGCAAAACCAAGAATTTATTTGCTAAATGGAAAAGACGAAGAGGTTGATAAAAATATTATAGATGATTTTAAAAAAAATAACTGGCCATATTTAATTATTGATATTTTAACCGAACATGATGCAATAGATTTATCTCTTGATGAACGCGTTGAATTTGGCTTACCAAAAGAAACAGAACTTGAAACTTTAATACAGAAAGCTTATTCGATTTTAGGATTGATTACATTTCTAACAACTGGCGCTGACGAAACTCGCGCATGGACATTGCATAATGGGCAAAAAGCTCCGCAAGCAGGAGGAGTTATACACACTGATTTTGAAAAAAATTTTATTAAAGCAGAAGTTATAAATTGGCAAGTTTTGCTTGATTGCCAAGGATTCTCAAAAGCTAAGGAGAAAGGATTAATCCGCCTTGAGGGAAAAGATTATATAGTTCAAGATGGAGATGTTATTGAAATTAAGGCTAATGCATAATCTTGATTTTTTAGGAATAAAGTATTATTATAATAATAAGATTAATTATAAGATTAATTATACGTTTATTATTAACAAGCTGGAAATGGCTTTGATTTATAGCAAGTTCTTTTTATAGGATGAAATTAGACGGCAACGGATTCGGCGACCCGAATTACTAACAGTCAAGGATGATGACTGTATATCCCAATTGTCACGAGTTCTATATCAAAATAGTAATAATATAATAAATTTGCCGCCTAATCATCATAGCGCCCTTATATAAAAATGGGGCGCTTTTTATTTCTTGAAAATAAAAAATAAATAATACAAGATGAATTAATGAAAAGTAAAAAAATTTTTGTTAAGGGGAGGTACAAAAAATTTTCCAGAGATATTCCACAAACATCTGGTAAAAGAAAGCATAGAACAAGTGTTGCTGATATTATTTTAAATGCCGCACAAGATTTATTTTCCAGTGAGAAATGTTTTTTCCATGGAGCCGGACGAGAAGACAAGGATGTTCTAATGTTAGGAAATGGCAGGCCTTTTGTTTTGGAAATAATAAATTCTATAGATAAAAATATTAAATTAAAAGAATTGGGAAAGAAAATTAACATTTCAAAAGATATAAATGTTTTAAATCTTGATTTTTGCGATAAATCAGAAATTGCAAGAATAAAAAATGCTAAATGGAATAAAACCTATAAAGCAAAGGTTATTTTTTATAAATCTTTTCCTAAAATGACATTATTAGAAGCAATTTCAACTTTAAACGGAAATGTTGTTTTTCAAAGAACTCCGGAAAGAGTGAAAGAAAGCAGATCCGATTTAATCAGAAAAAGAAAAATTTTCTTTTTTAAAATGGAAAAATATTGCAAAGACTGGGCAATTTTTGAGATTAAGACAGAATCAGGAACATATATTAAAGAATTGATTTCAGGAGACAAAAACAGGACGAATCCAAGCTTAACGTCGCTTTTAAAAATTCCATGTAAAATTGAAGAATTAGATGTAATAGAAATAGAAGATATTTAAAAAGACATTTTGACTTTTAATGTTTAAATGATAAAATAATTTTAAAATAACTATGGATATGCAAACTTGGTTATCTCTGGCAGTGGTTCTAATAGCAAGCTGGATATTTATCCGAGATCTTTATTTTGAAATTCAAAAATTTTAAATTTTATGATATTTGCTGATTTTTTAATCGGCTTTGCCGTAGGCACAATTTTTGGAGCAATAGCCGCTGTTTGGACATTAGACAAAATAGTACATATGTAATTTATGAATAAAGAAAATATTTTTCCTTATGCGATTTTAGCGTTAATAATTGTAATTTCAGGTTTTTTTGTTTTTTCAATTTTTTCAGGAAAAGACATAAAAACAATCGAAGCTGACAAAATAACTAAAGATATGCCTCAATCGCAAATTCCTCAAAATAAAAAACAAGAAAATATGAATTTAGACCCATCAACTCAAAAACTTAATCTTGATAAGAAATATTATGCAGTTTTAAAAACAGATTTAGGAGATATAAAGATAGAACTTAACGCAAAAGAAACTCCAATTACTGTAAATAATTTTGTTTATTTAGCAAGACAAAAATTTTATGATGGAGTTATTTTCCATAGAACAATACCTGATTTTATGATTCAAGGAGGCGATCCGACAGGAACTGGATCTGGAGGCCCGGGATATGAATTTGACGATGAGCCTTTTAAAGGAAACTATGACAGAGGAACAATTGCTATGGCTAACGCTGGACCAAATACTAATGGGAGTCAATTTTTTATAATGCATAAAGATTATCCACTTCCTCCTAATTATGTTATTTTTGGAAAAGTAATCCAGGGAATGGATATTGTTGATAAAATTGCTACTGCGCCTACAAAACCATCTGGAGAAGGTTCTACTCCTGTTAATCCCGTAAAAATGAATACAGTGGAAATTATCGAACAATAATTAAAATAAATAGCTGTGGAAAAATAGCCGATACATATCGGCTATTTTTTTGTTATAATTGAACTAATCTTTTAATTTAAATTTTAAGTATGAAAAATTTTAGATTCATTTTTTTAATGATTGCATTGTTTTTTTTGTCGGCTAATTATACTTTAGCTTTCCAAACAACTGGTGAAGTAAAAATAGATTCTATTCAAATAGGTCAGTATCAGGATTATTTGGGAAGCAATGAAGTAATAAAACCTACTACTCAATGGGAAAAAGGAAAAATTTCTTGGGAATTGAAAGATGAAAATCTATATAGATATATTCTAAAATTTTATTGTTCCAGAGTAGCTGATTATGCTCAGGCAAGTGTTGATACATATCCTTTAGATGGAACATACTATCAAACAGAAACTAATAGTTTTTCTTGGGATTTATCTGAATTTAATAAAGATTCGGGAAAATGTTTTTGCCAAGGAAAAATAATGATATTTGGGAAAAACACAAAAATGTTTTTCGGCACTACTTTGACAGCTCCTTTTCAAGTATGTGAACCTTCAAAGATTAAACCAATTGTTAAAATTTTAGAGACGCAATCTCAAGAAAATGGAATATTGATGAAAATGAAACTTGAAAGCGCTGGAAATGCGGATAAAAAAGATCTGAAATCATGGTTTGAAATTTTCCCAAAGGATATTTTAAAGAAAACCGATGAGAATGGCAAACTTTTGATTTTTTTCTTTAGAGAAACTTCTAATAATAAAGGATATTGGGATTTGCAGACAAATGAGTATACTTTACCGATTAAAAATTTAATCATAAAACAAAAAGAATTTAATGGATATTGTTATCAAGCCTTTGTTTCAAATGATACTCAGCCATTGGATGTTTTATTGGAAAAACAGAATATAATCACTAGGCTTCCTGGAACAGGATCGTCAAAAGTGATATGTTTTGGACAAAAAGTTGACGATGACAATAAAGATTTAATATCTTTGGCTCAAGCGAGCATTTTAGGCATAGATGTTGCGAAAAAGGAACAAGGAAATTCTTATTCAGTTAATATTTCTGCATCATTAGACGAGATGGGGAATGATAATTCTGTTTATGCTTGGATAGATTTGGAGGGAAAATACGATCAAAATAAAACGACAAAATATAGATCATCGAAAACTAATAAATTTTCTAAAGCCCCCAATGAATATTCGAACAATTTTCAACATTTGTATCCTGATTTTACTTATTGCGCTAAAGCAAGCACAAGAAGCGAAGCAGGATTTAATTCTAGCGCTGAACAATGTTTTGTTACTCCTGGTCAAAAATGGATAGAAACATTACCGTTGGGTGATGCTAAAATTTCTTTGCACGAAATAAGAGCTCAGGGGATTCTTTATAGTTTAGGAGCTGGCGCATCATATACCAGCAAGGGTAAGATTTGGATAGAATGGGATTTATGCAACAATGTTACAGAGAATCAGAGGAACTTAGAATTTGATTTTAAAAACAAAACAAAAGAATTGAGCATTTCAATTAATAGATCCCAAGATGTTGATGGAATAAAATTTTCTGGTGCCTTTCCAACGGATTATGGTCAAAAATATTGTTATAGAGCGGTTGCTCAAAATGAATTTGGAATAAAAAGAAAAGGTGAAATAAAAGAAATAGATTTTTGGGGAGAAAAGACAAATTTTACAAAATTAGAAGATGGATTAAGATCTTTTAATCCTAAAACAATGACAAGCACACTTTTTGCAAGAGTTTTGACAAGAAATGATTTAAAATCATTAGTTATAAAATACAGAGTTTCAAATCCTCAAACAGGAAAATGGAACGGATTAAATGAATGGAATTTTAAGCAAGCGTCTTTTACCGCAAGTGTTCCGCAATCAGATCTCGCTTATATTGAGATTCCAATACAACAAGGATCAAGATATTGTTATAAAGCCATATTTAAAACAAATGATAGAGATTTTGAGTCCGATGAAGAAGAATGTTTTATAGTTCCTTTTAAGCCTAAGGCAAAAACAGATCAACCGGATTTTGGAAGTGATTTAAAAATTTTATACCTGAGAGGTGTTGGAGCTGAATCAGGATATGAAAATGTAAAACTTCAAGATGGCAGAAGAATAGGCGATCTTGTTTCCGATGATGATATTAGGGCATTGAAAGATAAATATTTTAAAAATACTTATTTTGGATATAAGCCTTATTTTATAGTTTATCCATCAGGGCAATCTTCTGAAAACTCTTCAATACTTACTAATTTCCCAGAACCTGATAAGATGACTGCCCACCAAAAAGCTGAAGATATAGTTTGGCAAGAAAATGATATATCCAGTTTTGAGAAAAAATTAAAAGCAAAATCTCTTGATGGTTTTTATTGCTATAAATTAAGATTGAAAAATGCTTATTGGTTTGATAACGCAAGCGATAAAAACAATAAGCAGATATGTTTTAAATTGCATAGTTATCCAAACCAATTTATTCAGAATGATGGAAGATCTGGTTTTTGGAGCGGCTGTTATAGAGGCGCTCGCACAACAGGAGAATGGGGATGCGCTGATACATCTTTCTCTATGGCATTGAATTATTGGTATAAGAATAATGATGTATTTAAAAATAATTGGGACAAACTTGTTGCGTCTGAGAAAATCCCAGACACTATGTCAGGATATCCTTGCAGAATTCCAAAAAATAATGATGGGCAAAAAGATTATTCTCCTAATCCTTATACAGTTCTTTATTTCTTAAATAATAAAGAGATGGAAGTGTCTGATTCTAAACTTTGCGAATTAGGGTTAAAAACCGTAAATGGAAAAAATTACTGTCCATTGATGAAGAATGGCGCTTGGAATACATGGGCATTAGTGGAATTTACAAAATCATTGGGACTGAGTATGGAGCCTTTGACAGGAATTATTCCTATCGAGACAGGCAATCTTAATAAAAAATGCAAAATAAGCTTTCAAGAATTTGGAGAATTAATCGGTGATAAAGGCGCGATGGGTATAATCAGAAGAAGCGGATCGTCTGGAACAGGACATTGGTTGATGGCATACAGATATGATGCGAAAAATAAATTGCTTTATTTGAGAGATACTTTTATTGGATCAAGCAATGAAGTCATGGATGAAAATGAATATAATTATGCTGGATTCGGAACTGAAAATAATTGCTACGATAGGGAATCTGATAATTATTTGATTTATCCAATGTCAGAATTGCTTCAACCAGTTGTAGAGATTTCAAAATCTCCGGCTAAAATTGATGTGAATAATAGAATTGTTACGATTTATGGGAATATAAAAGCTTTTGGAAGCAATATTCTCAATTTAAAGACTCAAGTTTTTTATTGGGAGAAAAATAATGCTTGGGGAACTGGAGTAAGAAAACAAAGCGATGAATTGCTTTTTACCAAATATATAACCAATTTCTCTCATAAACTTTTGATTCCTTATGGCACTAAGATAGGGTCAAATATTTGTTATTTCATAAGATATTATAATGATATTCCTGAACAAACAGGGAAACAGAAACAGACAGAAACCAAGTGTTTTATTTATAAATAAAGACTTTGGTTAAATAGCGGTGAAATAAGGGGATTTTCCCCTTATTTTTGTTGATACTTGACATTCTATATAAAGTGTGCTATAATTAATATAGGATAATAAAGATATCCCATAGAACATAAAAAACTTAATACTGGTAGAAACCAGAGAAAGAGGAAAGAAATGATAGAGAAGATAAAAAGATATAGCGTCTTTCTTATCTCGATGATTGTGATTATAATTCTTGCTACAACCCTTTCGATTCTTGTAAAGAATGAAAAGATTGTCAGCAACATTGTATTGTGCGATCCGGCATTTGGAAATATCCATCATGGATATTCCGAATTTGAAGCATTTGTAGATTTCAATCCGGAAAAGATTCCAGAAGGATATGCGCTTGCAGCTGATTACGAATGGTGGCCAATAAACGATCCATCGGCAGTAAAAAGCACATTTAGTGAGTGGAATAACCATTGGCAAATTTTTGAAAAAGATGGAAATTATTCTACTCATGAATCTAAATCAATGCAAGCATATCAATATTCTTTTGGCGCAGGCAATGCAAAAAAAGATTTTGAATGGAGGGTAATTGTAGGATTGGTAAAGATTGACGGTAAGGCTGATACAAGGACTTTTCCGTATTCAGGGGATGTGATTCATTCCAAAACAAAGATTCTTCATTCTGATTTAAAGTAGTATCTATAAAAAGGCTATGGTAAAAAACCATAGTCTTTTTTTTGTAATAATGTATCATTTTTAGTTTGTAGATTCATATATTGACATAATATATAAAGTATGCTATAATTATATATAGAGATAGCAAAGCTATCAATTTACAAATAAATATCCTAAGGAGGGAAAAGTGAAGAAGATAATCATTATTCTTTTTATCGCGATAATATTTTCATATTCTGCTATTCCGGCAAATTTATGTTTTGGCTGAGGAAGCGTTGGCGACGGGAGTATCCCGTTATACCAAGCATGGGAAACAAGAATTCTCACAGGAAAAGATTATATCAGGATAGATTTGAGGGTGAATTTCAAAGTTGATAAAGATACTACATTTTATGCAACTTTGACAAAAGTTCCAAACCCAGGAGAAAAATTTAATCCAAAGACTAACATTCAGAAAGTCAAAATCGGAACAATAAAACCGAGCACAAAATGCCCCACGAAATCAGCTATTGTAAAAAATTTGTCTGTCAAAAATGGATATGATTGTGAATTTTCTTGCGACAATCCTATGGTTGCTAAAATGATCCCAGCAGAATGCTTAAAAACTTATTTTTACGTAAATCAGTTAAGTTTTAAAGCAGGAAATCCCAAGATTATTGCGCCAGCAGATGGAGATATTGTAGAAGCAGATAAAGAAATTTTGATAAAATGGGATAACCCCGGATATAAAGTTTCTGATTCATTTGAAATCTATCTTTGTAAGCAACTGGAAGATT
>ERZ795059.3790-NODE-3790-length-14529-cov-9.832735_pt1 | contig 14529 bp, 8 predicted proteins | sample MGYA00375143_ERZ795059 | MGnify/ENA primary metagenome ERZ795059 (study PRJEB30188, sample SAMN05720168) | activated sludge metagenome | isolation source: Anaerobic digester | place: USA | collected 2015-01-07 ... | reverse complement strand
GTCGCATTGCGGTACTCAACGCCACCTCTTCCACCATGGATAATCTTACTGTTAACACCGCCTCAACTTTAAATGGTTTAACCACAATTTCTGATGGAAGAATCGCAGTATTGAATGCCACTTCTTCTACCATGGATAATCTAACTGTAAATACTGGCATCACTGTGCCAGCAGACAGCATTTCCGATGATGAAATTAACGAGGGTGATACTTTTGAATGGACAGCCCTACATACTTTTACTGATGCCAGAATCGCAGTTCTCAATGCGACCTCAACCACTATTGATAACTTAACAGTCAATACTGGTGCCACTATTAATGCCGCTACTTTAAATGGACTTTCTACGATTGCAGACGGTCGCATTGCGGTACTCAACGCCACCTCTTCCACCATGGATAATCTTACTGTTAATACTGCCTCAACCTTAAATGGTTTAACCACAATTAGTGATGGCCGGATCGCAGTATTAAATTCCACTTCCACAAACATTGATAACTTAACAGTCAATACCGCTTCAATATTAAATGGTTTAACCACTATTAGTGATGGCCGGATCGCAGTGCTTAATGCGACCTCATCTCTAGTTGATACTTTTAAATCAGCTAGTGCTTCTACTACTGATAGTTTGTATGTTGGTGGTTATGCTTCCTCTACCGGAGGACTATTTACCCAAGGTAATGGCCACGTGGGAGGAACTTTTTCGGTTGATGGTACGGTCTCGGGAGCTGGGTTTACAACATTGCAGCAAAATTTTTGGAACACTACTTCTACCTGGGCTGGATTCCAGAGTGAATTTGACTCTAAATTAAATGCGACTAGCACTTTAGATTTAACAACTTTTACGGTTTCTGGTTTAACAACTTTGGGTGAAACCAGAATTACAACTTTAAACGCGACTACTTCTAATTTTGATACTTTATGCATCCAGGGTGATTGTAAAACAGCGTGGCCATCTTCATCGTCCGGAGGTCCTGGTGCTTGGGAAACAATTTGGACTAATGCTTTAACTCCAACGTCTTCTTCCGCCGGCATTTTTGTTAAAGCCAGTTCTACTTTTGATTCCACTTTAAGAGTTAATAATACTTTAACAGTAGTGCAGGCCTCGGCGGCTACTACGGGTTTATCAATCCAAGGATTTTCTGGAGCGACGGCTAATTTATTTCAAATTGCCAGTTCCACTGGCGCGATCATGACTGCTTTTACCGCTGATGGTGGTTTGTTAATGAACATTTCTTCCACCACCGCAATTAATGTACAGGACGGTTCGGGTAATGCTAAATTTCAAGTTGATTCCGCTTCTACTTCCGCCGGAATTGATTTAACCGCGGTAGCGGCGCAGAGCGCCAATTTATTAAATTTATATAATTCTTCCAGCGTATTTTTATCTGGCTTTACTGCCGCTGGTGGATTACTGATGAATATTTCTTCGACCACTGCTTTAAATATTCAAAATGGTTCGGGGGTGCAAAAATTTTGGATTGATTCTAATACTGGTAATGCCACTACGACTGGTAATTTGACGTTAAATTCAGCTAATCCACATATTTATTGGGCGCCAGCAGCTGGGGGCGATAAATTAAGAATAGATAGCAGCACTACTACTTTAGCTTCATTAGATATTGGTGGTAAATGGACAACAAAAGGTACACAAGTAGCAAGTACGGCGCCTGATTACGCCGAATATATTTTATCTTATGATCAATTGTCATCTGGTGATGTGGTAATGATGCCAGCAGATAACGCCACTTCTTCTGAACCAATTTTTGAAAAGGCAGTAAATAATAAACGGGGTAAATTAGCTGGTATTATTTCTGAAGACCCGAGTTTTATTGCTGGAGGACATCTAAAAGATGAAAATCCAGATAATGCCTATTTATTAGCGCTGGCTGGGCGCGTGCCAGTTAAGGCAACAACCTTAGATGGGGTTGAGCCAATTGAGGTTGGTGATTGGCTGACAGTTTCGGAAATTCCGGGCGTGGCGCAAAAAGCGACCAGTTCGGGCATGATGATTGGCCGAGCTTTAAGTTCATTAAATAATGACGAGGGCAAGGTTTTGGTTTTGATTAATACTGGCTATGCGGAGTTAGTTCCTAATGAAGCGACAACTTTAACTGTATTGGATAACAGTACAACAACAGAATTAATGGTGGTAGATAATAGTACTAGTACGGAAATAGTGGTAATTGATGAACCAAATCAGGCGCCGACGACCTTTGATAATTTATTAGTGAGCGGAACTTTACAAACTTTTGGAGAAACTACTTTTGGCGGACCAGTAAAGATGAATAATAAAACTATTTTTAATGATAAGATGACTTTGGCTGGCACCAGTGATGGAGTATTAGATTTATATATAAATGATAAAGGAGCAATTATTGAAGCCAAAGAATCAGCCCTATTATTGCAGGCTTCGGCGACTGAAGATTCAATAATAGTGTTGGAAAATCCAACTGATGGTAAGGTGGCCAAAGTAGTGGTTGAGGGACCAATGACGGTAGGGGTGCCAGTGGATCAAACAATGGTTTTTGATTATAATAATTTTGGCGGTGGCACGGCAACTTCAGGTGCAATGGCCACCTCGGGCGATGTCTTGGTTAGAGATGATTTAGAGGTTGGCGACACCGCTTATTTAAATAATGTGGTTTTGGGCGCTGGTGATATGGCGGAAGAAATAAAAGTGCGTGCTTTGGAATTAACAGAAGTTAATTTTGATTATGCCACCGATACTTTTGAAACGATTGATCCGAGCGAATGGACAAGCTTGCCAGAAACCGGCGATGTGTTGGTTATTGATCTAGATCAAGATGGCGTGGCGGTTAAGGCACATGAAAAAAATTCTAATAAAATTTTGGGAGTGGTGGCGCAAGTAGCAACAGAAACAGAGGCCACCACTACTGAAGAAACAACATTAATTAGACCATTGGCTTTAAGCGGTACAGTTTTGGTTAAAGTTTCTTTGGAAAATGGCGCGATTAGAAAAGGAGATTTATTAACTACAGCTTCAAGACCGGGCTTTGCCATGAAAGCGACAGATAAAAAAGCCGGCACCATTGGTGTGGCTTTAGAAGATTTTGTGGGCACCGGGAGTGAAACATTATTAGAGACAGCCACAGAAACGCCAGAAGAATTAATTGGGTTGGAGGGCGGAAAGATTGCAGTATTACTGGCAATTAGAAATAACGTGGTAAATGTTTGGGACGAGGCTGAAATAGCAGTAGTTGATAATATTAATACGGTGGAGAAAGTTAAGGTGGAAGATTATGATTATCAAGGCAATGTGGCGGTTAAAGATTTAATAATTACTGGCAAAGTATTAGTGATTGGGACGGCTGAATTTTTAGGCCCAGCTAAATTTAAGAGTAGTTTAGAATTGACTGGCGCAATAATTAAAGAATATGCGGTAGATCCAAGTGGTCCGGATTTGAATATTGGCGAAGCGGTTAATATTTCGGGTGAATTTATGGTAACCCGCGCTTATAGTGATGTGGTAGGAGCAGAAGGCATCTTTAAACCAGCCATTGGCTTGGTAGTGGAAATTATAGAGACCACGGCAGAAGAAGATTTGGCTTTGGGTATAACTCGGCGGGTTAAGGTGGCTATTGGTGGAACAATTAGTGGATTTAAGAATTTAGTGCCGGGCATGACTTATTATTTATCTTCATTAGAACAGGTGATGGTTGGCATGGAAAACAACAGCACATCTTCGAGTACGGAAAAAGAATTGGTTTCTTTAACTAATGTGCCAGAACAAAAAATTAGCAATTATATTCAAGCCATAGCGGTGGCGGAATCAAGTGGTGCGCTTTTGCTGATGCCATCACTTTCGGCACAAGAATATCAAGCGGGATTGAATTTGCCCAATTCTAATTATCAGCCGATTTATTTCACCGAACCAATAAATAATACGACCGATACAGAGGCGACGACAACGGAAGTGGTGGTGGAAGAAGAATCATCAACAACTAGTACCGCAGAAACAATCACTGATGTTTTACCAGAGGGAACAAATAATGTGGAAGGCGAACCGGTTGAGGAACCGGGAATAACTGAAAGTGACTCCGCTTTGACAGAAACAGAAACACCGACTATTAGCGAGACAGATAGCTCAACGGCGAGTACAAGTGAAATTACAGTCAGCGAGGCGCCGGTGACAAGCGAACCCAGTACAGATGAAATTGTCGTTAGCGAAACGCCAGCTACAGAGATACCGGCGGTAGAGGTAATGCCATAATTAATTTAAAATTTAAAAATCAAAAATCCTCGGCCTCGCCAAGCGAAGCGAGGCGGGCAAAATGGAAAATGATCACACATAATTAAATCCAAATTTCCAATGTCAAAAAAAATCCAAAATATTAATGACAAAAAAATAATTTGAGCTTTGAGTTTAGGATTTGATTGGAAATTAGGATTTAGGATTTGATTTTTGAGATTTACATTTTACATTTAATTTGGCGTTCAGAATGACAAACCAGTAATATATATAATAATGTATATATCATATATAATATGTATAATTGGATAAAAAATCAGCAAGGTAAAATTACTTGGCAGATGTTTATAGTGGTAATGGTGGTTTTAATTTTGGGGACGAGTTTGGGTTGGTGGTTTGTTAATGATAAAAATTATGATGATAAAAAAGAAGAAGGAGCGGTGATGAAAGTAATTCAACCAGATGATTATCAAAAATCATTAATTATTACGGTTTTAGATCAGGTGCTTAATATTACCCCAGTTAATGCGATGGGTGGAGAGAAAACCGTTTTAGCTGATGGAGTAATTAAATATTTTGAGGCTTATCCGGGGACTGATGTGGAACAAATAAAATATTCAAATAAACTCAAAGAATCATTAATATTAAAATCAGCGAACCATCCGGATAGTTTTGAATACAAAATAGATACGCAAAATTTTAATTGGGAATTTGATGGCGAAGGCAATATTATTATTAGTAGTAAAGATGAAATAGTAGAAAGTATGCTTTCGAGTGATGGTGATGATATCTCGGCAGAAAGAATGAAACAATATAGCAAAGAAAGGAGTAAGTTTTTTAAAATACCTAAACCATATATGGTAGAGACCCCCACTCAATCTTCCCCTTACCAAGGGGGAGATAAAGGGGGGGTGGATGTTGGCGAAGTAAGGGCAGAGATAGTGGGAGACCGATTAATTTTAACACTAGATAAGGAGTGGATAAAAAATCATCAATATCCGATTTTAGTGGATCCGACCGTGGAAAAAATGCCTAGAATGATTCAAGAGCTGAGCGAGAAAAGATCATATAACTCGATGACTTTTCTAAATGATGACGGTTCGTATACAACGATGGCCCACGTGGGGCACATAAATTATCGAGATGAAAATGGCGAATATCAATTGGCAGACACGACACTACAAAAGACAGACAATGGCTGGGTTCAAGAAAAGGCCTCGTACAAATCAGTTTTTCCAAAGTATGCTGATGAGTGGATAGAATTTGAAAATACATATGAGGGTGGGGGGACATCTTTTATGATGAAGCCAATTGCAGAACACGTGGGGGGGCGGTTGGTGACCGATAGTAGCGATATTTGGCATGACAAGAAGGTTATCTATAAGGATGCTTTTGGGGCGGCCAACGATTTGGAATTAATGGCAGGCAATGTGGGTATGTTTAAATATATAAAGTTAAATCAGAGACCCAATGATTTGAGTAGAGATTTAGAAATACCTTTTGAACTAAAATTGAATTCTGGAGAGAAATTGATAATAAATGGAGAAGAGTGGGATGGTAGTGAAGAGATAATTACTTCAGAAGAAATTGGTATTATAAAATTAGGCAGCAGGGCTTCTTTTTTGAGGAAGTTTACAGTCTGGGATAATAAGGGGAGCGTGGAAGATATCAAGGTAAAAATATCTAACCAGAATGGCAAGATATATTTTACTAAAATTTTGCCAAAGGATTTTTTGGAAACAGCAGAGTATCCGGTTTACACAGATTCTAGCGGTAGTTATTATTTGTCTGATGGGCAGGGTGGAGATGGTTTTTTGAGTTATAGTGTTTGGAGTTGGAGTGAGGCCCGTAGTGCAGCTACGGCAACCGGCGGTCAGACTACGGCGGCTGATAATGCTAGGGCTGGGGCCTCACAAGACACGGGTGAAGACAGATATACTATCAACAGAGCTTTTATACCAACTGATACTTCTGGTTTGCCTGATACGGCTAGTGTTTCTGCCGCCACTCTATATGTTTATTTTATAGAAAAAATTAATACTGATAATGATGGGTATGATTATATAAACGTTTTGCAAAGTACCCAAGCAAGTAGTACCAGCTTGGTCGCGGCAGATTATGATGCGATTGGAACCACCGAAGGGAGCACAGATACAGATTTGGGCACAATTGGGACTTCTGGTTATACAACCTTTAGTTTAAATGCCACCGGTATTGGCTGGATTGACTTGACTGGTTATACTGAGTTGGGGCTTAGGGAAGGACACGATCTTGATAATCATACGATTACTAATGATACAGCTGATTATCTTAGAGGATATACCTCAGAACAATCAGGAACATCAGCTGATCCATATTTGAGTATTACTTATAATGTGACAGGATCGATTACAACGGTGACAGATACACCTGATCCGACTAATCCGGGTCGGTCGGTTAGTTTTATAGTTGATTGGAGTGACACAGATACTGGGGATATGGTAAAGATAAAGATTTGTAAGACGAATTCATTGACCAGTCAAAATTGTGATGATGGTTATTGGGCGTCTTCCACTGCTTTTACATTAAACGATCCGGCAGTAGTAACTTATGATGTGGTAGCGGGAGACGCTGGTCAGACTAGAGATTATTGGGCTTTTGTGTGTGATAATAATGCGGGTTGTACAACCGGGACAAGCGGCACTTTTTCGGTTAATGCGCAAAGTGTCATACCCAATATTAAAGTCAGGGGAGGATTAAAGGTGCGTTAGTGTGATGTCGAATATTAACCTTGTCAAATAATTTTAAATTTTTAGAGAATAATATGTTTTATTATATTTATGTATTACAATCTCTTAAAAATAGTAAATTTTATACCGGCTATACAAAAAATTTAAAATTAAGATCTGAGCAACACAATAGAGGTTAGGTTGAATCAACAAAAGATATAATACCGTTAAAGTTAATCTACTATGAAGCTTCTTTAAATCAACAAGATGTGATTCATAGAGAGAAGTATTTAAAAACATTTTATGGTAAGATGTTCTTAAAGAATAGGCTCAAATCTTATTTGATAGAGTAAAGTTGAGCGGGAGGTTGAAAGTAAGGTAATTTGATGCCTAACATAAATTTGAGGGATGGTAAAAGGGTGAGATAATAAAATACAAGTTTGAAGCCAGAAGTTTGAAGTTTGATTGAATATTAAAGTTTTTAATTTAAAAATATTTATGGATAATTATAGACAAAATTTTGATCTAGAGGAAAGAACGGCCAAATTTGGAGAGGCGGTGATTAGATTTTGTAAAGCCACCGAACAAAGCAATATTAACAAATCAATAATTAATCAATTAATAAGATCTAGTACCAGTATTGGAGCTAATTATATGGAAGCAAACGGTGCCAGTTCAAAGAAGGATTTTAGAAACAAAATATTTATTTGTAAAAAAGAGGCACAAGAAACCAAGCACTGGCTTAGAATGCTCAGTTGGTGTGTAAATGAAGATAGAAAGCGAGGATTAAGGATGTTGTGGCAAGAAGCCCAGGAATTGACATTAATATTTGGCAAGGCGGTTTCTACTATAGATGGTAGGGGTGGGGAAAAACAAGAATAAAGTCCGAAGTTTGAAATTTGATTGAAGTTTAAAGCGAATACTTTAATATTTTAAACTTGATTCTAAATTTATACTTAAAACTTAAAAATTATTTATGAGTAGATGGCGGAAAAAAATTTATCAGTATAAAAAGAGCGTTTTGATAGGCGTGGTGGTTTTGGTCGTGGTCGGGGTTAGTGGATGGTTGACCTGGCGGGCGAATAATCCTCTAGTAGAGACAACAAAAGGCATTACCGTCATTAAAGAAGGAACCAAGGCGCCAGCGGTGCCAGCGGGCGGAGTAGTGGCGGTTTTATTGAATTTAGGCAATGAAAAAATAGACACAAATAAAATATTGGCCGAGGCTAAAATAGAAATTGTTGATCAGAATCAAAAAGAACAAATAGAAAATTTTTCATTAAATTTGGTGGCGGAGAAAAAGGGAAATTATCAATTACAGATGAAACCAAAAAATGGCGAATTTGTGCCGGGCAAATATACAGTCAAGGCCAGTTTTAATACGCCTACGGGGGTGAGAAATATTAAGCAGGATTTTCTGTGGGGTGTTTTGGCAATTAACCCTAATAAGGCAGTTTATCAACTGGGCGAAACAGCCAATCTAGCATTGGCAGTTTTGGATGAAGAGGGTGAGATGGTGTGTGATGCTGAGGTGGAATTAAAAATAGAAGATCCAAGAGGGGCAATAAAAATTTTGGGGACCAAAGATGGGTCAATTATGGTTAATGAAGAGTGTAAACAAAAGAAAAAAACCAATCGGCCGGATTACGAGGCTAATTATGAGGTTGGCGTTGAGGGTGTTTATCAGATGAACCTGACAGCGAAAACACCTAATGGCGTTTATAATATTGAAGATTATTTTGAAGCAAGAGAAAATGAATTATTTATAATTGAGAGACAGACAGCTACTCGTATTTATCCGGTTGATAATGAGTATGAAGTAAAAATAAAAATAACACCGCGAGAAAATTTTTCTGGCGTGATAAGGGAAATTGTGCCGGTAAAATTTGAGATAAAAAGTCAGATGGGCAAAGTGGAAGATATTCAGGGCAAAAAGACCCTTGTTTGGCAGGTAAATTGGCAAGCTGGCCAAACTTATGACTTTGTTTATAGTTATCTGGCGCCGGAGGTGTCTCCGGATTTTTATCTTTTGGGGCCGATGGAATTTTGGGCAAACGATGGGCAACAGATATTTTTAGAGAAACGCCAGTGGCAGATTGCGGTGGATAGCTTGACAGATTTTAGTGATACTTTTACGGAAGCGGCTGATAAAACTTTAGCTACCCGCGTGCCAGAAACCGGTGGCGGTTATACGGCTTTGATCACGACGGGCAGTTGTGCTTTATATGTAGACGCGACTAATGATAATATTAGTGCAGCGGATTCGATTGTGGGCGGTGGTTGTGGCGATTCTGAGGGCCAGCTCTTTCGGACTAATAGTGCTATCACCAACGCGGATTATACGGTGAGCGTGACTCAAAGCAATGGCGATACGGTAGACAATATGAATATTTTGGCTTGCCGGATAGTGGATGCTAATAATATGTATGCAGTAGTATGGAATGAAGCAGATTCGGATTTGTATATTAGTACAACCGCTGGCGGCTGGGCGACAATTGATACTACAGCTAATGTCGGCATTGCTGATGGCTCAACGGTAACTTTGAGTTGTATTGGCTCGACTATTAGTGTTTTAGTAAATGGGGCGGCAACGACACTTTCGGTGACTAATACCACTTTTGCCTCGGCTGGTTATGCTGGCGTTGGCATGGGGGCAGTAGCAGTTTCAACTCAAGACGTGTCTGCTCAGCAGTTGGATAATTTTACCGTGACTTCATATGCGACCCCGGCGATTAGTTCGGCGGTTGATACGCCTGATCCAACCAATCCCGGTCGGTCGGTTAGTTTTTTAATTAATTGGAGCAGTACTGATACTAACCGGAAAGTTAAGGGCAAGGTATGTAAAAGCGCTACTTTTTCCAGTCAAAATTGTACTGATGGTTTTTGGGCTTCTTCCACTGATTTTGTTAGCACCAACCCTATTACTTTGACCTATGATGTGGTAGCAGGTGATTATGGCCAGACGAGAAATTACACGATTTATCTATGTAGCGATGAAGCATATTGTTCGACTGGATCAAGTGGAACTTTTTCCGTTAATAATACGAGCGTGGTGCCAGATGTAAAATTTAGATAAGAATGATTTATGATTTAAGAATTATGATTTAAGAAAAATATGCTATAATAGTATTATGTTTGAAGATAAAAAAATATTAAAGATAAGATTTATCGCGTTAAGCGCTATTTTTTTGCTGGCTATTTTTTGCACGACTAATAATATTTTACAAGCAGAAGAAAATGCTGGCGGGGAAGTGATGAGCGCCACTGACACTAAGTTAATTAATGATGAATTAACGCAAAAAAGGACGCGGATTAATCAATTAGAAGAACAGATTAAAGAATACCAGAAAAATATAGATTATCACCGCAAACAATCTTTTTCTTTAGCCAACCAGATTAATATTTTAAGCAGTGAAATTGATAAATTGAATTCAGAGATTGATTTGAAAAATAATCAGATTGACGCGACTGAGTTAGAAATAGATACGACCGAGGAAAGATTGGCAGATACGGAAAAAAACATGGCCAGCGAAAAAGATGAATTGTCGCTGCTAATACGCAAGATGAATAAAATGGATCAGAAGAGTCCGGTGGAGATTTTATTATCAACTAATTCTTTTTCCGAGTATTATAATTATTTGCATACTTTGGCGGTAATGCAAGGCGAGGCAGGGGAGTCAATTGCCAGCTTAAAGAAGATGAAAGCTGATTTGGAAAATACTAAAAAACAATTAGCGGATAAACAAAAAGAATTAGAGAATTTTTTAAACGAATTAGACCAAAAAAAAGATAATTTAGCGACGCGCTCGTATGCTAAACAAAGCTTGTTAACAGAAAGTAAAAATTCGGAGGCCAAATTTTCTTCTTTAGTGGCGCAGTTAAAGGCGGAACAAAGTAGCATTAATGCCGACATTGTGACTCTGGAAAAGAAGATTCGCGCCAAATTGTCTCAGAATAAAAATCAATTAGAGTCTTTGGGCGCGGCGATTTTTAGCTGGCCATCGGTGACACAGATTATCACATCAACTTTTCACGATCCGGATTATCCTTTTCGTTATGTTTTTGAACATCCGGCGATTGACATTAAATCAGCTCAGGGCTCGCCAGTAGTGGCGGCGGCCTCGGGTTATGTGGGCACAGTGAGGAATGCCGGCATGGGTTATAATTATATTATGCTTATTCATGCGGATGGTTTTTCCACGGTTTATGGCCATTTGGTGCGCATGGTGGTAGAGCCAGATGAATTTGTAACTGCCGGACAATTAATTGGTTATTCGGGTGGCATGCCAGGTACCCCGGGCGCTGGGCGGATGTCGACTGGTCCACATTTGCATTTTGAAATTAGAAAAAATGGCATTCCGGTTAATCCGTTGGATTATTTGCCTTAAATTTTATGGCGGCCAAAAATAGAATTATAATTTGTTTTTTAATAATAGCCATAGCGGGCTGTTATTTTTATTATCTTTATGAAAATAAAAAACAGGAGGTGGTATTTTTAGATGTGGGTCAAGGCGACGCGGCTTTAATAAATTTACCGGGCAATAATGAGATTTTAATTGATGGTGGGCCGGGTAGTAATGTTTTGTCGCAGTTAAGTGCCCGAATGCCAATTTATGACCGCTCGATTGAACTAATGATTTTAACACATCCGCATGCTGATCATAGCGCGGGTTTAGCTGAAGTTTTAAAAAGATACACTGTTAAAAAAATTATTTGGAATGACAGAAATGAAAATTCAGAACCAGCTTTTTTAGCTTTTAAAAAAGCGGCGGCCGAGGAACAAGGCGCGGAAGTAATAAATATTAATCAAGACATGGTTTTTAATTTTATGCAAGGGCAATTAGAAATTTTTTATCCAGAAGAAGAATTGTCTAAAAATAGTCGCGATTTAGAAAATGATTTATCATTAGTGGCTTTATGGACGGATTTAAGCAGGAGAAAATTTTTATTAATGGCTGATCGGGGAGCAGAAGGAGAGAAGTTTTTAAACCAAAGGATAGCTGATAAACTAAAGGATGTTTTTGTGTTAAAAGTTGGGCATCATGGGTCTGAATATTCTTCCAGCGAGGATTTTTTATCTAATATTAGCCCAGAAAAAGCCATAATTTCGGTGGGGGAAAATAAGTTTGGCCATCCGAGCTTAAGAATTATTAGGCGATTAGAAAGAGTGGGCGTCGAGGTTTTAAGGACAGATGAGGAGGGAGATATAGTCATAAAATAACAAAGATTAAAGAGATAAGATTTACGATTTAAGAATAAAATAGATAGTCCCCGCCTTTTCAAGGCGGGGCCACTCCGATGAACATCGGAGAGGGGGCGGTTAATAGACTCGCCGATAGGCGATAAAATTAGAAACTAGATTTAAGAAATAAAGGAAAAATAAAAAAGCACTTAGCATAAATGCCAGCGCTTTAAGAAGAGGTTGCTTATTAAGGGGAAATATGATAAATTAAAATAATAATAAAATAATTATGTCTTATTTGGCCCAGGCAATTATAGCGGCTTTGGTAGTCAGTCTAATTTCTTTGATCGGAATATTTTTTTTATTAAAAAGAAAATTAATTAGCCGCACGATATTTTTTTTAATTAGTTTTGCGGCCGGAGGAATGCTCGGCGGCGCTTTTTTTCATTTAATTCCCGAGGCTTTAGCTCCAGAAAGTGAGACAGAAAAAATTTTTGTTTGGGTGGTGACAGGCATGGTTATTTTTTTTATTTTAGAAAAAGTTTTGCGCTGGCACCATTGCCATGAACAGAATTGCGAGGCTGATAAATTAAAACACCTGGGTTATTTAAATTTAATTGGTGACGGAGTTCATAATTTAATTGATGGCTTGGTAATTGTTTCTGCTTTTGCCGCTAATCCTGGATTGGGAGTAGTGGTTTCTTTTTCTATTGCGTTGCATGAAATTCCCCAAGAAATTGGCGATCTGGGCGTGATTATGTATGCTGGCTTTAGGGCGCGGACAGCGTTATTATATAATTTATTGTCGGCATTTTTGTCTTTAATTGGCGTGTTGGCTGGTTATTTTTTAATACATTATGTCCCCAGTTTTAATCAGGTTTTATTACCTCTGGCGGCCGGCGGTTTTATTTATATTGCCGCCGTGGATTTGGTGCCAGAATTGCACAAGGAATTAAATCTTAAAAAATCACTACTTTTATTTTTATTTTTTATTTTAGCATTAGTAATTATGTTTTTTTCCGCGCATTAAATTATTAAAAATAACATGGAAGAAATGAAAATTAAAATCGAAAAAATGTTGGTTGATTTGAATGAGTGGCAAGAAATTTTTAATTGGCCGCAAAAACAGCAGCAGATTTTAGAGTTAGAAGATAAGATGAATCAACCTGATTTTTGGCAAGATCAAGCACAAGCAAAAAAGATTGGTCAGGAATTGGCCATTTTAAAACAAGAATTGGAACAGTTTAATTTGTTAAAGAAAGAGTTGGTAGAATTAAAATTATTAATTGATGAGTCAGAGAAAGAGAAAGATCATTCTCTGACTAAAGAAATAACAGAAAAATTTTTAGCACTGGAGCAAATGTTTGGACAATTAGAAGTGAAATTTTTAATGAGCGGGGCTTATGATAAAAACGATGCTCTTTTAGCCATTCATGCGGGAACGGGCGGAGTGGATGCAATGGATTGGGCAGAAATGCTCGAGCGCATGTATTTGCGTTATAGCGAAAGGAAAGAATTTAAAGTTAAAATTATTGAGCGGCAAGTTGGTGGTGAAGCAGGGATAAAATCAGTAATTTTTGAAGTCGTCGGGCTTTATGCTTATGGTAATTTAAAAAGTGAGGCTGGAGTGCATCGGTTAGTTAGAATTTCACCATTTGACGCGGAAAAAATGCGCCATACTTCTTTTGCGTTGGTGGAAGTCTTGCCAGAGCTGGCCAATGAAACAGATTATGAACTTAAAGAAGAAGATTTGGAAATCGATACTTTTCGTTCTTCGGGTCATGGTGGCCAAAGTGTGAATACTACTGATTCGGCAGTCAGAGTAAAACATAAACCAACGGGTATTGTCGTCAGTTGTCAAAACGAAAGATCACAATTACAAAACAAACAAACAGCTTTAAAAATTTTGGCGGCGAAAGTTAAACAGTATAATGAGGCCAAGGAAGAAGAGGAAAGGAAAAGAATCAGGGGAGAATTTTCCGAGGCAGCTTGGGGCAATCAAGCTCGTTCTTATGTGTTACAACCATATAAGTTGGTTAAAGATCATCGCACGGATTATGAAACAGCAGAAGTGGAGGCGGTGTTAGACGGGGGGTTAGATAAGCTGATAGAGACATATTTGAAAGGAAAAATAAAAAATTGATTTATGATTTAAGAATTAAGATTAATGTAATTCCGGCCTTTAGGCCGGATGGTAAGAAAAATTGAGATTTTTTTCTTGACTAAAGATTTTTTTTGTTTTATATTAAAAAAGATATTTTTGCGTGCCGTTATCCGCCAGCCGGCGGACCGGTAGATCCGCCAGCGGCGGACTTTTAAGCAGATGGTCATTAAAATAAATCATGCGCCGTTATCCGTCCGCCAGTTGGCGTACGGACCGGTAGATCCGCCAGCGGCGGACTTTTAAGCAGATGGTCATTAAAATAAA
>ERZ795059.3789-NODE-3789-length-14529-cov-17.867901_pt1 | contig 14529 bp, 6 predicted proteins | sample MGYA00375143_ERZ795059 | MGnify/ENA primary metagenome ERZ795059 (study PRJEB30188, sample SAMN05720168) | activated sludge metagenome | isolation source: Anaerobic digester | place: USA | collected 2015-01-07 ... | reverse complement strand
CTCCCGCCACCTTAAATCCCGCCATCAGACCTCCGTTAAGGCCATCCGGCTCCAGATCTTCCGGCCCCTCCGTGTAATAGGTCCCGGAGACGTCCACACCGGTGGAAAGCACCAGGGCGGCGCTCACTCTCTTGGGGGAGATGGGCACGGCTGTGTCCTGAGAGCTGAGGTCCATAAAGGCACAGCCGGACAGCAGCAACAGCATCAGGAGTATAGAGCAGTTCATCACACTTTTCATACCAGAAACCTCTTGCTTGCTATTTGCGTGAAGCGGCTGAGCCTGTCAAGGGAAAACCTTTTCGGCCCCGCTTTCTATTACGGGTGCTCTACGGGTGCTCTACGGGTCGGACCCGTAGAGCACCCGTAATGGGATGCGGCAAGAAGGGGCAAATCTCAGAAATCGCTGATCAATCCCTCCTGCAGACCCGGAAGCCCATGGCAGGCATTTTTATCAGTTTGGAAGTAACGGCACAGTCGGATACACCCCAATTGGATGCAAGGTTGGACTCCCAAAACCCTCCTTTCGCCACTCTGAACTGTCCATTATCCTCATGGGGGTTGGTTAAGGAAGCGTTTGCATCGTTTTGATAGTAATCGTCCCAAGTCAGTTCAGCGATGTTTCCGCTCATATCGTAGAGGCCCAGTTCGTTGGGGGCCAGGGTTGCGATCTGGTGGGTGGTCCCGTTTGAGTTGTCCGCCCACCAGGCCACCTCATTTCTGTCGTTGCTGCCGCTGTAGGTGTAGTAATGGGTATAAATGCCTCCCAGAGCAGCCCACTCCCATTCCGCCCAGGTGGGCAAACGATAGCCGTTGGCATACCAGTCGCAGATGATGTAGTCCACATGGACGGCCGGATTGTCCCAATTTGCCGGCCAGATCAGTGTATTGGTGCCATAATTCGTAGTGCCGTCAAAGTAAGAATAACAAGGCGTGAAGCCGTCCCGCTCACTGCGCAGGTTGCAGTATTCTATGGCGTTGTACCAGCTTACTTTTTCCACCGGGCCAAAGAAAACGCCAGGGAAGAAGGAGGGATTGTAGCCCATCACGGATTGATAGGATGCCTGGGTGATCTCAAATTTATCGAAATAGAGGTTGTTGGATATTGTTACCGGGTAGCGGTTGTCATGAGTATAAGTCCCGGCCTGCGCCATGGAACTCTCTTCCGGTGGCATGCCTTTGCAGACCCGGAAGCCATAGTATTGATAGCAGCCATTGGAGGCAAAATCCCAATCACGCTGCCAGACCCTGCACATCATGGCAGATTCAAAGAAATTGCCACCCCGGCTGCATCTGTGATCTCCCACAACGGGGCCCCGGGGGTCGCTTCGCTTGTAGGAGGGATAGTTGTCAAAGATGTCCCATACCAGCTCTCCCACGTTGCCGCTCATGTCAAAGATCCCCAGCTCATTGGGCGCTCTGGTTCCCACGGTGTGAGTGGTACCGCTTGAATTGGCAGCATTCCAGGCTACATCGTTCAGAGTGTTTCCCCCGCTGAATTCATAGTTTTGGGTCAGATTTCCACCCCGGGCGGCAAATTCCCACTCGGCTTCAGTAGGCAGACGGTAGCCATTGGCATAACTATCCCAGTAGATGTTCTGATGAAACCATGGAGCCGTATACCAGCCGGCTGGCCAGGTGGAAACGTCCGTGCCGTAATTGGTCCCGTCATTATAGATGTAGCAGGGCTGCAGGTTTTCCATGGCGCTTCTGCGGTTGCAATACTCGATGGCGTTGAACCAGGTGACCTGCTCCACGGGGTAGTAAGGATTGCCGGTGTTGTAGGAGGGATTTGTGTTCATCACCGTGTCGTATGAGCTTTGAGTGACTTCAAACCGGCCGATGAAAAAGGAGGATAGCCTCAGCTCCGAATATCCAGTGGAAAACATTCCGCCCCGGCACATAATGCTGTCATTGGCGGTGGGAATATCCACCGATCTTACCCTGAAATATACAGCCGCACCCGGAGCTACTATCTGGTCTTCGGCCACAATCCAGGTACAGGTGGTGGAGGTGGCGTTCAAGAAACCCGCCGCGGTGACATCCATATAGTCAGCGTACATATCTGGCGTGAATTCGATGATGTAGGTATCCGCGAAAGGTATGGCGGACCAGCGAAGGATGATCATGCCGCCGATGATCTGAATAGTGAGATCATTGGGGGGCATGAGGATATCCCGGCTGATCTCTTTCTCCAAGCCTGTCTGGGGTGGCACAGGGGTGGCACTTAGTGGTCCAGCCCATAGGGCGATTAAGGCTACACACAAAAAATAAAGCAACTCTGGGCATATTTTCCTCCATGTAAAGGGCGATCGCGCGTCCTTGTCGCAGTAAGGGTGTCGATCCACGCGTCGTCATTCTGACAGCAAACCGACAGCTCTGGCCAAATGAACGCCTGCCTGCAGGCATTCGTTAGCATTAATCTATATCAATCAGTTAACACACACAGTTCCATCGAGCGATTTAGCTAAGATATGAAGCGTGAAATTTTGTCAACTTAAATTTCAAGCTTAAGGTCTTGATTCAGCAATTCTATCCAATCTCTCTGATGGATATGCGGGTTATGCTGTTTGGCGTAACACGGGTTAGGCACAAGCTAAATCGAGGATTACAGGCTTTCTCATATTCTCATTGTTCAAAACCCTCATTCTCATTGTGCTCAAATCCCGCTTGACAGAAATCACCCGCTTTCTAAAAAGACTTGGATGTGTTTGAGGCATGCGAATAATATGGATCGAGGAACAAGGTGCAATCCCTGAAATCCAAGGCCTTGTCTGAAAACCTGGCCGTCACCAAGCCCGCCCGCATCGAGCTGGACCCCGAAGCCGAATGGCTGCTGGAGTGTAGTGCCACCCATTTTGGCATTCAGCAGCGCTGCCGGGAATTTCTGGAAGAGGTGTATCATCCCTTTGTGAATCCCGAGCTGGCCATGAACCTGCTCCGCAAGGGAGTTTTGGGTGACCTCTGGTATTATGTCCAACTGCCGGAAAGCGCGCGCGCCCAGAGGGTGCTTTTCAGCTGCTATCTGCATGTGGCGCAAAAGATAAAGGAAGCGCGGCAGGAGCTAAGGCTGATCTCGGAACTGCTGGAGTTTATGGCTGGGCTCAGCGCTCAGCGGCAGGCCGATCCCCAACTGATTTCAGAGCTTCTGAACTGGATGGAAGAGGGGGCGCGCCATCAGCCCCGGCACTTTATCCGCCTCAACGGCAATCTCCGCAAAGGTCTGCTCAGACTGGTGCTCTCTGATGATCTGCGCGAGAGAGTGCTCCAACTGCTCAAATCTCTCTTTCTGGGTGGTTTGGAATCCTGGCGGGACCGCTGTGCCAGCCTGGACCTGGCCACCGGAGACAGCTTTCCCGCAGAGGGCTATTGGCAAGCTCAGATCAAAACCCTGAAGCGCATAGACCAGCTTCAGGACCTGGCCACCCTGCCTTCCTTCACGGATATCGCCAACCGCCTCAGAGAAAGCGTCTGCGCCACCTGTGGAGTCACGGAGCGCCTGCACAGCATCTTCCAGCTCCTGAGGCTGGAAGGTATGGAAGACCTGCGCGATCACCTGCTCTGGGACCTCAACCGCGAGCTCACAGGGCTCTACAGACAGATGCCTCCACAGCAGATTCCCGGGATTATCGATTCCGTCTATCAGGCCCTCGAAAGCTTCAAGGACAGCCATCTCTCCATCGTGCTGGACTGCCTGCTCAGCATCGGCAAGACGGTGATTTCGGCCGGAGATCCGGCTCACGTGGCCCACTTTATCCAGCAGCTCAATTTGCTGCCCTTCACCGGTCCCGGAGAAGTCCGCATCCGGGAAGACTGGCAACTCGATATCGACAAGAACCACATCAAACACATCCGGCTCTGCATGGAGCTGATCGCGATCAACCCCATACTCTGCAAGGACTTGCTGGCCTACCTCGTGATCAATGTGACCCGCTATGGCATCTTTATCTCGGACGAAGACCTCTTTCAGAAGGACGTCTCCGCTCTCCTCAATGCCGATATCAGGCCCGTCTTCATTCAGCTCAAGCACCTTTTGAGGCAGTTTCCCGTCTTTTACAGCGAGATCGGCGCCGAAGGAGAGATCCGCGATCTGAGCACCGAACTGGATGAACTGAGCCAGCGTCGCGACCGCCTCATCCACTTTCTCCGCAAACAGGTGCACACCGAGAGCAACAACACCCACATCGGCCTCTGCGCCTCCATCCTGGACTACTGGACCGATCTGGACCCCGCCAAGCTGACTGGCCTCATCCCTCCAGACGTGAGGCTCTATCTGCAGGAGGGGGATGAACTGCTGGAACATCAGCGCGACGCCGTCAATGCCTTTCTGAAGGACTCCGGATACAGCGTGACGGAACTGCTCAGCCTCTCGTGGCAGAGCCTGGAGCGCGCTTTCAGCGGCCAGAGCGAAGATTTTGGCCTCAAACGCCTGCGCCTCCTCTGCGGTATCCATCTCTTGCTCAAAGACAAGTATGGGCTGGACCCCTATGACATCGTCAAATTCCTCACCCGCTACAAGTTCTTTGATTCCAAAGAGCAAAACCGCCTGCGCGTCTCTTTGGTGAGGAGAGACTATGATAGCTCTATCCGTCAGCTGCTAGGCTACATAGGCAAGCTTAACAACATTATCCTCAACCCCATCCCCAGCGCCGGATGGGAAAACATCTTTTACAAGCGTCACATCGCGGCCGGCATTCCATCCATGTACGGCAGCTACCGTGAGCCCAAGCTGGAGGCGATGGGCATGGTGTTCAGGATCGAAAACGTGGTGCGCCGCCTCTTTGAAAACAGCCTCCGTCAGATCAACCTCAACTATATCAACGGCAAAAACCTGCGCCGCATCGTGAAAGTGCTGGAGCTCTATGACTTTGCCATGCGCCAGGAAATGCTCACCAACGACGCCTACAGCTCCACCGTGGCCATGCTGGACTCCGCCAAAAACATCGCCAACTGCAGTCTGGAGCAGTACATGGACATCTTTCGTCTGCTCAAGGACAGCGTCAACGAGATCCTCAGCGAGTACTATTACCGCTGCTACGATCCGGAACTGAGGCGCAAGACCACTGCCTGCAGCCGTGGACTTGATACCGAGATCGAAGCGGAGGGATTCTATCGCAAGCTGCTCTCGATGTCCTTTATGGTGCAGGGTCTGGACGTCTTTATCACCAACTTGCTGGAGACGCTCAGCCAGATGAAACGCCTCTTCAAGCCTGAGGACGTGGTGCGCCTGATGTCCTATGATCCGGACAAGCTGTTCGTGCATCTGCATGGAGGCAACAGCCACGTGGAAAACCAGGTGGCGCTGGGCTCCAAGGCCTTTTTCCTCAAGCGGCTCTGGCACTTTGAATATCCCATCCCGCCCGGCTTTGTGATGACCACCGAGCTCTACCGCAACCGGGAGGTCATCAACACCCATCCCGATATTTCCGCCGAGTTTGACGAGCTCCTGAGGCAAAACCTCGCCAAGCTGGAACGCTCCACCCGTCTGGAACTGGGCGACCCTCAGAAGCCGCTGCTGCTGTCCGTGCGTTCCGGAGCGCCCATGAGCCTGCCCGGGGCCATGGACACCTTCCTCAATATCGGCCTCAACGACCAGATCACTCTGCTGCTGTCCCAACGGCCCAACTATGGCTGGACGGCCTGGGACTGCTATCGCCGCCTCATCCAGAGCTGGGGAATGGCCTATGGCATCGACCGCGATGAATTTGACGCCGTGATGATCCACTACAAACAGCTCCACAACATCCATCAGAAGACCCAGTTCCCGGCTGAGGTGATGCGCGCCATGTGCGAAGACTATAAAGCCGTCCTGGCCGCTCACTCCATCGAGCTGGAGCAGGAACCCTTCCGCCAGCTCTACCGGGCCGTTTCCCACGTCCTGGATAGCTGGAACACCGATCGCGCCAAAGTTTACAGACGCAAGCTGCAGATCTCGGATGAATGGGGCACCGCCGTCATCGTTCAAAAGATGGTGATCGGCAATATCTCTCTGGAATCCGGCTCCGGAGTGCTCTTCACCCACGCCGTCTGGCATGACGGACCTGGCATCTGCCTCAACGGAGACTACACCATCTGCAGTCAGGGCGAGGACGTCGTGGCTGGCCTGGTGCACACTTTGCCGATCTCGGAAGAGCAGGCCAAAGCTCAGGCCCGGCCTGGCGAGCTGTCTCTGGAAACCAGCTTCCCGGCCGTCTATAACCGCCTTCTGAGACTGGCCAGACAGCTCATCGACGACCGCAACTTTCCCCATCAGGAGATCGAATTCACCTTTGAAGGCCCCTCCGAAGACCAGCTCTTCATCCTCCAGACCCGCAACCAGGTGATCCGCAAGGTGCCGGACTATCTGGTGCTCTGCGATGGCGCTTCAGACCTCACCCGCATCGGTTCCGGAATCGGGATCGGCAAGGGGGCTGTGAGTGGCTTGATCGTTGTCTGCCAGGAAGATATCACCCGCCTGAAACCCTTGGGCGAGCCCCTCATTCTGGTAAGACCGGATACCGTGCCGGACGATATGGAACTGCTCTTCGAGTGCCAGGGACTGCTAACCGCAAGAGGAGGAGTCACTTCCCACGCCGCGGTGACCGCCACCCGGCTGGACCTGATCGGTATCGTCAACTGCTGGGACCTCAGCGTGGACGAATCCAACTCCTCCTGCCAGATCGGAAGCCTCCAGCTCCAGGCCGGCGATCCCATCACCCTGGACGCCAGTTCCGGCTCCATCTATCAGGGCCGCCAGCCCCTCAAGAGCATCCACGATGTGTTTTGACCGCAGCCTACCTCTGGAGCGTAACCTCTCTGCAAACAAACTTCAAAGAAAGCGGAGAAAGCAGAGAAAACAGAGGTTTTCTTATTACAAGGAGACATGAGAATATGAGACACTTCGTAACGCTGGCTTTAGCCGGTCGTAGCACTGACTTCAGTCGGTGCGTGACCACCAGGCTATCTCCCAATATGATATACCTTTATCCCGTCTTGGAGTTCAAGGCCCCTGGGCGTACTGGTTGAAGTCCAAGCGGCCCATAAACTTGCTGTCATGCATACTTTTGTTTCGGCCGCTTGAACTCCAACGGGGCCAAATTGCTACGAGTGTACCCATGGGGATCGCATAACGCATAACGCATAACGCTTAACGATAAAAAAAATAAACACCAAGGAGACAGACACATGGACCTCAGCCTGAGAAACAAAAAACTGCTGGGCATCAACGGCTTTGGCAGAATAGGCAAGCTCTTGCTTTGGAATCAAATCCACCTCAGACACTTTGACGGGATCGTGGTCAACTGCGGACGCGAAGTGGGTAAAAGCCTGGACGACCTGCTCCAGGTGATCGAAACGGACAGCAGCTACGGCTCTATCCACCGCTTCCTGTTTGGATTGATCGGAAAACAGGCCAATATCAGAGTCCTGGACGCCACCAAGCCGCTCCTGGAGATCGAGGGCATCCCGGTCAAAATCCTCCGCAGCGCCCGCAACCCCAAGGACATCAACTGGTTGAACGAGGGCGTGGGACTGGTGGTGGACTGCACCGGCAGCTTTGTGGACCCCAGCCTCAGCTCGGACAGCGGCAAGCCCTGTCTCAGAGGTCACCTCGACGCCGGAGCCCTGAAAGTGATCTGCAGCGCTCCTTTCAAGCTCAAAAGCGGCAGCAGCTACCCCGCGGACAGCAAGACGATGATCTACGGCATCAACCACCTCGAATACGACTCCCGCCAGCATCACGTCATCTCAGCCGCGTCCTGCACCACCACAGGGCTTTCCCACATGATCAAACCCCTGCTGGACCACGAGGCCACCTCCCGCATCATGACCGCTTCGATGAGCACCATCCACGCCGCCACCAACACTCAGTCCATCCTGGACAGCGTCCCCAAAGCCGACGCCTCGGACCTGCGCAAAACCCGCAGCGTCTTTAACAACATCATCTTATCCACCACCGGTGTCACCAAGGCCCTGGAACAGGTGATGCCCCAGATCCGCAGCATCGGATTCATGGCAGACAGCGTTCGCATCCCCACCTCCACGGTCTCGCTGATAAACCTCAACATCACCTTCCACACCGGTCTGAACAGCCTCGGCGAACCGCTGGTGAACCGCAAACTGATCAACGAGGTCTATCAGAAAGCCGCCCAGGGACCCCAAAAAGACCTGCTGGTCTATAGCGAGCGCCAAAATGTGAGCTCCGACCTGATTGGCAGCATGGCCGCCGTCACCATCGAAGCCCACGAGACCCACACCCGCACCGGTTTCATCACGTTGCCGGCCGAATTCCTCTCTGAACATGGCCTGAGCGCCGACCACGGAGTGGAATTCCCTGTCACCCACGCCAAAATCTTTGGCTGGTATGACAACGAGCTGGGCTCCTACGTCAACTGCCTATCCAGGCTGGCTAACTATATAGAAGAGAATAGTTTCTAGGGATATCCCAGAACAAAGCGCCGGAGACCTTCTCTGGCGCTTTGCTTGTCAGCGGGATTCTACAGGCCACCATGGGAGGCGTTTTTTTACAATGAGAATGTCAGAAGATGAAAGGGTTTCCCGCATCCCATTACTGGTGCATTGCGGATCGCACCCGCAATGCGATGACCCAGCCAGAAGATCGGCAACGGATTGGTAAACGTCCCCGTTTGCCGTTCCACGGGACGTGCCGACCCCTGGTCCGCGCATTTATTCCCGGCAGGAAGCCTCTCAAGATGAACGGCTGAAAATCAAGTATGGCTAAAAAAGTGCTCTTACCCCTTGAGGATCTGATCAGCGGCGCAGATTTTTATCGGTGGTCTGATCGCTTTCCTTGGTTATTTTCCATGCACCGAGGGATTTGCTGAGCTCCAGATAGGCATTGTACGTCTTGTTGGTATTTTGGAATTGGGTGCTCTTGACAAAATCAACCTGGACCAGACCGTCTGTCAGTGTTTTCATCCTTAAGTCTGACACACTTTGCGAGTAGCCCTCATTCTTACCGGTCAGGAGCTGTTTTTTCAAGGCAACGGCCTTGTCTTTGGTCATGGTTGTGCCATAGAGCGACACCTGTTCCGCGTAAACTGTGCCGAATTTGGCGAGATCTTTGGTATTGTGCGCGTCATTCCAGGCATAAACGGTGTTAAAAACATCCGTTTGGAGCTTTGAATCGTTACCGGCTTTGGCCTCATCCGTAGTAACAGACGCGGGCCTGTTGTTATCCACATTGAACTGTCTTTCCTCAATCAATGTGGGAACAGTGTTATAATATGTGATTTTTTTGATCCAATCCTTATCAGCATTATACTCATACTTATAAGTGAGTTTGGTGGTCTCATTCCCGGGCGAGACGGTTGTTTCCCCGATTACCAGCCCCAACTCGTTGTATTGATAGCTTTTCGTGGATTGGAGCACCTCTTTTGAGTCATACTCCACAGCTTCTCTAATCATCCCAACATCACTGCTCTTGCTGGCTTTCTTCGGCTCGAAATACTTGTAAGATGTGGCTGACAAGAGCTCAAAACTACCGCCATATTTCTTGAGGTCCGTCAGGTTATTGTCACTGTCGTAGGTATAGACATTTTTACTGATCAGAGAGCCGTCTCCGTCATAGGTACCCTCTTCTGCCAGGTTACCACCTGCGTCATAGCTATACATGATCTTCCAGGCTATGGAGTTATCGGCTTCATACGCGGTTTTTTCGATGTTTTTGCCGCCGTCGTCATATTTGAAGACGGTTCTGGGAGTGCTATATCGCTGCGTGGCGTTTTCATTGATCTCCAGAATCCTCATCTGATCGTCCCGCTTGTACACGAGATGAGTGTCCATCTGGCCATCCTCATAATAATGGGTTTCCTCGCTGATAAAACCGTTATCGTTAAACTGATAATAAACATCTCCGGAAAAGCCGTCTTTGATCGCCTTGCCAAAATTATCCTTTGCATTAAAACTGACAATCCGCATAGACTTCACTTGCGCTCGTATTTCAAGTTTTTGCAGATCAGTGGTTCCAAACTCAGAAACGCCGGCATCTTTCTTTGCGCACCCAGCCACAAAAATCAATACCAACAGGACCAGATAGGGTAACACGCCACTATTTTTCATGTAATCTCCTGATTTGTGCATTTGTTTCTAAACTGATTTCCCTGCGCTTTTTGTCAATTTAAAAGAATCGCGGCGAAATACGATGGCACAGCCCTCCGGGCCACGGCAAACGGGGGACGTTTACCACTCCACTGGCTGGCGCTTTCTCCATCATCAGTTCTCAATCGACAAGATCGTGAAAATCCTGTCATCGCTTCATCTGCGTTCTATGATCCTCAGGATTGCATATACGACCTTTTTTATTGACAAAAACTCCCGCTCGGCCTCAGATAGTCCACAAGTTTTTTTGTTCATTTTATTAGTTCCATCACTTCAAGACCGGTGTCGTTCCCAGGCTGGCGAAAGTCGCGCGGGAAAGGCATCCGGGGAGGAAAGATGCGCCCTAAGTATGTCTTTATATTGGCTTTGCTGCTCTGCGCGCTCAGCTCTCTGAGTGCCGCGGAGCAAATCCGCACTGCCCTGGTCATTGGCAATTCCGCTTATTCCGGCAGTCCGCTAAAGAATCCCGTCAACGATGCCCGCGCCATGGAAAGGTCTCTCTCTCAGTTGGGCTTCAAGGTCACCCTGGCCACCGACGTTAAAAACTTTCAGGACATGCGCAGACTGATCCGGGATTTTGGCGAGGAACTGCTGAAAGGCGGGGTTGGGCTCTTCTATTACGCCGGACACGGTGTCCAGGTGGATGGGAAAAATTACCTCATCCCCACCCAGGCGGAAATTCGCAATGAGGGAGACGTGGAACTGGAAGCGGTGGACCTCGAGCGAGTCCTCAATGAGATGCAATATGCCCGCAACGACATCAACATCATCATCCTGGACGCCTGCCGTGACAATCCCTATGCCGCCACCTTTCGCAGCTCCCAGCGAGGCCTGGCCACGATCACCCGATCCGTGCCGGATTGCCTGATCGCCTTTGCCACCCAGCCCAACGGAGTGGCCCTCGATGGGGATGGTAACAACGGGATATTCACGGAAGAACTGCTTAAAAACATCTCCACGCCCGGCCTTTCCATCACCCAGATCATGATGCGCACCCGCAATGGAGTTCGCCAGCGCACCAAAGACGCGCAACTGCCCTGGGAGACCAACCTCCTCAGCGATGACTTTTATCTCACCGAAGCTCCTAAAACCAGCCAACCCGTCCAAACTCCACCCGTCGAAGACACACTCAGCAAAGGCCTGATCGCTTACTATCCCTTCAACGGCAACGCCAATGACGAAAGTGGGAATGGGAACAATGGGACGGTCAATGGGGCTACTTTGACATCTGACAGATTTGGGAACGCAAACAGAGCGTATGCTTTTGATGGAGACGATCACATCAATCTGGGAAAACTAACTCAGCTATCTAACGCAAAAGGAATCACAGTATCTTGCTGGGTCAAAAAAACAGCCTCCAATAGAGTGCAAGGATTTGTCGGGCAATGGAATACTTCTCCTTATACAAATAATGTGTTTCTGCTCTACAATGGTGAAGGTAGTGATACCGACAAAGGTACTTTCTGCGTTCAGTACAAAAATGCAGCTGACGCCACTACCGGCGTGACAATGAATTCAATAATACCCCAGGATCAATGGACTCATATCGTGGGTGTTTGGAATAGTACCGATGGTTTTAATGGAATTTACCTTAATGGCAAATTGGATAACAGCGCCTACAAACCAGAATCTATCGGTTATAGTGTCTATTCAAATACTGAATATCAGGCAGTAATTGGCAACTGGGGAAGGTTGTATTCTGGTAACTACTACCTTAAGGGGAACATTGACGAGATCAGGATATATGATCGTGCGGTGACAGATGCTGAAGTGCGGCAATTGTATGACAGAAAGTTATAGTCTGGCTCTTGTAGCTTTTATGTGCCAACTTGGAGTAATATCCACAGGAATAGAATGTTGCATTATTTTGGATTGCCTTGATGTTACCTGCATGGATAATGGACTGAACAAATTGTTAATTGGATGAGTCGAGTATGGATTATAACAAGAAAAAAAAAGTCTCGTCAAGCGCTAAGCCTTGGATAAAGGAGAGGTAGTGAAACGGTTGTTATGTTTGATTCTTATCACAGCGTTACTAATACTCATAGCAGGCTGTGCGGTTATTGGGGTTAGGTCGGTTAATCAAGTTGAACTGCCGAGTGTTGCAGCTAAAAAGCTTCGAGCTTCCGTAATATGTAATATCACTCATGATGATCAAGTGCGGGGTTATAGTTCCGTTAATAGACCAGTATACATTCAAGAAACAATCTACGATCAATTGCAGACTTCAGGTTTCTTCAGCACGATTTCTTTTGATACTAAATCCTCAAATGATGATATATTTATAGTGTTTGATATCTCGAGGATAACTCCCGATTTAACTGGATTCCGCATGATGTCAATAATCACTTACGTCGCAGTACCATTTCCATTCTACTCGCAAAAGTACCAGGTAAAGGCTACAGTATTCAAGAATAACGATTTGGTATTATCGAAATTTTGGCATAATCACGGTTACTCCCAATGGATTTGGATTCCGTTAATCCTGTTGCAGCCTTTTTTAAAAAGCCCAGCAAGGGTAGATAAAGAGATTTTCACTAACATCACCAACGATCTTCTAAACGAGATGTATCAAAAAGGGATTATGGGTGGTGTAGAGATCAAAGCACCAACTCCCACAAACGATGCTCTCGATATCATCACTACCTCCCAAATCCCCAAAGAAACCAAAGCCAGAAACATCGCCATCTCAGGCCAGGTAAAATCTGAACTGGGCATCTCAAACCTCTGGATCAACAGCAAAGAGGTGCCATTGAAGGACGATCTGAGCTTTGAACAGAGCTTTCCCCTGGGGATAGGTTCAAACTCATTCAAAATCAGGGTGACGGACATTGAAAACCACAGCGCTGAGAAGGAATTGGTGGTCAGACGCCTCCAGGACATCGCTGAGAGCTATACCGCAGTGAGCAAACTGGATAGCGAGATCGACAACGATATCCCCGAATACAATGCCAAGCGTCCTAAGGCCGTAGCCGTGATCATCGGCAACAAAGATTATCAAAATACCAAGCCGGTGGATTTTGCCATCAATGACGCTTACAGCTTCAGGGAGTACTGCATCTCCGTGCTGGGTATCAGCCCCAAAAACATTATCTATCAGGAGAACGCCTCCAAGGGCGATCTTGAGACCATCTTTGGAACCAGGGACAATCCCCAAGGCAAGCTTTACAACTGGGCCAGCCCGGACGCCGAGGTCTTTGTATATTACTCCGGGCATGGGGCCCCGGGCCTCAAGGACAAGCAGGGCTACTTCGTGCCGGTGGAGTGCGATCCCATGTATGTGGAGATGTCCGGCTACCCGCTCAGCGTATTCTATGCCAATCTCAATGCCCTTCCCACTCGGCAGAATCTGGTCTTGATCGATGCCTGTTTTTCCGGCAGCAATATCTTCGAAAACGTGAGCCCCGTCTATATCAGCAGTTCTGCCGTCGAGGTAGGAGACAAGGTGACCCTGCTGTCCTCGAGCAGCGGTACTGAGGTCTCGGGATGGAACAACGACCGCCTCCATGGCCTTTTCACCTACTACCTGCTCAGGGCCTTCCACGACACCAAAGCCGTGGATAAAAACAACGATCGCAAGGTGACTGTTCAGGAGATCTACGCCTATGTGGCATCCCAGCAGGAAGGAGTACCCTACTATGCCAGACGCAACCTGGGCATAGAACAGACTCCCACCCTGCAAGGCAAGGGCACAGAAATGGAGCTGTTCAGGTATTGAGGCGCCATCTGAATATCTATTGTATTAATTACAACACCAGTTTAGAGGGTAGATTTGCGTTCAGATCTGCCACCCGGTTGCGTAACTATCCGCATGGAGCTGCTAACGTCCTCGTTTGCGATAGTGAGTTCATCTCGTGAACCGATCACACACACAGCCACGACCATTATCATCGAATCGCAAACGTCCGTGATTGCGAGGGATTATTCCTGTATAATCACCCCCACAGCTAAACCCCGTCAGGGGTGGCCCAATGTCATAGCCCCCTGTGCAGCGAAGCGGAACGGGGGGAAACCAATGCAACCAAACCTTGTGAGCTCCCCGGGAGCGGAATATGTGCTGGCATCACCTTTCATTCACATCAATCAACATGTTTCACCCCCGATGGGTTCGGATTGTTGGCGGATCTGAGACCCCCCGTTCCGCTATGCTGCACGGGGGCTATAACGTTTGATCGCCCTCCGGGCTCAGGCAAACGAGGACCTTTGCTGTTCCATGGGCAGGCGAAGATCAGATGTCAGGCATTCATAAATCGCGATCCCACCATAGTAATCCGATCGCAACACTCAGGATTTATACCAATTAGCCATAACCATCAGATAGCCAATCAGATAGCACAATCATATAGCCAGGTTCCACCTGATTTCTTCCCGCGTGCTTTCCGCATCCTATTACGGACTCATTACGGACTAAGTCCGTAATGAGTCCGTAATGAG
>ERZ795059.3786-NODE-3786-length-14533-cov-5.972786_pt1 | contig 14533 bp, 6 predicted proteins | sample MGYA00375143_ERZ795059 | MGnify/ENA primary metagenome ERZ795059 (study PRJEB30188, sample SAMN05720168) | activated sludge metagenome | isolation source: Anaerobic digester | place: USA | collected 2015-01-07 ... | reverse complement strand
GATCATTCCCGGTTCGGGTTTCCTGCACCTGCACCGCCCGGTGAATTCTGGATGGAGGGCCTTCCGGCAGCCCTTGTGGAGGAGGGCGCTCAAGCGGATATGGCTGGAAGCGGTAAATGCCACATAACATTGCTTATCTTAAAAAACATAAACACCTTCAATTTTATGATTGACAGGACGATATTTTTACATTAAATGTCTCTTTGGAATAGCATCATAAATTCTTCAATTGTCTTGCTGCGTATCCAACACGGCATAAGAAATTGTAGTATTAATGAGCCTTATTCTTTGGGTTAATCCCTCATACTTATTTATTAGGAGTTTTTTTATGCCTAAAGGTACAGTCAAATGGTTCAATGAGAAAAAAGGTTTCGGTTTTCTTTCTCATGATGATGGAACAGATCTCTTCGTCCATCATACGGGAATTGTCGGCTCCGGTTTCAAGGTCCTGCACGAAGGTGACAGGGTCGAGTTTGAGATCGAGAAAGGCGAAAAAGGCCCCCGCGCCGTTTCCGTGAAAACCATTAGTTAAGGTATTCTTAACACTACAATCAGGCCTGGCCCGGTGATACCGCGTCAGGCTTCTTATTTCCCGGGGCTTGTTCAAATCCGCCCGTTAACAATTTTTCCCGGCGACTCCTCGCATCCAGCTCGGAGTATTTTCCCCCATCATAAAAAAAAATCGTCATTTTACCTCATGATCCGCTGCTTATCGGACATGCAGTGAAATAGGTCCCCGACGGGCCGTTCCCCTGCCTGATTAATATGTATGAGGTATGAAAATGTATTTATTTCACAGGTGTATAATTGTCGCATGTCTGATGTCTGCCGCTGCCATGTCGTCATGCGGGACAACCGGGCAGGGAAGCGAGGAGCCGACGCGATTGATCGCCGGGGCATTCCTCGATGGTATGAAGAAACAGGAGCCGGGCCTGCACCCGCTCTTCGCGACGGCCCCGGGCCGCGAGGTGCCCGCCTACGCGCTTGCATCCTGCACGGACGGCACCGGCCAGACGATCGTTACAGACTGGGACGGGGACGGCGTTCCGAATGACCGCGAAATCGCGACAGGCCGGAACCCGCACGTGGCCGACTACCCGCGCGTAACCGTGAGAACCGGCCAGCCGCTGACCATGGAGATCGAGTATCGCCGCGAAGGCCAGACAAAGGTGTACGAGGAAACCATCAACGAGGAGAACACGAAAACCACGAAGACCGAGAACATGGACGAGACGCACTACGCGAAAATCAACCAGAAAACGACCCCCTACGTTGTAAAGACTGCGGAGTCAGACGCCGGAAGCGATGCGAATTCATACGGGTACCATTTTTCGGACGAATTATCGATTAATAACTCTTTTAGCCTCGGAGTTTTAAAGCTTTTTGAAATGGCTGTGATGACCGGTATGTCCAAAAAAAACAGCAAGAGCGAGAACTGGAGCTTCGCCAACAGCTTCAACCGGTCATCCATGAGCGAAAAGACCGTGTTCGACAACGTGAACTTCGTCGACAACATGGACGGGAGCGGGATCGTGCTCAAGGATTCGAAGGTCATGGACATGGAGAACCGCTACCGCGGGAGCGAGATCTCCAGCGACACGATCAGCTACGTCCCCAACGCGGGCAGGATAAGCGCGGCGTTCTATTTCAAAAACGAATCGCTGGACATGCCGGTCAGGATCTCGGGCGTACAGTGCACGGTCCTCCTGAAATACCCGACCGGGCGCCTTGACGCCCTCTCGACCTTTCCGCTCCAGTTCGAGGACGGGAGGCCTTTCGAGGTGGAGATCGGCGGGGGCGAGGAGACGCCGCCCTTCGCGGTCACGGTGACGGGACTTGGCACGGAAAAGATCAGGAGCGCACTGAAGAACGGCCTCGTCCCGGTTGTCAGCATATTCAGCAGTGACATGACACTGGTCGATGACTCGAGCTACCAGCCCGGGATCGAGAACCTTTCCCAGGTCGAGGAGGGCGCGAAAAGCCGGACCGCGGTGATCAGGATCGTGGCGCCGAACAGGCGGGACCTGTACCGGGTCGCCGCCTTCGACGTTAACGGGAGCGCCATGGCGCCGGGCATTTCCCTGAAAAAGGCACTTTTCAACATATTCAGGTCACAGCTCAAGGGCGGCGAATCATGGGAGCACGATGCTCTTGGTAACGGCCTGACGGTAACCAGGGAAGGCCTGTGGTGGGGCGAGGCCGGCAGCGGTACCGGGAAAGACGGAAGGCATGTCTATTCCTATTCCGGCAACCTGACCGGCAATGACTGGGATTATTTCTCAACAGAGATCAAGATGTCCGAGGATGAATACGGAAAGCCGGTATATATCGAAACAATAAAAAGGATCGGGAACGAGCGGGACGCGTTTGGAGAGTATATAACACAGAAGTACAATCCGTTTGACGAGCGGGATAATCCCTCTTACGACGATAACGAGTCGCTGTCCGAGGATGAGCTTCTCAAGACACGATACTGGGTGGTTCTCCACAACGGCAAATATTATGAAGGCGATATCAATGATCCGATCTGGGCCGGCGACAGGTACGAGATAGTGCTTTTCAACGTGCAGGACTTCAGGGAACATTTCGAGCAAATGGTATACACGCCCCTGCAGAGCGGCGAGCTTTTCAAGCTGGATACACGGTGGAATGCGCTTTCAAACGGAACGGCTGAGCTTGCCCGCGCAAAGATGCTCGGGTCCGTAAGCAGGGGCGACGTGGTGAGGCTGGACGTGTACCTGAAAGAGTCCCGTTTCCTCTTCGACGGCTCGGTCAGCGATGCGGCGGGCGCGGGCGTTCCCCGGCCGGTATCGCCGGGTAATGCGGATTCCCCCCAGGCATGGTGGGATTTCCGGTATACGTTCGAGCCGGAACACGGGGAGCCGAACGGCATACCTGAAAGCTTCGGGCACTCCGTGACCGGCGGCGTGAATGGCCTCGTCGTCCGAATAGATGCATCGAAGAATGCGCGATATTACAGCCTGGAGATCTCCGACCGGAAAGATACCGGCGCAGCTCCCCGGAGCGTCATGGTCACTGCGGAAGAGCTCGATAAGGCCGGGAGGGAAGTATACCTGACAAGCAAGACGCGCGACATCAGCGGTGCTTCGCTCGGCGTGATCCGGGCGTCGGAATATTCGGTTTCCGTACGCGCGCACGGAGTCGATTACGGGGTCGATGTTGAGACGCGCAGCTTCGCCAACGGCCAGCCCTGTTCCCGGGCAACGGTTACAGGCGCCACGGCCGAGCTGCCCAGCGGGAATTTTACCTTCAGTGCCATGAGCCTCTACCGCGGGTTGGTCCACGTACGCGTCGGCGATATACCCAACACGGAATATTTCCTCATCAGGTGCCATGGGCCGTTAAATTACGAGGGCGGCGCGGCGCAGGTCAGGGAGGTCCGGGGTCATTCCGGGTTGAATATCGTAGAGTTGGAGCATCCGTTCGGTAATCTTGCCGAGGCAGGTGAGCCGGGAGTATACCGGGTCGAGGTATTCTCGGTCAACAGGAACTGCTATGACGGGGACCAGGAGGAGGAGGGCGATCTTGCCCGCACGATCTCATCGAGCGGCACCGCATTTGTTAACGTCGAATACGAGACCTATCGCTTCCAGCGGGTCCTGGCCCCCTACCGGTGGGTGCCGGAGTCGGAACGGTTCCTGGATTCCACCGCGGCGGTCAGGTCCTTCGGGCTCAACGCGATTGATCTCGAGGTGAACTTCAATGAAGGATCGGGATGGTGGCGGCTCAAGCTCGCAAACGACGATACTGGCGCTAACGGCCGGACCATAGACTGCCGGTTTACGAGCATCATTGAGGACTACGAGGGACAGCATTTTGTCATATACTTCACGCCTCCTTCGGGTCAGCCGGACCCGCACCACAACGTGTTCAGGAGCAGTGATAGCGAAGTCGACCTGTATGTCCGGACGGTCGCGGAAAGCAGGTACCGGGACACGTTCTGGATGAAAAACCTGAACCAGGGCCCAGTGTACAGCGAAGACGCCAACTGCGTCGTCACCGGGCCCGGGGTGGGCGATTTCAAGACCTACTGGAACATGCTACCGGAAACAGACGCCTCGCGTTTCGAGGAGACGCTTTCCGGTTGGCGAATAGACTCTGCCGCTGATTACGCGTCCGGGCCGGCCGGCCTGGTGGAGAAGGAAGTAAGCGACGCCGCGTATTTCTTCTCTCCCCTGGAACAGAGGAAGTACCTGGTAGCCGCTCTCATCGACGAGCCTGACCGACTGGTGCCGACCATGCCGACCGGGCTTGACTTTCCGTCGTTCAGGGCCGAGCCGGGAAGGGAATGTATCCATGTGAACGGCATTGAATCCCGGTATGCCGAGTTTTTCGAAGTCTGGTGCAAGAAGTTCAACCGCAACGGCTCGTATGACCTCCCGCTGACCGCGGAGTCGATCGGATGGGACGCCGAAAGAGCGGCCCCGGCGGAAGGAGACCGTTATAACTGGAGGGTGTGGTATGCATACCCGGGTGAAGGCGGTGCCTGCGCCCTGACGGCCCCTGATTGCGAACCCAACCAGTACTATGTCATTGCAGTTGTGGGCAAGAGCACGCCCCTGCACGGGACCAGCGAAGCGCGGTTCGCTGGGGATAAAAACGGGAGCGGCGACAATATTTCATTTATCATGCCATACCCTGCCGACGCGCCGCAGGAATCGCCATACCTGTCGCTGGGCGTTGATAAAAGGAGCATCATCGTTAATCTCAACGCTGTGAGTGAACAATGCCGCTATATTATAAGATGGCGCGAGAAGGACAGGATGGACGACCCATGGTCCGTTTATGATACATATGACGGCACTGACGGGAGCCTGTCGTGGAACGGCTGTTCATTCACGATACGCAATTGTAACCCGAAAACCGTGTACACGGTTAAGGCCTGTGCCGTGACATTGAACAATCTCCAGGGTCCGGCTGCCGAACAGGAAATTGAAACCGGCACCGAGGGAGGCATGGTGTGGTCTTTTATCTGGGACCGGCCGCTTACACAGAGAATATGGCCGGTTGACCGTACCAGCAAGTGCCTCGATGCGTCGCTGCAGGTTTCTGTCAGCCAGCTTCCGGCAGGTGCCGCGTCCTACGCCCTGGATGGGACCATAACCTGCAACCTTTTTACGACACAGACTCCAGGTTACATCCTGGGCATGTACAGGCCCATTGTAAAGACATATGCATTCAGCATCACTGCTCCCGCATCTGAGAGACTCGCAACACTGGCTGCTTTCACGCCGGTGAAGGCCTGGCTGGGTATATTTACCATGATGAAGTACAAAAATTTCAATGTCAAGGGCACAATACGGGCCTTCAACAGTAACGGTGCGGACATCACGCCCAGGGACCCGGTCACCGGGAAATACCAGAATGAGCTTACATGGGAATTCCAGGACTGCCCCCAGCCTCCGCTGAAAGAGTAGGGTATCCGGAGAAATCACAGACCTCACCCCGCGACTTCCCCGGTGATAGTAGAGACAGGAGCGGGCTCGCAGGTCATCAGCAAACAAAAAAGCCGGCTTGTGGCCGGCTTTTTTATCTGAATGTATCATCCACTATTTTTTCGGCTGCTTGATCAAGGCTATCGACAGGAGTATGCCCAGCACCGCGAGTCCGGCGGTGGGATAGAAAGCTACGGTAAAGCTGCCGAACAGGTCTTTCGCAAAACCGGAGATCAGGCCGCCGATGATGGCGCCCAGCCCGTACGCGAAGAATACCACGCCGTAATTCCGCGCATAGTTCTTCATGCCGAAGAATGAAGCGGTCGCTGCGGGAGCGATGGCGAGCCAACCGCCCAGGCAGAGCCAGAAGCCGCAGAATGCGATGACATAAGCCATGGTTTTGCCCTCACCGGCAAGAAACAGCATGATCAGCGACACAACCAGAATGATGGCCATGTTAAGGACGGCCGCCCATTTCGGCGTGATTTTGTCGGTCAACGTCCCGAAAAGCGGACGGCCAACAGCGTTGAAAATAGCGAAGATGCCGGTGAACATCGCAGCCTGAGCTGCCGTAACCTTGATGATCTCCTGCCCGACCGGGGCCGAGATCCCGATCGCCATCAGGCCGGCGAGGCAGCCGATGATATAGGCAAGGAAAAGTCCCCAGAAGGAGCCGGTCTTGGACATTTCGCCCGAGGTGAAATCTGCAGCAGCTGCGGCTCCGGTCGGAGCGGTCCAGCCGGCGGGCTTCCATCCCGCTTCCGGGAACTTATATGGCAGGGAGAGGATCACGAGAATGATCGCAAATGCGATACCAAAGTAGAGAAACGTGGTGAAGAGGCCCGCTTTCGGGATAAGCGCACTTGCAATGTTCGCAGTAAGGAGGGCAGATCCGCCGAAGCCGGCGAGCATCAGGCCGACCGCGAGTCCCTTTTTATCGGGGAACCAGCGGGCACCGAGCGAAACCGGGCAGCCGTACGCGAGGCCAACGCCGGAACCGGCGATAACGCCGTAGGTGAGCATCAGCATGTAGATGTTCTGCGCGAAATACGACAGACCCCATCCGAGGCCGACGATCAGGCTGCCCACGAGGGCGAGTTTTTTCGGGCCGAGCTTTTCCATGACCTTGCCGCCGAAGAACATGGTAATAGCGAAAAACGCCAGGAAGAGCATAAAGGGAAGGTTGCCCTCAAGAGAAGACACTTTTTTCATGCCCTTGAGTAGTTCCAGGTCCTTCTCCGCTATAGCGGGGATTGCCCTGGTAAAATTATCGATCTTGACCTTGTCTTTTTCAACGTCAGGCTTGAGCTTGAATATCTCCGCAACCTGCTCGGCAGTGATGGTTTTCGCTGATGAGTAGAATTTATCAACCGCATCGCCTTTCAGTGTGAATATGCCCTTAAGCAGGTCATTGTCTTTGAGAGTGACGCCTGCCTGCTCGGCTTTTTTCTTGTTGAATTCGAATTCAACGTGGGGCTTGAATACCCCGTAGGAATACACGCTGCCAAGGCAGAGGTTCATCACCAGTCCGATAATGACGAATAACCATCTACCTTTCTCAGCAGCCATCCCGAATACTTTTGTGTCTGCCATAACTTAAAACTACCTCCTGAGGTTTGTTTGAATGATGGAGCTAAACGGCATCCTCTTGCGTGAACATCGTAACACGCCGCTCTTCCCCTCCCCATATCTGTTTGAAGCAGGGGTCAAATGCTGACATGGTATTCGCCATTCACCGGCCCTGTCCGTGCCGAATAGCTTAGATTGAATAATAAATCTTGCAATAGTGAACAGGGGGGGCGATAAAAGTCAATCATAAATATAAAAAGGCCCCGCGTTCAATCGCGGGGCCCTCTATTTCCGGTATTAACGTTTTTTCCGGTTGTTGCGCACTCCCGGATTTTTACCGGCGCCGGTTTTCAGGCGGGAAGCGATTGAGGGATCTTTTTCCTCGATTATCTCTTCGATCTTCTCAATTTCCGACTCGATCTTCTCTAACTCCACCACTGACTCATCCTTGATGGTGATATCGTAATCCGGCCTGAACTTGCTTTCCAGCCATTCGCGGAAGATATCGATGTACTCGAACAGGGCCGGTACCACGACCAGTGTCAGGAAGGTCGAGAGGACCAGGCCGCCAATGATGGCGATACCCATGGCCATGCGGAACTTGGCAACCTCGCCGAGCCCGAGGGCGACGGGCAGCATCCCGGCCAGCATGGCAAAGGTGGTCATGAGGATCGGCCGTAGCCGGATCATCCCGGCCTTGTAGATGGCCTCCTTACGGGTCAGGCCGGAACGGTAGAGCTCCAGGGCAAAGTCGACCAGAAGAATGGAGTTCTTGGTGACCAGGCCCATCAGCATGACCATGCCGATCATGGAGAACATGTTCATCTGCTGGCCGAACAGGAAGAGGGCCAGGAACGCGCCCGAGAGCGCCGGCGGCAGGGCAAAAAGAATGGTAATGGGCGTGATGAACGATTCGTACAGGCTGGAAAGGATGAAGTAAATGAAAATGACCGCCAGCAACATGGCGAGCAGTATCTGTGTCATCAATTCCTTCAGGTCATCGGCCTGCCCGATGAAGCCATGGGTGATCCCTTTCGGAGAGGGGATTTTCTTCATTATCGCGTCGGTGTAGTCCGTCGCGTTGCCCATCGCGCCATCAGGCGTGAGGTTGGCTGTTATCTGCACAACCCGGGAACGGTCCTGGCGTATGATCATGGACGGGCCGGATCTTTCAACGCCGCTGCTGATAGCGGACAGGGGGACCATCCGGTACGTCTGATTCGGCACCCTGGTGTCCTGGAAGGCGCTCCTTAAATCACGCTGTTCCGGCCTCAGGCGGAGCATGACGTCATATTCGATGCCGTTGTCATGGAGTTCACCCACCACGTCGCCGGCGATATGGTAGCGGAGTTCGGCCCCCGCGACCGATGGCATGACGCCGAATTTCTGCATCTCGGTCGTGTTGAACACGATCTGGAATTCGGGCTTCCCCGATTCTGAGCTCGTGTCGACATCGGTGAGGTCAGGGGACTTCTTCAGCTCATTCTTGATCTTCTGGGCGTATTCGTCAGTTGCCTCGAGGTCGTTTCCTATGATGTTCAGCACGAAAGGCGACATTGCCATCATGCCCATGCTGTATTCATTGAGTTTCGGCCTGGCAATTGCGAATTCCTTGATAAGCATGTCCCTGATCTTTGTCTTGATCTCGGGCGCGGTGCGCGTACGCTGGTCCACGCTGACCAGCGAGAGACCCAGAGAGGCGACGTTTGGCTGGGCGGTCTGCATCTGGCTCATGCCGATAATAATGGACATTTTGTCCATCTCGGGGGTAATGGCGAGGATGCGATCGGCCATTTTGCGTGCAACCTCCGAGGTCCCCTCCAGGCTGGTGCCGGGGGGCATCTGCATCTGGACGGCGAAGTCCCCGAAGTCGCTCGAGGACATGAAGTTTTTCTTGATGAAGGGCGTTGTTGCGAGGCTCGCGAAAAGTATGATCGTGGTGAGCACGATGATCTTGAGCGGGTGATCGAGCGCAAAGGACATTATCCTGCCGTACCATTTCTCCATCCACTCCTGGAACTTCTCGAAGTTGCGAATCACGAAGTTCTGTGCCGTATGGCCGGTTCCGGCGAAGTAGGCCGAGAGGAAGGGGGCGACGGTCAGGGCGTCGAAGAGACTGATGGCCATGGCAAACACGATGGTGAAGCCGAACTGCTTGAAGAACTGGCCCACGACGCCGCTCAGGAAACCGATCGGAGCGAAGACGGCCATGATGGTGAGCGTGGTGGCGATAACCGCGAGCATGACCTCCGTGGTCCCCTTTTCCGCCGCTTCAGCTGGCTTCATGCCCGATTCGAGCTTTCTGAATATGTTTTCCCGCACCACGATGGCGTCATCAACCAGGAGGCCGATTGTCAGTGTCAGGGCAAGAAGGGTGATGACGTTTATGGTATACCCCATGATATACATGAGGATGAACGCCCCCAGGAGGCTGTTCGGCAGGGCAATGCCGGTAATAAAAGTGCTTCTCAGGTTCCCAAGAAATAGGTACACGACAATAATGGCCAGTAGTATGCCCAGGAAAATGTCGAATTTTACCTCCCCCAGGTTCATGCGTACGACCTTGGCGCCGTCATAGATGAGGTTCAGTTTCGGACTGCCCTTCCTCCCTTTCATGTCGGCATTATACTTGTTCATGCGATCGACAATCCCGTCAAGTGTGGCGACAATGTTGGCACCGGACTGTTTGTATATCTCGATGTACAGTGCGGGCTTCAATTCACGCTTGACCTTCTTTTTATTTGAAGAAAACAGGCCGGTTTTTTCCACATCGCCGGTGCTGACCGGTGCATACAGGAAGCCCTCGTTTGTTTTTTCCTGGGAGGCATCTATGACGGTCCCCAGCGACCTCACCGGAATGGAGTTGCCCACGTCGCCGGAGAACTGGACGACGGCATTGGCTATCTGGTTTACGTCAGTGAACTGGGCTATGGTCCTGAAGCTTGTTTCCGAAGCGCCCTTTTCGTGCTTGCCGACCGGGATATTCATGCCTGCGCTCTTAATCGCGTTTGCCACCATGAGGGCCGATACCTTGTGCGTGTTCAGCTTGTTTCTGTCGAGCTCGACCTGTATCTCGCGCCTGCGGCCGCCGAGGATATGGATCCGCGCGACACCCTTGACCTGCTGAAATCCGACCTTTATCTCCTCGTTTGCCAGGTCATACAGATCATTCGGCGGCAGGTCCGCCGAGAGGGCGATACGGGCGACCGACATTTCGGCCGGGTCTAGCTGTATCACGACCGGCTCTTCTATGTCCTCGGGGAGCTCACTCCGTATCAGGTCCACCTTGTCCTTGACCTGCTGCGCCGCCCAGTTGGGATCGACGTCGAGCTCAAACTCGGCAATGACCAGGGAAACGTTCTCCATGCTCCGGGATGAAACGTGTTTGAGGCCGGCGACCGAGCTCACCTGGTCCTCGATAGGCTCGGTAACAAGGTTTTCAATCTCCTCCGGCCCCGACCCTGCGTAGATGGTCTGTACGACGACATAGGGAAATTCAATGTCGGGATACATGTCGATGCCAAGCCGGTTCATGGCGAACAGGCCGACGATAAGGATTGTAAAAACGATACTGGTGATCAGAATCGGCCGTTTAATTGAGATTCGTGCAATATTCATATTCTCGTTGATACCTCATGTTCAAAAGTAATCGGGTTCCCTGTTTAGTGCGAATTCGCCATGCTTTAACCAAACGGTTAATTTTTGCAAGTAAATATTAAAAAAAAAATAACCGGCAGGATGTTTTTTAGCATCAGTTGAGCCGTCAGTTAGTAGCATGACGACATACGCGGTTTTTCGCAGGGCACAGGCACCAAAATGTACTTGTCACCGTGATGTCTGATGGTAGGGTGTGACGAGTGATATTAACTGCGCACTTCAACCCCCGGGAGATAGTTATCGCCGTATGAAACAGCGTTTGAAGAAGCACCTTGAACGGAAACCGATCGAAGAGCTCATTGTTGACGTCCACGATCCGAAGGGGCACGGGCTGAAGCGTGTACTCGGCCCGATGCACCTGACCATGCTCGGCGTGGGGGTTATCGTCGGTGCAGGGATTTTCGTCCTGACCGGGCAGGTAGCCGCACAATACTCCGGGCCGGCCATCATTCTCTCGTTCGTGATATCGGGAGTGGCCTGTGCCTTTGCCGGGCTCTGCTATGCTGAATTCGCCTCGCTCATACCGGTGTCGGGCAGTGCCTATACTTACGCTTACGCCACCCTTGGCAAGCTCTTTGCGTGGATTATCGGTTGGGACCTGATTCTCGAATACCTGTTTGGCGCCTCTTCGGTCGCTGTGGGCTGGTCCGGTTACGTGGTAAGCTTCCTCAAGGACTTCGGCGTGACAATACCTTCTTATCTATCCAGCGCGCCCTTCATGTATAATGAAGCGAGCGGCTGGTGCACCACGGGCGCAGTAATAAATCTGCCAGCGGTGCTTGTCGTTCTGGTTTTCATGCTACTCCTGATTCTCGGCATTAAGGAATCGGCCTCGTTCAATAACGCCATTGTCATCATCAAGGTCATCGTTATCCTGCTCTTTATCGGGTTCGGGTTTGCCTGCATAAAAATGGAGAACCTGACGCCGTTTATCCCGGAAAACACCGGCACTTTCGGCGAGTTCGGGTGGAGCGGCATCCTGCGAGGTGCGGGTGTCATCTTTTTCGCGTATATAGGCTTCGACGTGGTATCGACCGCTGCGCAGGAGGTGAAGAATCCGCAGCGCGACATGCCCATAGGCATACTGGGTTCGCTCACCATCGTGACGGTCCTCTATATCCTGGTCGCCTTTGTGCTCACCGGCATGGTCAGTTACACCCTGCTGCAGGTGCCGGACCCGATAGCGGTCGGCATCAACGCTGCGGGCGAAAAGCTTTTCTGGCTCAGACCCATCATCAAGATCGGCGCCATCGCCGGTTTGAGCTCGGTGGTGCTCCTGCTGCTCTATGGCCAGTCGCGCATCTTCTACACCATGGCACGCGACGGTATGCTTCCCCAGGCCTTTTCCAGGGTCCATGACACATTCAGGACACCCTACAGGACGACCCTCGTAACCGGTGTGGCCGCAATGGTTTTATCCGGGCTGTTCCCCATCGGCATACTCGGGGAGATGGTCTCAATAGGCACGCTCCTTGCTTTCGTCATCGTGTGCATCAGCGTCATGGTGCTCCGCTACACCAGGCCGAAACTACACCGCCCCTTTAAAACTCCGCTCATGCCGTTTGTTCCCATAATGGGGGCATTGATCGCACTCGTACAGATGATCGCATTGCCGGCCGGAACCTGGATGCGACTGTTGATCTGGATGTGTATCGGTTTTATCATATACGCAATATACGGCGAACGCCATGCGAGGAAGAAACCGGTCAAACCGGACGGCGGCCCGCTGGTTTCATAAGACCAGGCTGCCGGAGGCTGCGGTGAATCGATTGCACCATCATGGGAACAGTTAAAACCGACATCGATGCGTTCGTTAGAGCGTTCAACGAGGACCCCGGCGGCAGGGAAAAGCTCGTGGACGGACTTGTTACGTCCGAAGGCAGGTTCCTGCTCAGCCTGCCGGGCCGCAGCGCGGCCCGCCTCATTGCGGAGCGGCTCAGGGAAGGGTCTTTTTCAGTGTTTTACGATTTTAAGATGATCCTCGCGCGCCGGCTCCACCCGCGCCTTGCCGACCTCAAGCTCAACATCATCGCTGACATCACGGTAAACGCATTTTTTGACGAGAGATACCGTCCGTATGCTGCGGAGACGGCAGTGGCGCTGGCCAAGCGCGGCGGCATATCGCGGCTGCGCGAGATCACCACCCGCATGGTAAGCCGGGAAGGTCACCGGATGGTGATCAAGTTCTACGACCTGGTGCTGAGATGGGCCGATCCCGTGCTATACCGCACGATGAGGCCGGTCGAGGCGTGTATCGCCGGCATGAAGGAAGGCCGCCGCGCCGGTGATCCGCTCAGGTTCGACAGGATCTCGGGATTGTACGAGGAGTTCGCGGCGAAAGAGGGCGAGTCCGCCGCCGGCGCTCTTCTCGCCCGCATGGAATGGGATGCTGATCTGCGCGGGTTCGTGCCCGGTCTGGAAGAGGCGTACGGGGCCGGTGCGGCCGCGCGGGAGGAAGCCGTATCCGTGGACCGCGCTGACTGGCAGGATGATGCGGATCCCGCCGGGGATGACAGCCTCTCGGGCGCTGAAATCTCAACCCCGGATGAAGAAGACGCGATGCTGACAGATACAGACCGGGGAGAAGAGCTGGAGCCTGACCCGGCCGGGAGGCCCGGCAAGAGCGAAGAGCGTGAACGGCCGGCCGCTGATGCGCAGACGTCTGAGACCAGGACCGAACGGTATGCGCGTATATTGAAAAAAGACTACCTTGACCGGAAGTCGCCCGGCGACGAGGCGGGGATACGCCGGCTTATTGAAAGGATAGAGGAAAAAAACGGGAGGGCCTTCGGAGATACCCGCGCCGCTGAGATCGTGGACGAAGTGCTGGCCGTATGGTCAGGGGATGATTCTATCGACGGCGTGAAGCGCTCTCTGGTAAAAACGATACTGGATGAGCGTCGGGCAGGGACTTCGGGAGAAGATGGTGAAGGATCCGGATATGACGATTCGGCCGAGGTTTCTGTCAATACGCCCGGGTCTGTCAAATCCTCCGGGGAGGAGCCTGTCTCCGGCGGAGAGATGGAGGCGCTCCTCAACGAAATCACCGCCGAATCCTCTGCGGGCGATATGGACGTAGCGCAGGCAGAAATCCCTGATGGCATCACGACAGAATTGGACGGAGAAGAAACCGCTTCGGATCTCGTCATAGAGGATGCCGCCGCGTTCCTTGCCGAGCTCGACGAGGAAGTCTCCGGCGATACGGGCGGCGGGAGAGTCGGGCAGGCAGCGGATGAGGAGAGTTTCCTGATCGAGAACCAGACACAAACCGGGATCGGAAGAGAGAAAGAGGAATCCGGGGAATCGTCTGATGAGAGGTATCTTATCGGACAGGATTCAATTGCGGAAATCCCCGTAGAGGGTGAACCTGTGAAAGAGGATGTTTCTTCCGCTGCGGACACCGCTATTACCAGCTCAATAGAAGAATTCGCCATTAAGGATGAAATATTATTCCAGGATAGAACTGAGAAGAGAAGGAAAACAAGGGCTGAAAGGCCCAGAAAAGGGATGAGAATAACAAAGATCGATATATCCGAACCTGATGATTGATAATTTGTTTGACAGTATCGGGAAAATGAGCATAATTGATAGAGCGCATGCTTGAAACCGGAGAGGCCTGATTATTAATAGTCATCCGCTGTGAGATCCTTAGAAAAATAATGAAAATCCCACATAAGAAGATACTTGTTGCCTCGTTAATTATCAATGTGATCCTTGGCGGCTCGGGGCTGTACCTTGTCGGCAGAGCGTTTTACTGGAAGGTCGTCAAGCCGACCCTCAGGGACTATTACCAGAACAAGATCAGCCTTTACCGGTACTACGTGAAGACCGGCCCCACGATAGTATTCGCC
>ERZ795059.3771-NODE-3771-length-14579-cov-5.368012_pt1 | contig 14579 bp, 8 predicted proteins | sample MGYA00375143_ERZ795059 | MGnify/ENA primary metagenome ERZ795059 (study PRJEB30188, sample SAMN05720168) | activated sludge metagenome | isolation source: Anaerobic digester | place: USA | collected 2015-01-07 ... | reverse complement strand
ACAGAAACATAATAGACTGCACCAATCGATGGAGAACCATACGCTTGATAAATTTGATTATTGAAGATGTTATTTCCGCCTATCTTAATAATCGATTTCATAGACTGCACTCGGTAACTAACCTGTGCATCAAATACTGAGTAGGCATTGATTGTTCCCGGACGCATTTGATTGAATGTTCCGTACCACTCAAAAGTATCTTGCCAGCGCCATGCTACATTGAAGCCAATATTTTTGGTTACTGAACTATTGCCAAACGTTACGGCTGTTCTGAATTTCGGAGTATTAAATCTTGGTATTTGATTCGGATCCGCATTTCTTAAATTAAACTCTGCCCATGTTCCATTGGCACCGATTGTGAAATTCTTCGGCAATAAATAAGTAAGACCAAGTGTAGCACCTTGTGAAGTAACGCGATCACCTGCATTGGTATAAAGCTGGAATAAATGACTATCACCAATCAACAAATCGTTCGCAGCTTCTGGATTGATTAAGCCATCTTGTCCAATTATTTCGTGTTGAGGCTGCATAACAACCTCATTCAAAATAAAATCTTCATAACTGCTGAAATAGTAATTAACATCAACCAGCAACTTGCCAGCAACTAACCCCTTGTAACCAATTTCAAAAGTCTGAACGCGTTCTGGCTTAATGTATTCCACATCTGATTTTACCAGCATATCTTTAGCCTGATCGAGTGCCTGATCATGAGTGGCTCCACCACCCAGTGCGCCATAATACGTACCAAAGAATGGATTTAGCGAAGCTGTAGTGAATGTATTCTCATACACATTCATCCCTTTGCTGTTGTCGGGTACACCTCCGAGAATCGTGATGGGGCCGGCATTCAATTTAATATACTGATCTCCCGGAGTTGGATTCCTGAATCCTGATTGAAATGATGTTCTGAAGTTATGATTATCTGTCACTGAATAAACAGCGGATGCACGCGGAGTGAATCGGCCATCAAAGTTTTGATTTTTGTCATAGCGGATGGATGCTGTGAGTTTAAGCTTTTCCGCGATCAGTTTTTTAGAAAGCTGTGCAAACGCTCCTCCTTCTTTAATGGTTACTTTGTTATCTACATCATCGTATAAGGTACCGTTGGTAAACATATCATACATCCGAAAATTACCGCCAATCAATACATCAATAACTTTAATCTTGTTACTGAAATCGTATTGTCCTTCTACATGATATAACTTACTCTGACTTAAAATGCCAGCACCACCCATTCCTTGAATTGACACCAGTCTTTCTTTCTGTACATTAAAATCATCCGAACCAGGTAAAAATCTTCCCTGATCTGCAAACGCTCTTGCTGCTGAATGATTGGATGCTGTAACGCCACCAATATTACCATTAAAGGCTTCTTCATATCGGGTGTACCACATATTATCAGCCTGATCCGCGCTAACAATGTTATTACTTAAATCCTGCACCCATGTCCGGTTTATGAGTTGCCCTAAACCTTTTCCGTTATACGAATTATTGGAGTCCTCAATATTGGCGTACGCTCGAATAAAATAATTACTTCCACGCATCTCTACGCGATGCTGCTGAAAATTAAAATCATTAAGTTGAAAGCGATTACTTCCTGTATACGCTGCACGTCCTTGATTGTAATTATACTGATAAATTAATTCAATATTTTCTGTAACGCGATAGTGTAGTGCTCCATTCAGCTTTACGCTATACACATTGTAGTCCAAAAGGTCACGTTCCTCATATCCTGTTCTGGATACAGGACCAATACCAGGAAGATCCCGAGCAGAATCATCACCATAAATATTCAGTGCATTCCGGGCAGGATTTGTATCACTTCTATTTTCAGCTGGATCGCTCACATCCTCATAATTTGTTGCATACCAGTCCAAGCCTGTGAAGTATGATGCATTTAGTTTAAAAGCAAAACGATTATTGAATGCCTTAGCATACCGAACAGAGAAATCATACAGTCCATGTGGATCAGCATATTTTTCATTTATGTGATTAACGCCCACTTTAGCCTGCACACTAAGTCCCTGATATTGAAAAGGACTTTTTGTATTCATCATCAATACGCCATTGAAGGCAACGGGACCATAAAGTGCTGAAGCTGAACCCGGAATTAATTCCGCACTTTCCATATCTAAATCAGATGAGCCAAATAAATTTCCAACCGCGAAATTTAATCCAGGTGTCTGATTATCTACCCCATCAACAAGTTGAAGGAAACGAGCATTACCCGTATCATTGAAACCACGCGTGTTAATTTGTTTATAGGTAAGTCCGCTTGTCACCATTTCAACTCCTTTTAAATTTTGAAGTCCTTCATAGAAGTTGATGGAAGCCGTTTCACGAATATCTTTGCCATCCATCTTTTCAATGCTTACAGGCGATTTTAAAATACTCTCTTCCACCCGAGAAGCTGAAACAACGACTTCATCCATAACTTCCGTTTTCGGAGTAAGGCTGATACTGAGTTGCTGGGAAGCATCCGTCACTTCAATCTCCTGGCGTTGATACCCGATGACAGAAACCACCAATGTAAAGGGAGCAGCTACGGAGGAACTTAGTGTAAAATTTCCTTTCCCATCGGTAATTGTTCCAATCAATTTTCCTTTGATTGAAATATTAGCACCGATAACCGGTTCGCTAGATTCGCTGTCTTTAATAGACCCGCTTAAACTCGTCTGCTGTGCTTGCAGAGCAATGGAACCCATTATAAAAATCAGAAGTAAAAATTTTTTCATTCGAAATAATTTAGATGGTTGAATTGTATTTATTTGGTTTAAGGTTTTTTCTTAAGATGATCATACCCTGTTGGAGAACGCATGTAGCTTTTTTCAATACGCTCTGCTAATCCCTTGTAAAATGCTGGGTCCGTTGGCGCGGTGGTAGAGAGCCCATCCACGTATCGGTTGTATAAACAGAAGAGCGCAGCAATTAACACGGTGTCATGAATTTCCACATCGGTTGCTCCAGCCTTTTTTGCTGTATCAACAGATTGTGTTGTAACGCTCTTTCCGCTTTGCTGGACCTGCCCGGCAATAGTGAGTAAGGCTTTCATTTTATCGCTTACCGGTGCACTTGATATGTCTTGTTTTATTTTCTGCGTAGTATCACATTCACCCAGTAACAAATCAGCAGCAGCCGTGTGTGCGGTTGAACAAAAACGACATTCATTGCGATGCGAAACAATTGTTGCAATCAACTCACGCTCCGCTTCTGTCAACGTATTTGGCCCACGTAATAAAAATTGAGTCAGGTTGCGAATTGGTTCTGCGGTGTCTTTTCGATACTCAAGCAATCCCGTTATTCCGGGTAAATGTTCTTCGACTTTTATATGGGGCATAATAAAAAAAATTTATTTCAAAAACGGTGGTTGCCGAACTTAACCCAAAAAGCACGGACAACCCCGTTTGTGTTTAACAACACTACATTCTTAATTGATATCTGAAGAAGTGATTGCAAAATGAACTTGCAATGAGACCAGTATTAAATTTCTGGTCAGTGTAATTTGCCTATGAAAATGAAGTGAAATGTACACTGATCAACACGTTATATTACCTGTTGTACAGTATAGAATCTCGCTTCAATACAAAGTCAAATTGTGAATTAGGAAATAAAATCAGGAGGTGGTGAAAGCACAGGGTAAGCCGCTACAATTACTTTGAATTGCTCATTAGGATAAAGAGTTGCAACTAACGCTGTTGGTGGCGATGGAATAATTGAATTGGAGGCCGGAACAAAATCCTTTAACAAACTTCCAAAAAGCTTCAATGTCTGTTTGGAAGATATTGGAATATCAGTTGATAATTTAGCAAACCCAGACATAAAACTAAAATTTTGTTTTGCCTTATTATCCCGGATACAAACAACATAAAGCGTGTCATTTTTTAATCCCTGTTTTACCAACTTATAAAATTCACCGTTGTGAACGAATTCACCATTTACTCTTTCGAAACCTTCAGAGTCAGACAAATAGGGAATGGCGATAGGGATTTTAATAGTAATCGTTTCATCTGTAGAGTATGCTTCGGAATCCAGTCTTTGTATCAGCTCTGTATTCGCTTGAAAACGCAAGCCCAAATACACAAAATAATACCCTACCATCTGAAAGATGAAGACAGCTAAGAACAATATGGCGAATACTTTTTTCAGTCGGCTCCGTGGTAATAATCACATATATCGGAAAAATATTTTAAATCGCAATAACACGCACTTGAATATTGTGATTATTCAAGTGCTTCCACATCTGCCTTTTTGCGATTGCTTAGAAAAATCATACCGATAATAAAACATATTGCCGCAACACCTATCGGATACCAAAGCCCGGCAAACGGATCACCAGAAGGATTTGATTTAGTCTTGCTGGCCTCGTATAATATTGTAGCAATAAAAGGTGTCAAACCTCCAAACACCCCGTTGCCTATATGGTAAGGTAGCGACATTGAAGTGTACCGGATTTTAGTTGGAAATAACTCAACAAGGAAAGCTGCAATAGGACCATACACCATTGTGACTAGAACAATTTGAATGAGCACCAATCCGATCATGCTCCAGTATGAATCGGTACCAAGCGTTACTTGTTTTGTAATCTCAGGTTTAATTTCATCAACAGGCTTTCCGTTTTTTGATAGTACCGAAGTGGATGTTTCCTTCAAACTCGTACCATCTGTAAATACTTTTGATGTGTTTGTTATCTGAACAGAGTCACCTTCCGTGTTGACGGAATATGTTGTTGATGATGTGTGATCCGTTACGATCTCCTGCTTTATAGATGTATCTGCCTGATCGTACATCATAATGTAGATTGGCCTGTATAAAATTACGGCCATTATCATCCCTATCATCATAATTGCTTTCCTTCCAATTCGATCAGACCACCAACCAAAATAAATAAACAAGGGTGTGCCTATGAGCAATGCAATCGCGATGATATTTCTGGTTTGAATAAAATCGATATTGCAAGTCTTTTCAATAAATGACATCGCATAGAATTGCCCGGTATACCATACAACACCTTGACCGGCAGTAGCACCAAACAATGCTATCAGCACAAGCTTTAAATTTTCTTTGTTGCCAAAACTTTCCTTTATCGGATTTTTAGAAACTTTACCTTCAGCCTTAAGTTTAGCAAACATTGGAGATTCGCTCATCTTCATTCGAATGAAAATGGATACTATGACCAATACCGCTGATAGTATAAAAGGTATTCTCCACCCCCATTCATTAAAAGCACTGATCTCCATATTCTGACGAACGAGTAAGATCACACCGATAGAAACAAAAAGTCCCAGACTAGCAGTAGTCTGAATAAAGCTTGTGTAAAAGCCACGTTTTGCTGCAGGTGAATGTTCGGCAACGTAAGTTGCTGCTCCACCGTACTCCCCACCCAATGCCAGGCCTTGCAGTAATCTTAAAACGAGTACAAGAATTGGAGCAAGTATACCAATGGTTTGATAGCTTGGAATTAATCCGATGGCGAATGTAGAGCCACCCATAAGAACCAGCGTAACAAGAAAGGTATATTTTCTTCCAACCAAATCACCCAATCTTCCAAAGACAATAGCACCAAAAGGACGAACGATAAAACCAACAGCAAAAGTAGCCAGCACGGAAAGATATGCTACAGTTGGATTGGACTGTGGGAAAAACTGTTCCGATAAAATGGTAGCGAGACTTCCAAAAATGTAAAAGTCATACCACTCAATGAGTGTACCTACAGAAGACGCTGTTATGACAAACCAAAGTGTTTCTTTTTGTTCCTTCGTGATCGCTGTTGTTTCCATTCTATGTTTTTACAATCTTCAATCATGAAAGATAAGCAGAAATCAAAACCATGCAAATCAACACCAACTCATCAGGATAAACTGCTGCACGATATTTCGCATAAAAAAAGGCTGACCTTTCAGTCAACCTTTTGGTGATATTTTAATTTGAACTATTCATTTAGTCCCAATTCTTTGTAGCGCTTTTCAATTCGCTTTAATTCGGCCTGATTATCAAGATCGGTATACATAAGAAACAATGCATCTAAAACAGTCTGATCACTTGGATTAATCTTTTCACATCTCTCCCAATATGGAAGAACACCTTTTAATTTTTCAACGTAGATGGCATCAAGTTCAAATCTCTTTTTCTTATCCGCTGCAGATATACCTAACGCATTCATCTGATCTTTTACTGCTTTCGCATCTTTATAAGCAAAACGTGCCAGTGCCAATGCTGACTCGAAATGCTTTGGATCTGCCTTCAATGCATTTTCAAAATTCTTTTTTGCTTCAGCTTCTTTTCCAAGCTCATTATTAAGCATTCCCAATAAATAATTCTCTTGTGCATCATTTGGATTCAGAGCTAATTTTGCTTCAATAATTTTGGATGCCTCGTCATACCTTTTCAACTCAATTAATGAATTAAGTTCAACGATCTTCATATCTGGCTGATTGGGTACTACTTTCAAAACGGCCCTGGCATCAGCCAATGATTGCTCATAATTCTTGTCTTCATATTCCAACAACGGGGCCATTGTTATGGCCTGTGCCTGACGGCCGCCTTTCTCAACATATTTCCTCAAATAACCAGAAGCTTTCGCGCGATCTTCGCCATTGTATGCTGCGTACCCGGCATACTGGTAAAATACAATATCCCCGTTAAACTTAATACCTTTCTCAAATTCAACCAGAGCTTCAGCATACTGTTCTTTTCCAAACAGCTTATCACCTTTAACTAAATAAGTCTGACTGATTGAGCTTTTTACCTGGTCATATAAAATCGGTAAACCATTAACATCCGATATGTAGTAGGTGTTTGATTTACCACCTGATATTTCTTCTGCCTTTTTAAATGATTCACCAGCAATCGTAGCTAAATCTTCTGTTGAGGTGTAGGTAGAGGTTGTATCCAATGCTCCATAAATTATGCCGCGATAGAACCATGTTTTACCATCGTTCATTGTTTTTTCATAAGTAGTGGCTGCATCAATCGAGGCTTTAGCTTCATCATACTTTTTTGCCTTCAAAGAAGCCAATGCTTTGTTGGGGTTTGGCTTCACTTCTTTCTGCGCCAAGGCAAGAACAGGTAAAGCGATAAGTGCTGCAATTACAATCTTTCTCATTGTTGGTTATTCATTAAAAATCAAAACTAGTTATTCCGGATTATTTGTTTCAGGTTCCTGATCACTTTTTTGTGTTTCTATATTCTGGATTTTTTCCACTGAAGAAATCCGGTCATCATCATTCAGTTTAATAAGTCGTACGCCCTGTGTAGCTCTGCCCATTACTCTGAGCTCGCTTACTGCAATTCGGATGGTGATACCTGAACGATTAATAATCATCAATTCATCCTCATCCACAACTTGCTTGATGGCAACAAGCTTGCCAGTTTTATCGGTTATGTTAATGGTCTTGACTCCTTTCCCACCTCGCTTTGTAATACGGTAGTCGTCTATAAGCGACCGCTTTCCATATCCATTTTCAGAAACTACAAGCAAGTTAGCATCTTCGCGATTAATGCAAACCATACCAATTACCTTGTCGCTGTCGGAATCAAGTGATACGCCTCTTACACCCGCTGCCATACGTCCCATTGGCCTAACATCAGCTTCATTAAAATGAACAGCCTTGCCTTCGCTTTTCGCTATCACAATATGATTCTTACCATTTGTTAATGAGGCATTTAACAATCGGTCTCCATCATGGATAGTGATGGCATTAATGCCACCCTGACGAGGTCTTGAATACGCTTCGAGTGATGTCTTTTTGATGACACCTTTTTCTGTGCAGAGGATTACAAAATTGTTGTTGATATACTCCTCGTCAGATAAATTCTTGATGTTAATAATGGCTCTTACCGTTTCCCCTTGCTCAATGTTGATGAGGTTTTGTAGCGCGCGTCCTTTGCTGGTTTTATTACCTTCCGGGATTTCATATGCCTTCTTCCAGTACACTTTCCCCAGGTCCGTAAAAATCAAAAGGTAATTATGGGCATGAGCAATTATAAGTTGCTCCGTAAAGTCATCTTCTTTCGTTACCACACCTTTCGAACCAATACCTCCTCTGCCTTGTGTTCTGTATTCTGATAACAAGGTCCGTTTTGTATATCCCTGATTTGAAATAGTGATCACCATCTCTTCATTCGGAATCATATCTTCCATAGTGATGTCATCATCGCTGTGCACCACCAATGTTCTTCGGGCATCACCGTAGCGTTCCTGAATTTCTGTTAATTCATCCTTAATGATTTGCATTCTTAACGATTCATCATTTAGAATAGCATTCAATTTATCAATGAGCGCTTTGATTTCATTATATTCTTGAAGGATCTTATCACGCTCCAAACCAGTAAGGCGTTGAAGACGCATTTCCAAAATAGCTTTCGCCTGAATTTCAGATAATGCAAACCGGGTTATCAAACCATCTCTCGCAGCATCCGGATCTTTTGAATTTCGGATCAAACTGATTACCTCATCCAAATTATCGAGCGCAATAAGGTAGCCTTCTAAGATATGTGCTCTGCGTTCTGCTTCTGCTAATTCAAACTTCGTTCTGCGAATCACCACTTCATGACGGTGCTCAACGAAATACTTAATGAGATCCTTAAGGTTAAGGGTTTGTGGGCGGCCTTTTACAAGCGCCACATTGTTTACACCAAAAGAGGTTTGAAGCTGAGTGTATTTGAATAAGTTATTGAGAACAACGTTCGGAATGGCATCCCGCTTCAAATCATATACAATCCGATAACCATCTCTGTCAGACTCATCACGCAAATCGGAAATACCTTCTATCTTTTTTTCATTAACAAGGGCTGCAGTCTTCTCAATCATCATGGCTTTGTTCACCATGTATGGGATTTCAGTAACGATAATCTGATCCTTCCCAGTTGGAGAGGTAACAATCTCAGCCTTAGCGCGCATTACCACTTTACCTCTTCCTGTTAAGAAAGCTTCCTGCACACCGGAGTATCCATAAATTATTCCACCTGTTGGAAAATCGGGAGCGGTGATGTGCTTCATCAACTCCTGAACGGTTATCTCATTATTGTCGATGTAAGCATGAATACCGTTCACAACTTCTGTAAGATTGTGAGGCGCCATGTTGGTTGCCATACCCACAGCAATACCCGAAGAACCATTCACCAGAAGGTTAGGCATCTTGCCCGGAAGCACAGTAGGTTCTGTTAATGAGTCGTCAAAGTTAGGTTGAAAGTCAACCGTCTCTTTGTTGATATCGGCAAGCATTTCCTCGGCAATCCGCTTTAGGCGAGCTTCGGTATAACGCATTGCCGCTGGGGAATCTCCATCAACGGAGCCGAAATTTCCCTGGCCATCAACCAATGTATATCTCAATGACCAATCCTGAGCCATGCGCACCATAGTATCATAAACAGAAGCATCTCCGTGCGGGTGATACTTACCCAATACTTCCCCAACAATTCTCGCTGATTTTTTATGCGGCTTGTTATAGTTAACACCTAAATCCTGCATCCCATAAAGAACTCTTCTGTGTACTGGCTTCAGACCGTCACGTACATCAGGTAATGCGCGCGAAACAATAACTGACATCGAGTAATCGATGTAAGCTCCGCGCATTTCGTCTTCAATATTAATCGGGATTATACTTTGTCTTTCCGGGGGTAGGCCACCTGTCTCTTCTGCCATGAATGATCGTTGTTTTTAGGCTTAATTTAGCGCTTTTTAAAGCTGTGCAAGATAGTGAAATTTGTTAATTGTTAATGGTTAATTGTGAATGGAAAAGGATGAAATTCTGGCGAAATAACTGCCGACTATTAACCCGTAATTCTTGCTCTAATACGGGTCAATTTTTCTCTTATTTTTTCCTTTGTATTTGATTAGGACAGGATGATTTTCCCCATAGTGTGGATTCTGTTTCTTGTAGATTGGGTGTACTCTACTTCTGTATTCACGATTACCATGAGCATGATTCATCTGAGCTTTACAAGTCTTCACTACGCATCTTCTCAGTTCTGGAAAACGATAGCTCGCACCTATGTTAATGTAAAATGCATTGAACTTATGCGTTACACTTTGTCCAAGCTCGGGTAAGGAAATTTTATAGCTTTTAAGTTCATACGATGGACGTACGAAGACACGAAAGTACTCAGAAAAATCACGCTCAACAGTTGCTCCTAAATTAATGAAGACCCCCTTTTTAATTAAAGACTTGTCAAAACTATTGCCCAAACCATACCCCCCAACCTGTGCATCAACCACCAATGAATATTCATAATACCGATACACCGTTCCGCCAACCATACCAAAGTATTTCTTCAGCCATAGACTTGAAACTTCAGGAGTATAATTGTTGATTTGATCACCATGAGCAGTGGGTTTAAATGTCCCGATGTGAGTGTATTCAATGGAGTACCCTCCTCCTATTCGATAGCGATCAAATTCAACGTGAAGTGTTGCCTTGATGGGGATATTAAAAGCCTTGCTCTTGAAACCAAGTTTGGTTGTATTAGCATCAATTTGAGAACTTCCTGGCTGTGAAGTAGCTGTAGAATACGTAGAAGTATTGAACCAATTGGTGTTGCCGTTTCCTGAATTAGTTCCTGCAAAAATGCGGGGCAAAGAATCCGGGTTTTGCAGTATACCAAAACCGCTTAAGTCGTGCTTAAATTTTGTGCTTCCATAGCCTGTACTGATACCTATTGTTACTTTACTGATGATCTTACGAAAAAGGCCTATACCATTCCGATCAACATAGAATTTTTCTAGTGGAATGGAGATGTCTTTATCATCCTGAGCGAATACATCCGTAGCACCAGACAGGCTAACACAGGCAAAACAAAAAATGATGACAATACGCTTCAGAAAAATAGGGTTAAGCTTTCTAAACAAAAAATATAAGCCAGTTAGAATGGCCTTTAATGCCTAAAATTAAACCAATTTGTGTAATCATCCTACTTCGTAAGACATACGAATTTTCAACGAAAGACCCGGGATGAAAGTATGTAAGGTAATCAGGAAACAAAATTGCCGATCGTTGACCTCTAACGTAAAGTAACTTCATCCATTCGCCTACAAGCTTCGTGCGAAGCGAATGGATGAATACTTGAATTACTCTTCAATCAAGATTGTTTTTACATCGACAGCGCTAGCCTGGAAAAAACCCAATGCTCCGTTCGAAAGATTGTTACGTGAGTTTGAAGGCGGCTGACTGAACAAACCACCATCATTGTTCATCAGGCTTTGTAAATCCAAATAGTAGATGTAACCAGCGCGTGAAATGCTGTACATCTCGATGCGTGCCGTATCGTTTAGAGCATAATACACAGGAGAGCCTAAGCCTTCAATCGTTTCACCTAAAATTTTATCATCAGCGAAATAAATATCATTATCGTTGTATACTTTCAGAGAATCGTTGCGAAAGAATTTAAACAGGTAATAGTTCTCTTCATCTTGTGGCTCCGTCATGTATAGTAATGCTTCGTAAAACTTGGTATCCTCTTTTGGATCCTCCTCTTCATCAGGATTTATCTGATAACCTAGTGAATCGATTCCACTAGTCGCAAACAGCTTATCCTGGGCGGTATAGATTTCTCCATCTACTTCAACTGTAAGTGTATAGGTTCTTCCGATTTCGCCATTGAAGCTTACATCAGGTAAATAATATCCGGCAGAATCTTCTTCATTTCCAGGATTATGAATGAATAAAAACTCATTACCTGTATCATCTTTAACGGATACGTTGGCATTGGTAACCCGTGGAGTTGCTCCATCATCATAAAATCCGGCTGTTCGTGTTACCCGCACATATTGATAACCTGTATGATTTGTAACCAGACCTTCGATTACAATCTTTGATTCGGATTGCTCTAAATCCAGATCGATTGTTTTTTCGCAAGCTGTCAGAAGGGCAATGGATACTATTATTAAAAGTATATTTTTCATGATCAATTAAAATTTAAAGTTATAGGTAACAGAAGGGAATATCGGGAAGAGGTAAATCATCCGTGCCTCTTTTTTTGTGCCATCACCAATAACATTTCCATCTTCATCCTGCGCTGTTCGAGTATAAATAGTAAGCGGGTTTTTTCGATTGTAAACATTGTACACCGAGAAGACCCAGGAACCCTTCCACTTTCGATTTTCATTTTTCTTTGGTGTTAAGGTAGCCGACAAATCCAATCGGTGAAAATCGGGTAAACGATATCCATTTCGCTCCGTAACCACAGACGGTTTATAGTTTTGATATTCAAATTTCCCGGTTGGTAATGTAATTGGTCTGCCTGTACTATACGTAAAGGTTCCTCCAAATGTCCAACGTTTACTGAGTTCATACGCTGCCTGTACGTTCACTACGTTTCTTCTGTCGTAGTTTGCATCAAATGTTCGCCCAAGGTTTACACCCTCAATGGTTCGCTCTGCTTTTGATAAGGTATAGTTGACCATACCCGTGAGTTTCCCCTTCGTTTTTGTAGCCATAAACTCTATACCATATGAAACAGCTTTGCCCTGACGAAATTCGGTTGACAAATCTTCGTTAAAGAAAATGGAAGCATTATCGGCAAAGTCTGTAACATGCTGCATGTCTTTGTAATATACTTCGGTGGAGAACTCATACATATTATTTTTTGAGTTTCTGAAATAGCCAATAGCAAACTGATCGGCCAGCTGAGGTTCTAAGTAATATCCACTCGGACTCCAGGTATTAAAGGGCAAGGGTACAGTACCCGCTGCAATCAAGTGAGTATTTTGTGCCATTCGGTTATACGAGAACTTAAGAGATTGACCTTTTCCTAAAATGTAACGCATGGAGAGACGTGGCTCCAGGTTTACATACGTCTTAATGTTTTCCCATGCATCATAATGCACCGTGTCCGTACGTGTAATCTCTGCATTGTCCTGAGGATCTGAATACAGAATAACATCGCTGCTACCAACGTTTTGGAAAATGGATAACCGAACTCCATAATCTAAGGTAATCTTATCATTTAACCGCTGTTGATTGCTTAGGTAAAGTGCATGATCAATGGCATACATCTGATCAAGCTCGACCGGAGCAAAAATAGAGGTAGATGTTGTTGGTGATATCTTTCCGGGAGAAAATTTCCTTCCGGTGATGTGATATCCAAAAGTCAAATCATTATTGGTGTTGATAAAGTACGAAAGATCATTCTTGAGACTGATCTCTTGCAAGTTAGAAGTCCAGGAAAAACCTTGAACAGGATCTCTTAATTCCAATTTATAGTCAAAGCTGTTTATAATGAATGTTGTGTTGGAAAATAACCGATCATTAAATAAATGATTCCACCGAAGTGTTCCTGTTTTATTTCCCCAATCAAAACCAAAGTCATCGCCAAAGGAAAATTTATCGCGGCCAGCATAAAACGCAGCAAACACACGGTCTTTATTACTGAACTTCCAACTTACTTTTGCATTTACATCATAAAAGAAAACGGTATTTTCCTGATTGGCTGCTGCTAAAAATACATCTGCATACGATCTTCTGCCTGAAACGATAAAGGAACTCTTATCTTTTACAATTGGTCCTTCTACCGCGAGGCGAGAAGCGAGTGTCCCTATACCACCGGTGACATCATAATTTTTATTATTTCCATCCTTGGTGCGCACTTCCAAAATAGATGATAACCTTCCACCAAAACGGGCGGGTATTCCGCCACGATATAATTCCGAGTCCTTGATCACATCGGCATTGAATACCGAAAACAATCCAAGTAAATGTGATGGATCGTAAATAGGCGCCTCGTCAATGAGAATTAAATTTTGATCGGCACTCCCACCCCGAACATAAAATGCAGAGGTACCTTCTCCTGCATAAATTACTCCGGGCATCATCTGAACACTCTTAATAATGTCCACTTCACCAAACAAGGCAGGAAGTTTTTTGATTTGCGCCATGTCAATCACATTCTTGCTCATTTGGAGCCCAATAACGTTCTCATCGATAGCCCGATCGGACACAACGATTTCTTCCATGAGCGTTGACTCACTCGCCAATTCAAGGTTGCGCGCTACATTGGCGTTTAGTACAATCGAAACAACTTGAGTTTTGTAGCCTACAAAGCTGTATTGCACTTCATACGTTCCTTTCGGGAGGGTGATGGAGTAAAATCCATAAGCATTGGTAACGGCTCCGGCCTTGATGGCGGGAATGTAAACGGTAACACCAATTAGCTCTTCACCATTCTGTTCATCTTTAACATAACCATTTATGGTAACGTTGTCTTGCGCCCATCCTGCAAACGATATCAATGCAGTGGCAATCATTAGTAAGTATCGGGTCATTTAATTTTGGTTTCCAGTGAGACAATTAAAAAAGTATTTACCCCCATTGGCTATAAAAAATAGTTTGATGAAATCACAGATTGATAAAACTTCTCTATAATAGTTACCTTGCGAGTGAATTAATTACAATAAAGAGAAATAATAATTCCGGACATTATGTTTAAACGACTCAGGGAACTTTATATAGAATACAAGTCATACATCCGGGTTGATCTGATCATGTATGCCGTGTTGATATTGATGATCTTTCTGTATTTCATCTTTAGTATTGTATTCTAATTCGGTTATAAGGTTAATTGTTAATGGTTAATCGTAGGTGCGT
>ERZ795059.3769-NODE-3769-length-14586-cov-6.053265_pt1 | contig 14586 bp, 17 predicted proteins | sample MGYA00375143_ERZ795059 | MGnify/ENA primary metagenome ERZ795059 (study PRJEB30188, sample SAMN05720168) | activated sludge metagenome | isolation source: Anaerobic digester | place: USA | collected 2015-01-07 ... | reverse complement strand
TGTGACTGGAGTTCAGACGTGTGCTCTTCCGATCTCACATGTGCGGAGATAGCACCATGTCCTGTTATGTCTGCCCTTGCTGGCAGGCGAAGTCCAAGTACGGTGCGCGTCAGATCGACCCCGGCCCTCGTACCATCGGCGGGATCGTGCAGATCGTGGACGGGGATCGGATGGAGAGCCATCTCGTCAAGATCGTACTGCGGTCGATGAAACCGGAAATCACTGTCTTGCAGTAGAAGGGGAGATATGGAATCACCGGAAGAGCAGGTGCTGTGTGAAATGGTGTCTACTTGTGATCGCTCCCCAGACGACATCATAGAGATCGAAGTCGGCCTCTTGAAGCCGGATTGGGCGGAAGCCTGCGATACGACTATCGCTCAACAAAACCGGCTGCTCTCGACCCTGATCGAGCGACACTACCCATTCTACGCGAAGCACAATGCAACACAGAAGCTCGCAGAGATGTTGAACACACATCTGGGTACCACGCTCACCGGACGCAATCTGACGGATCGATATCGACGGGGAGTGCGTTTACCAGAGAATCAGCGTCCGCGTACCCCGCAGGTGATGCCTGTGGTCTTCGGTTACGACATCCTGTGGGGAGATCGAAGTTATCACCTGCTGATCACCAAGCACGAGATTGTGTACGGTTGGCAGTTGCTTTACAACAGCGGGCTGATGGATAGCAATGTGTCCACCACACGCGAAGGAGCCATCCGCGAGGCTGTACAGGCTATTATCAAAGGAGATGTCCATGCCAATTGGGTACCTGCTGGCAATTGACCCCGGCTTCCACCAGAGCGCCTGTATAAGTTACAACACAACCACAGGAGCAGTCGAGAACCATGTGTTTCTCCCGAACGAGGAAATGCGTAGCTTCCTCGAAAACGAGGCCCAGATATCAGACAACACGAACAGTGGACTGGTCGTGGAGATGTTCGAGGCCCGCGGAATGCCCATTGGTCAGGAGTCGGTGGAGACAGTCTTCTGGGCCGGTCGCTTCTTGGAGATATGGGCACAACGTTACTTCCCTGTCTACAAGATGACGCGGAGAGACATCAAGATTCATCTGTTCGGAACCACACGCGGGGTGAACGATGCTGTAGTTCGACAGCTCCTCATCGACCGCTACGGCCCTGAGAAACAAGTGGCACTCGGTACGAAGAAGAACCCCGGCCCACTCTACGGGCTGAACGGACATGAACGCGATGCTCTAGCTTTGGCAATCGCATGGTGGGAAACCACAGGAAAGGGTGTACTATGACTGAGAACGCGAACGAATGCAAGTGCCCCAATTGCGGATCCTCCACAACCTCGACCGGACTGGTCGAAGGACGGGTGACCAACCGTTGCCTGCAATGTGGTCATCAGTGGGCGACCGGAAAGGTGCTCTTGACGGAAGAGAAGTAGGTCGATAGATTCTCGAAAACTGTCGATGGAATCTCTATAGAATAGGAGAGCATAGTTTTGTTTGATGCTCGGCAGCAACATTTTATCAACCAGACATGGGATATCTCCATCCTGTTGAAGCGGATCGGGGTACACACTGATGGGCGGGAGCACGTTCAATTCTCCTGCCCATTCCCAACTCACCCCGGTGAGGATACTCGACCCTCTGCACGGTACTTCCGTCGGAGCAACGATATTCTGTGCTTCACAGAGCAGCGACTCTTCACGCCCCTTGACATGCTCTATCTCTTGGGGTATGATGACACCGCAATCTGGAGTGAAACACTGGCGGCTGATCCAAGCATTGCTGTTCAGTTGGAAAGGGAGAACCAAACGTATGTCGCAGACACCTTCATTCTGGCAGAAATTGGCAGGATGGCTCGCCGGGGTACGGCGTGGGTCAAAATCGTCCCCTACCTCGAACGAGTCTTCACCCTTGGAACTGGGGACGGTGCTGGACCCGACTCAACTAACTGAAGGAGTAGCCGGAACGCTGACTCCTACTTCGGAGACACTGAAACCTGTATCACTGGAGCAATTCCGTATTACTCCACATGAAGCATTGCAAATTCAGCAGCATATAGCCACCAAGCTACACGGGCTTGGCTTACCAGCAGTTACCTTCCCCAATCTGGAGCAGCAGATACAGTTCTACGCCCAACACGGGCTTACTATTCAATGTTTCTACGAAACGACATACAGGGCCATGATCTGGGCAGCGGTAACATCAGAGCTTGTGGTCAAGGCATCACAGACTATCTGCCTTTCTACGGATGCAGACAACATCATCGGACAGGCAGCTTTTACTGGATATTTGTACCACCCACTCGAAGTGATCTATCTCGATGACCCTGTCCCCCTGTTGCGAACCATGAAGCAGGGCGTAGCTCTTTGGCCGGACACCGTCCCGAAAGACGACCATCATTCGCTCCAATGGCGACTCTTCTTTGAGTATGTCTTGAGGCCGTCGTTGCTGGCTGCTCAGGAGGCCGCGCATGGCACAAAGTAAGTGCCCGATCCCCTATCGGCCAGACTACCAGACAAACAAGGTGTCTGAGGAGTTCAAGCAGATCAACTGCGTACTGGTCAACAGCGAAGAGAAATTTAGGGCATTCCTCCAAGACTGGCAGGCACACCCGCATACCCTTGCCGGATTCGATCTGGAGACAACCGGGCTGAGTCCTGAGAGTTCCCGGTTGGTAGGGTGTTCGCTGGCTTTCGACAAGTATCAGGGATACTATTTTCCCTTCGGTCATCGTTTCGGTCAGAACCTACCCTTCGGGGTGTTCCAACATCTGCAAAGGGTGCTGGAGTCGTTCGACTGCGTGTTGTACTACAACTCGAAATTCGATCTCGGGATGCAGCAAGCCTTCGGGCACGACATCTCGAAGATCAAAGACTACGACATCATGGCGGTGATCTGGAACTGGGATACCAATCTGTTCATGCCGAGTCTAAAGGGGAGCGCGAAGCGTATCCTTGGGTGGGATCTCACCACCTACGAAAAGTTGCTGGGCCAGAGTAAGGTGCCGAATCTCTCCTACTACTCCCCTGTGGATGTCGTACAGTATGCGGTACTTGATGCCGTAGTACCTATTCATCTCTTCTGCGAGGCGAACAACACATTCCTCCCGAAGTACAAGCGCCCTGTGCTCCTCGACAACACGCTCGTCCGGGCCATCATGGAGGTCGAGCGCCGGGCGCATCCGCTCGATTTATCGGAGATGACACACATGGCCGAGGATGTTCAACGTAGGGTCAAGACGGCGGAACGCAACATTCGGTACGCCCTTGGGGATATTGATATCGAGTCCAACCAGCAAATCACCCAAGCTCTCAAAGCTCTCGGAGTCGACTCAGGGAAACGGACTGCTACTGGACAAATCCAGCTCCAGAAGGCCGACCTGACAGAGATGCGGGGGATGCACCCAGTCATCGACGCAGTGCTGGAGTATCGTGAGGGGCGTAACTTAGACAAGAAGCTCAAAGCCTTCCAAACCAGTTATCGCCCGGAACTGGGTGGATGCCGGTTGCCGTACAAGATATACCGCGCTCCTACAGGCCGTTTGGCAGGTGGGGAAGAAAGTGATCGAAACACCTACTTCGGGAAGATCAACGTACAGGCAATAGACAAATCCATGCCTCAGATGTTCCTCCGCACACCTGAGGACAGCATGGGGAAGTACAACGGGGTAGTCATCCTCGGGGAGAGGTATACACCTCTGCACAGTGGGAAAGATCACATGCTCCTCCCCGATGATCAGCCGATCCCTGAAGGGGGAAAGATAGTGGAGGGACAGGATGCAAAAGACAATCTGCGTCGTCTCTTCATCTGCAAGCCGGGACATCTCTTCGTTCACTTCGACTACAATGCGCAGGAACTGCGTATCCCGACTAACCTCTCCCGAGATAAAATCTTCGTCCAAGCCTTCCAGAACGGGGAGGATCCGCACCGCAAGACTGCTGTGATGATGTGGGGGGAAGACTCCTACAATGCAATGATGCGTAAGCGAGCAAAGACCCTGAACTTCTCCGTGCTCTATGGCATCTCTCCGTGGTCTCTGGCTCAGAAAATGGGGGGTGGGGTTACGCCGGAGCAGGCCAAAGAGTACATCCGTAAGTGGTGGGGAGTGTACCAAGGCGTGAACGAATGGGCACGTAGCTTGGAGAAGCACGGGATGGCTTACGGGTACTTGAAGACAGCACTCGGACGTAAGCGATCCGTGCGGGGGTACTTCGAGCAGGCACAAGAGATGCAGGCGTTGGGAAAGAAGATGGCCCTCGAAGCCAAGCGTACTGGCGATGCCAAACTCTTGGCCGAAGCCAAAGAGATGGAAAAGCAGGGGTGGAGCCGGAAGGGGTTCGCGTTGCGGACCTGCGTAAACACTGTTGTACAGGGAACCGCAGGCGATCTAATGCGCCTTGTCCTCATCAAGGTCGTACAACACATCATCCCGAAGTACGGAGAGGATCGAGTACAGGTGCTTTCTTCGATCCATGATGAAATCAACCTGTCCATAAGTCCTGACTGTCTTGAGGATGCGATAAGGGACACTATTGAAATTCTTCACTGGACACCCCCGGATTGGCCGATCCCAATGGAGGTTGGCATGGACATAGGTACGAGTTGGGGAGAGATGTTCCCCCATGTGCTGACGGACACTGGACTGGTGGCTGAGTAGATGCTATACTTCATAGAGGCCCTTGAGCAAATCAACCTGAGATAAGGAGAACCATGATTTCTGTTCACCTTCGTCTGAGTGAAGCAACTCGCACACTACAGCCCTTACTGCGTAGTGGGGTTGGATACCCTCATCCATGAGTGGGCTCACTGGTACATGCGTCAGATGCCGAAAGCAGAGGAGTCTCGTATTGCGGAATGGTTTGCCGGGCATGTTCAATCGAAAATTAACGCCCCCACGGCAGTGCAACCGGACGATATCCGTGACAGAGTCGCACAGGTTGTGCAAGAAAACTTCAGGTCAAGATTCAACATGCCGTTCGATAACTTCCTAGAGATTGCAGATCGAGTCTGGGACTACAAGGATGAGATCACGGACGACACTCTTCCTGAAGCACTGACGAGTGAGATCGGGTTCTTACATTGGCAGAATCTGGCTTCCGAAGGCGTTGAGGTGCTAGGGAAGTTCAAGAAATCTGTTGCTCTTGATCACGGCTCGGGTGCAAAATCCCGTAAGGGTGCATGGGGATATGTACTGGGGAGTCGTGGAACCTATATGATTGTTGCGAATCATCCCAATCTTGCCAAATCCGGTTTCTGGTGTTTGAATCCCGAGACAGGCCGAGACACATTCGATGCTGAGGAGGTAGAAGAAATACTAGCGATTGATCTGGAGAAGACTGCCCAATACTACCAGAAAAAGTCGCATGTGTCACGCCCAACAAACTCAGACATCACAATTTCCACTGCAAGTACAATCTACAAAATCCGACAGTATCTCCAAGTAGGCAGTAGTGAGACACTGGCGGAAGGGTTGTGGATGAACAAACAAATTGTCATGGATTCGATCTTTAACGACTTGATCTCTGTCCTAACTAATGCCAAAGAGTTTCACCTGCTCCCCAATGGGATGAGTATCTGGGATGAAGGTCTCCACGATATCTATCGACAGCTAATCGAAGACGGGGATACTGCTGACCGTATAGTAGAAGCTTTTGCGATCTATGCAGCACCTTGCTTTATCGAAGGTCAGCAGCGAGCAAAATCACGAGTTACAAAATCAGGGCTAGCCCCTTCTGTTTATGGAGCGACCAACTTTCATGAGTTCTTTGCGGTCTTGATAGCCAAAGCCGCACGTGGGGTGACACTCTCCCCACAAATGAGCCAGTGGTTACGAGATTTCATCCGAGGTGACTTCAAAGAGAGTCACAAAACAAAGGAGCTAGATATGGACCAGCCGAAGATCGAAACTCTTACCGAGGCCCTTACCTTCGATAAGCGCGTCATGCGTGAGCTGTCACGTAAGGACTCACTCGTCCGTATGTTCGCCAAGGATCAGCCGCTCGATATCCTGTTCACGACACTTGTAGTCGGAGACTCGGGACTGGAGAGCAAGTACATCGAGATCGCCAAGAGCTTGGGTGCTGATGTCGGGGTCAAGGAAAGTGTAGACTCCCTGCCACAGAAGTGGGAGATCAGTTTCTGCAACCTTACTGAGCAGCACATTGCCCGTATGGGGCAGCAGATTCATACGGAGAACACCAACGATATCCCGCACATGACACTGCCGGGATCGGCTGTTCCAATTCCGATTTCAGCCCTGCATGTGGATCGAGAGGCGGGAAAAGTCTCATTCAGGATTCATACTGTCTCTGAACGCATAGCCCGTCTGGTAATGGACGAAATGCAGAAGGTCTTGGACGGAAAGACGGAGTAGTATGCTGCGCACCACAGAGGCGATAGACACCACAAAAGACGCGGAGTATTTAGCGGCGGTTGCTGCCGGAGATACCGAAAAGTGTCAGAAGATGGTTGATGACGCTGCGAAAGCGGCAGGGTACGACATCAAAGCTTTTCATGCAACAACGGGAAGTTTCAATGTCTTCAAAATCTCGTCGGCTTGGGAGTTCCCAGTAAGGGGTGGTATCTACTTTATAAACAACAAAAGCGAAGCTGAATATTGGGCGAAGTCTAAAACAACAACCGGTGAAAAAACAGTGGTTAGAGAGTATTGGTTAAGTCTGGGACGGACAAAGCAAGTTGATGCTGGAGGACAACCTGCAGTCAAGGTTAAAGTAGAACGAGAAGGATACGATTCTATTGTAATCAAAAACATAAAAGAGTTTGGTGGGGACACTAACGTCATCGATTATATAGTGTTTTTGCCCAGCCAAATCAAGTCCGCCGACCCCATTACATACGATGATCAAGGGGGGGTCATCCCTCTCTCTCAACGATTTGATTCCAGCAAGGATGACATCCGGGAGTCCGTCGAAAACTCGTCTACATCTCGGGTATCGATTGTGAAGAAGAGCGAGGAAGCACTCAAGCCGCCGATGCCCCCGAAGATCGCCATGGAAGCGACCTTCACAGTGGATGCCGATCCTGAGCAGGTCAAGCTATTCAGGCGGTGGGTCGAGCAGCAGGCACGGCGAAGCAGCTATCGCCCTGACTACCCGAACAGGCAAGAATACGAATGGGCGCTTGACTACCCTGCACCTGCCGGAACTGGAAAGTTCCGTGTCTCTTGGTACGTATCGCAAGACAACCCACACCCGAACGTCGAAGAGGTTCTAGCCTTTCTCCAGCTTATGTGGGAAGACTTCCAGCAACTTCCACCCCCGTCGGAAAAGAAGCCTCGTACCACTCCTGTCCGAGATGAGGAAGGGCGTGCATTACCCCCTACCACACCCCCGAACCTTGATAAGAAAGTGATGGACATGCTCATCACCGATCTTGAACCCTACTGGCAAGCATGGGGTAAAGATAGCGTGGAATTCTGGGTTAGTGAGTGGGAGAAGTATCTGGAGTGGGCGAATGCTCACAACCGGCGCTCTCCTCGGGAATATGCCAAGGAAATCACCCACACTGACAATCTGAGTCAGTGGGGCAGTGTCTATGCCCCTGTCGAGCAAGTGCGCCCAAAGTTTGAGCACGATGCCCAGTACAACATCGAGTGGTCGCGCTACAAGTTTCTGACCGGGGTTGCTAAGCATCTTCCCCTCCTGCCTACTGAAGTGAAGGAAATCACACGTACCTCTGTAGACAACCATGCAGGGGCTGTCGAAGGAGTCTGGGATATCCTGTACGAAGACGGGACTAGGAAGCGACTGACGACCCGGTTGATCTGGGCGGGAGGATACAACATCCAACGGGAACACACACGCTACCTAGTACGAGTCACTGATATCACCCCGGCACCAGTTCAAGAGTCTCAGGAACCACAGCCCACACAAGAGATGCTGGACTGGTTCGAGGAGCGGACGAGACGCCATATCACCCTTGCACAAGAATATGGTAAGAAGGTCGCTGAAGCGTTCCCTGAGTACGCATCACTTCCCGAGGAGATGGAAGATCACGACGCCTCGAAATTCGAAGCCCCAGAATACACCCCATATGTCTTCATGACGTGGCAGCGGAAGCACCCGAAATTCACACCTCCTGCTTCGGTTGATATCACGAAAACAACTCTCCATCATGTTGTGAACAACACACACCACCCCGAGTTCTGGAGTCCGAATGCAGCCATCAACTCCAAGGATCGGGATGCCGACCCGGCTGAGATCGTTGATGCCAAACGCATGCCGGAGATCGCCATTGCCGAGATGTGCGCGGACTGGGCAGCAATGGGTGAGGAAATGGGGAATAGCCCACTTGATTGGGCTGAGAAGAAGATTGGCAAGCGGTGGGCATTCACGCCAGAACAGGAAGCCCTGATCTACACCATCCTCGAAGCAATCTGGACACCGGAGGGGGATCCTGAACTGCAAGAGGAAGGGCTGTTCTCGAAGAAGCCCGTGGTCTATACTGGAGACATCAAGACTCCGAAAGTCAACCCCAAACGCTTTACTGCCCCAGCACACAAACTCTCCCCGCAAAACGAGTTCGGGGGGCTGTACGGCGTGTTGTCCATGTCGCTCCCATGGGGTGAGAAGAAGAAGACTGAGATATGGGATATCATCTATCAGCGTGTACGAGATCGGTACTGGACAACAGCATTTCAAGGGAAGCGAAACAAGCAGGGGGATTTTCGGGAACTGATCCGTGACTTCCTCGATTCTCAGTACGGAGCAAGTATCGGGGGAGACCTACTCGCTGCCGCTCGCTTCTCCGAGTTCATGCTCTACCAGACAGCACAGGAGTGCTCAATGAGAAGCTGGGACGCCTATTGGAGAAACTACCTGCGCTATCGCGAGTGGGATTGACATTGAGCCGGAAATGTGTTATACTTGCCTCAGTTGAGTAGTGTAGTGAACAAACACGAAAGGATAGGAACCACATGAGTCAACCGAACAAGCAGCCGATTGAGAAATTGTTTCCCGCACCGTACACTCCGCTGGCATCCGAGTGTATTGTACTTGGGATGGGCATGGGGAGTGATAGCTGGGTCGTTCTCGCACCCAAAGGGGAGTGGAAGAGTTTCCTGCGTGGAGACCAGTTCCACATAGACGCTCTGTCCATCTTTGTCCTGAGAGCAGGCATGGACCCAGAGCACCCAATGACTCCCGTCATCAAGGTCATGCCTCTTATCAATGGAGTAGTAGGAATCCACAGGATTCAGATGCAGAATGTCCCGTGGTACACCTCTCACATTGATGAGAATATCTGCAACACCATCAAGGAAAACGCGATTGAGCGGGGTGTCATTACTGGTATGCACACGGCTGCATCCAGTCTGATCATCCCGAACGGTTAGGAAACAGGAGAATAGCCATGGGTGCAACCCGTCAGACTGTTTGGCGCAAGAGCGACCGGGCAGTAGGTCAAAAGGGCCTAGAGACATCAACGCTTAGTATCACTTACTCTTCAGTACGGGTTACGATGAGTCGTGAGAAAAGGTTGAGGCTAGGATCACATCTCGTTTAGAGAGCGACGGCTGACGCAGGCGCACCCATGGCTCCACCCTAATCAAAACGACAGTGACGTACATATCAGGCTAAGGTGGCCCGATAAATGGCCTGATAGAACCAACAGTAAGTAAGCACGACAGAAGGACAAGATAGATGCAGAAGTATGTCACCCTCGATGAGTTGAAGCAGATTGTCAAAGCATTGGGAATTGAAGACAGCGTAGAGCATGTTTTCACCAAAGCCGACCATCGAGACAAAACCCCACGAGAGAACTTCTGTCGTGCGTTGCAGAACCACTACCTGAGAGATGTTTTCGGTGAGGCTCCTCCTCCGGGACTGGAGTCAGTTTTACGCACTCCCCATCAGCTTGCCTTTCGTGCAGCAGATGGTCACCCCCTTCGTGAACAGGACATCTACACACAAGACTGGGTATGGGAAGAAAAACTCAACGGGCATCGAGCACACCTCTGTCTGGAAAAGGGGCAGATATCTCTATTCAGTCGGGAAACTGACGCCTGTTTCCTTCCAGTCTCCCTGCACGCCCTGATCCCATTCCTGAATCTACCACCCCAAGTCACACCCCAAGTCACACCCCAAGTCTCGTGCGTACTGGATGTGGAGATCGTAGTGAAGGGGGACTATGGCCCAATGTTTCACCAAATCGGGATCAGTATCGGCAGTGCCGGAGATGTGATTACTGCGCTGCTGGAGTTCGATGAAGCCATGCAGAAAGCCCATGAATGGGGTCTCCAACTAGAAATCTGCATCCTCGACGTGCTGGAACACCACCATTTTGGGATCTGTCTGCAAACTCCGCTGACGACTCGAATTCTCCTTCGCGAACAAGTGCAGAAGGAACTCGCTGTGTACGGGATACACACCACGCTCCCCAAGTACGTCTTGGGGGATCGTGAGGCCAAACAAGACTTGTACAACGAATGCGTTCGTCAAGGGGAATCCGGCTGTATTGCCAAGCTGCTCTCATCTGAGTACCAGCCCGGCAAACGACCGAAGACATGGGTCAAGGTCAAGCATAACGCACTTCCATACGGAGATACCCCCACCTGTCATTTCACCCCCGAGGAGTCTCCCGCAGATATTGCTGAACTGTTTTTGGGTCTAGGGTTGAAACTGCCGTGCGATATTACAATGCAGCAACAAGATGGGGTGATTACGGGGCGAGTCACAGACAGGGCTTGACAAGGGCTTGACAATGTAGTAGAATAGGCCCCGTCCTAACATGTAATCGAGAGGAGCAACATGGCTGACGGTAAAGAAGTCACTGCAAACACCAACGAGGATCCCATAGAAGCCGCGCTGACGACAACGCGCAACATCGTGGTGAACATGCGACAGGAGTTGGAGAGGTTCGTTGCAGTCATGGATGAGGACATTCCTGACCTACCACCCTTCAAGGAATTGACTCTCCCGAACAAGGCGAACGAAACGATCTACAGCTTCGCAGAAGCGTACAAGGATCTCGCCGGGGCGGCGATCCACATCAGCATGCGACACATGACTCTCCAGAATCTCGTGCGTCGTTTGCGGTATCTCATCTCCCGTAACCCGCAGCACACACTCCTTCTTCGGCAGATGACTGAAGTGGAAGATGTGACTTCTCAATTTGATACCCTTCATGCGCGAGCGAAGGAGAAGCTGGACTACATCGATAAGTCGATCACCACACTCAAGTCCATCAAGAACACGATTGTCGGCCAGAACTAAGGGGATGATCATGAAAGTTGCAATGAACCCAAGCCAGCTGGACATGATGGTGGACACTCCACAAGATGTCACCGTTTTGTTCGTAGACACAGAAACCACGGATAATGATCAGGAAACGTGTGAGATCATCGACTTGGCTCTGGCCTTGTTCCAGTATCCCAAGAATCAGGGGTTGGAACATCTGTGTCAACGGGTACGCCCGCATGGGGAAATCACTCCCGAAGCCTCCGGCGTACACAACATCATTCTCAGCGATCTCCAGAACTACCCCACTATCGAGGCCGTAGCTGCTGACCCGACGTTGCTGATGATGGTCAACGATGCCGATTATGTCTGTTCACATAACTCGGACTTCGATCTCCCGATCCTCAAGCGGCTGATACCCGCATTCCAGAAGTTCGACGGCGTACAGACATTCGACACCATGCGCATGGCTCGTCGCGCATGGCCGGAACTGCCGGATCACAAGCTGGCTTCGTTGCGCTACCGATTCCAACTCCTGCTGAATACTCCTGAAGAACGCGAGCTTGGGAATCATGCAGCCGATGGGGATATGTGGAAGTGCAAGGCGTTGTTCGACCGACTAGTGGAAGAGGCTCAATGCCCCGTGGGAGAAAGCCTAGTGGCTTGGTCACAAGCTCGAATCCCAGTAGCGAACATCACATTCGGGAAGCACAAGGGGACGGCCTACGCTATTCTTGCGAAGACTGAGCCAGACTATCTCCGTTGGCTGTATGAGCAAGACTGGCTCGCGGCCAAGTTCCCCAGTGACTACGCAACCATCGAGGGGTTGCTAACCGTGAACGGAGGTGATTTTATGCGTGAAACCTAGTGCATTGGAACTGGTTCGTAGGGAGCGCAGGTTGAGACTAAACGTCAGTCATAAGTCTGACAAGCACAAGGAGTTGAGATGGACGCAGGGATTTCGTTCGGAGAAGGCACAGACAAGACCGTACTGGACATGGAGCGCGACGACCCGAAGTGGCAGGATATCGAGCAGTATCGCGGATCTCAGAACCGGACTGACAGGATCAGTCTGATCGTAGGGAGGGCACTCCCCGTCAAGTACCACTGGGAAGAGGGCATGCCTCGATTCTACTGCTTCGATGGTGCCTGCTGCAAAGCATCCGACCCGAAGGTACGGTTCATAGTTCCGATCATCCAGTACACAACCAACGCTGATGGCAAGATCGTCAGCCCGGACTTCGAGATCAAGTACCTGCTGATTCCGTCGGAGTTGTACAAGAACTTCCGGAATCTGGCAAAGCAGGAAATCGACGTGACCCGCAAGGACTTCATTGTCACGTGCAGCAACGAGAAGATGCAGAAGCTGGCAATCACCCCGATTGCTGATGCGGCGTGGCGTAAGGAAAAGGCGTTCGAGGCTAAGGTTCTGGCTGAGGCTGCTCGCTTAGTCCCGAAGATTCGCGGTTACGTAGCCAAGACAATCACCGCCGAAGACTACGCCATTCAGCGGGGCGAATTCAACCCCCCGAAGGAAGAGGCAACGGACCCAAGCGATGAAGACCTGTCTCAGATGTTCAAGGTTGACTAAGCTAGGGGGTTGGGATGCCGAAGCGTAAGCCAGTAGTACGAGATGAGATGGAGGAGGGGCAGCCAAAAGCTGCCCCCACCTCCCGGTCTGCCGCCTCATCATTCGAGGCGATGTTGACCAAGTTCGAGGAGTTGTACGCGCCGGAACTGGAAGTCCCTCGCGTAACAACCAAGAGTGTGCAGCTCGACCAACTGATGGGTGGGGGCTTGCCTCTCGGCAAGTACCTGACATTGCACTCTCAGGAGGGCTTGGGCAAGAGTACCATCGCTCTGTGCATTGCAAAGGCACTGGCAGAACAAGGGTATCGGACGGTCTATCTCGATACGGAGTCCGGGATTTCGGATCGGTTGCTGACCTCCATGTCCATCATGGAGCATTATCGCAACCACATGATTTCCTTCCTCCGTCCGCAGACCTTCGGGGAGATGGAGAATGTCTTCACAGACATGATCCCCCATCCTGAAGTCTCGTTCATCGTGGTAGATTCGATCACGACGATCCTCGCCGCACAGATGCTGGAGCAGAGTATTGAGAAGGCAATGGTGGGTACGGAGTCCAGACTCCAGACAGCGTTGCTCAAGAAGTACAAGATCGCTGCACAGGCGAACAAGACTACGATCTTGTGGCTGAATCAGATGCGCACGAAGATCAACATGAACAGCTATGGTGGGGCAACTGTCGAACCTTCGGGATGCAAGGCACTGCGCTACATGTCGGACATCTCGATGAACATGAAGCCCGTGCGTGACATCACGAAGGGTAGTGGCGACAATCGTGTAGTCATCGGGCGTGAACTCTGTATCTGGGCGGAGAAGAATCGGTACACCGCGCCGAAGGTGGAATACCCGTTGTTCCTGCTCTACGGGGAAGGACTGTCAGGGTTGCGGTATATCGTAGATCTGCTTGTCCAGAATGATATCGTGCATTTCTACGGGGCGGGGTACCACAAGTTTACCACCCCGGATGGAGAGCAGCAGATCATTCAGGGTTCTGAGAACATGGTAACCTACGTGAACGATCACTACGAATGGGCTATCGAGCAGATCAAAGCAAGGGGGCTTCTCTAACATGATTTCTGTTGTCGTCAGGGATTACCAAGTCATCAAAAAGCTCGATCTCGACATCGAGGGGATAGTCTTCGTCACCGGCCCGTCAAACAACGGGAAGTCGAGCTTGGTGAAAGCCATAGAGTCTTGCCTCTACAATCGAGCGGGCGAGAGCTTCATCCGTGACACCGAGGCACAGACTCTGGTGGGGATCACCTTTCGGCAACAGAACACCCCTACGCTACAGATCGCGTGGAAGAAGCCGCGAGGTTCGGGTGCGTCGTATGTCGTCAACGGCGTGAAGTACGAAAAGGCAGGGCGCACCCCCCTCCCGGAACTCATGCAGCATGGCTTTACGGAAATGGAAGCATCCAAGCGCACCTTCCGTCTTCCTTTCTGGCATCAGATGGAAGCCTTCCTCGTCGCAGAACCCAACACCGTAGTGTTCGAGGTGCTGTCGCGGCTTCTCCAAGACAGGAAAGTCATCCCCATTCTTCAGACCATGAAGACCGATTTTCAGGGTACGAAGAATGAGATGCTACAGCTCGAAGGGCGATACCAAGCTCTGTTAGAGGAGCAGGCAGCAACGGATGCAGCACTCGAACATCTAGCCCGACTGCCGGAACTCAAAACTCTGGCAGCTCGCGCACACGCCGGGAAGACTCGCTACACCATGCTCGTGAGCTTGCAGCAGCAATGGCAGACCAAAGCACAGACGGTTAGTCAGTTGGATCTCCAGCACCAGAAGCTCCATACACCTCTTCAACAAGCACAAGA
>ERZ795059.3762-NODE-3762-length-14605-cov-12.263780_pt1 | contig 14605 bp, 15 predicted proteins | sample MGYA00375143_ERZ795059 | MGnify/ENA primary metagenome ERZ795059 (study PRJEB30188, sample SAMN05720168) | activated sludge metagenome | isolation source: Anaerobic digester | place: USA | collected 2015-01-07 ... | reverse complement strand
CAGCGGAAAGCCAAGGCTTTTCAGGAATTCGCCTGTCTCATCGATGTTGTTCATAGTTCTTCCTGGTCTTTCAGTTTATCTCAATGAAATGTATGAGCTTGATACCTTTGCCACATTGGGGCTTATGCTAGGATTGCCAAAGTGAAGGTATTTATAAGGGTGTATGTCAAGGGCATTCTGATACCATCCTTGGATGAAATCGATATCAATCACAGATGCTGCGAAGTTATGATATATTGGTAGACAAGCTGCGCCCTGGAGCAGCTCGGTTTCTGCTTTAGCCAGAATACTCATGCGCTTTTCATCGCTAGCATCGTAAGACTGTATCATGAAGTCCATGAAAACCGAATCATTATAACCTGCGATATTGAGGGGCGCGTCGCTAGTCCACATCTGAAGGAAAGCTTCCGGGTCTGCAAAGTCGCCGATCCAAGTTTCATGAGCTATCGTAAAGGATGAAGCATCCGACCTGTTGCCTATGCTCTCATAATAGGATGAAGGTTGCATTGGCTTTAGAGTTACTTTTACATCGAGCGTTTTTTCCCACTCAGTCTTAAAAGTATTGGCGATAGAACGCGGTCTTTCATAATCTGCAAATGCTATGATTATTTCGGGAAGGCCTTGGCCCTTGGGGTATCCGGACTCTTCGAGAAGCTTCATAGCTTCCGTGCTATCAGTTTTTTCTATTCCTTTGGTCTTGGAGTAACCAGGCAAGGGGAGTACCAGAGTCTTCGCAGGAAGCATATAGAATTCGCTTGAGCGGATACTATCCCAAGGTAGAAGAAGAGCAAGAGCTCGCCTTACCCTCTTGTCATTCCAGGGCTCTGAACGACAGTTGAAAAACCAATAATGAGTCGAATACATAGGAGAAATCTGAATCGCTGTTTGAAGGAGCACCTTGTCATAATTCCCGGGTCCATCGAGCCAGTGGACATATCCAGTATTGAAAAGGGAAGTAGCTAGTTCATCGTCGTCTGTAAACATCATTCTGAGTTTTGGAATACTCACATTTTTGGAGTCCCAGTAAGCTTCGTTCTTTTCAAGAATAAGCTCTGTATCTGTCATACTTACTGGCTTATAGGGGCCGCTGACAGGGTAGGGAATTGCGTTTCTCCAATCTCCTGCATCTATCATCGATGGATGAATTACAGAGAAAGATTGATGGCAAAGGAGCCTTGTAAAGTAAGCGACAGGTCGCACAAGCGTTATTTCGAGCGTATTAGGGGAAGCTGCCTTGATTCCAACATGCTCTGGATTCTTATCCAAGCCCATGCGATATTGTTTTGCTCCCTCGATTATATCGAAGAAAGTTGCATATTCAGCGTTTATGTCTAGCATTCTAAACCATGAACGCACAAAGTCTTCAGCAGTGATGGGTGAGCCATCGGACCAGAGAGCATTGTCTCGAATGGTAAAGCGATATAGTTTCTTATCCACGGAGCGTTCCCAGTTCTGGGCTAGGGCACGCATTGGTTCGAGAGTGTTGGGATCATAGTTGAAAAGACCCTCATATATAGCTGTGTGGATCTGAGCTTCATTCGAGAAGATAGCTTTCTGAGGATCTAGTTCTGGCAGTTGAGAGCCATATACTGTCACGAATTCCGTTTCTTGCATTTGAGCAGCAAGAGGCAAAAAAGCTAGGGCTAAAAAAGATACAACCAGAAAAAGCCTTGAGTTCATAGAACTAATTATGCAATATAATAGTTCGGAAGGCAATAAACATGGGAATTGAAAAAGAATTTATCCCGGAGCGACTAATTGTTGGAGTGCTTTCTTCGGATACGGAAGCGGAAATAGCTGCTCTCGATGCAATGATAGGACTGTATGGACCGCTTTGCTTCCAATCAAGCAAAGAGTCTTTTTTGTGGACAAAATACTACTGTCCGGAAATGGGAGAAAATATCTTACGATCTTACTGGGCTTTTAGAGAGCTGATAGATCCTTCCAAACTATCGATGATCAAGCGCGCTACCGACGCTATAGAGCTAAGGCTTGCAAAAAATAGCTGCAGGTTGGTCAATCTCGATCCAGGCATACTCGGGACCGCTCGATTCTGTCTAGCCACAACCAAAGACCGTTCCCACCGTATCCCCCTCTCGGATGGAATCTATGCAGAGTTGACCTTGATCTTTGAGCACGGAGAATTCAAAGCGCTTCCATGGACTTATCCTGATTGGGCTTCAGAGCCAGTTAGGAAAATGATGTCAGAGCTTCGAGCTGGACTTCTTGGCGATCTAAGGCATCTGCATCTTATTTGAATATGCCCCAAGAAGAGACACTTCTTTAGATTGTTCTCTTATTTCAGCATAGAATTGATATCATGCACCCTCAGCACACCATGTCTTTTCATCCAGTCGGTAATCCCACTAAGTATTTCTTGCGGAGCATGAGGGTTTGAGAATAGTGCGGTTCCAATCTGTACTGCTTGAGCACCGGCAAGGAAATATTGAATCGCATCACTTGCACGAGCGATGCCGCCGACTCCTATCACAGGAATAGATACTGAGCGGCTGACACGATAGGTTGCAGCTACTCCAATAGGACGGATAGCAGGACCCGAGAGCCCTCCTATGCCTTTTGCAATAGCAGGTTTCATGCGATCTATATCTATGACCATGCCTAAAACTGTGTTGATACAGGATACTGCATCGGCCCCGCCTTCTTCTGCGGCGCGAGCTATTTCTGCTATATCTGTAACATTAGGGCTAAGTTTCACAATTAGAGGCTTATCAGTGCGCTTTCTTAAGGAGCGAGTCAATCGTTTTACAATGACAGGGTCGATTCCAAAAGACATTCCTCCCTCGCACACATTGGGACAAGAGACATTGATTTCATAGCCATCGATACCAATTTTTGGTAAAGGTTCAGATAATGAGAGCCACTCCTCGATACCCTCAATAAGCATGGCATATTCGTCTTCGGTCGAGCCAGCGATATTAGCTATAATAGCACAGCTAAAATTTCTTAAGAGTGGCAGTTTTTCTCTGAGAAAACACTCAAGGCCAGGATTAGCTAGACCTATGGAATTTATAAGTCCCATTGGTGTTTCAACAAGTCGCGGTGCTGGATTGCCTTCTCTTGGTTCAAGGGTTACCGTTTTTGTATATAGAGCGCCTAATTTATCGATATTAACAAGTTCCTTGTATTCTTCGCCATATCCAAAGATACCAGAGGCGACTCCTACGGGATTTGCCATCTTAAGAGAACCAATTTTTACAGATAAGTCTGGCTCGAAAGAAGCAGAAGAATTATTTTGGCCTTCTATTGAGTTCTTCACAGGCAAGCCTCCCAGTCTATGGCATTCGCCTCAAAAACTGGGCCATCAGAGCAAACGCGGAGATAGCCTCCCGTTCGAGCAGGAAGCACACAACCTTGACAAGCTCCTATACCGCAGGCCATCCATTGCTCAGCAGAAAGGTGGGCAGGGAAGTTATTTCGTTTCGCAAAAGCTGCCAATTTTGCAATCATCGCCTCGGGACCACAACCATAGACATGCCAAAATCTAGCCAATTTATCGGTCTTTTTTAGAAACTCCAAAGCATCGAGCACAGTGCCATGGAAGCCTTTGGATCCATCATCCGTTGCTATAAAAGCCCCGGATAATAGTCTCTCCCAAGTCTTGGCTATTGAATTATTACCTGTTGCTTCTTTAAATGAAGGAACAAGAGGCATACTTCGAAATCCGAAAATTAGCTTCATTTCTTTGCTACTTCTGGAAGATTCAAGCGGTTTTAGAATATTCTCAATATGGTCTTCGGGAATAGCAATATTCTCCGCTAGCGATGCAGCCAGAAATAGCATTGGTCCAATTCCGATTCCGCCGCCAGCAATTATGACCTCCTCTTCTCTATCGGGATAAGGAAAGCTATTTCCTAGCGATGCAATGATATCGATATAGCTGCCAGCTTGCTGTAGGGCAAGAGCTTTTGTGCATGGGCCTCTGATTTGATATATCGAGTGAGCGATTGCAGAAAGAGATGCAGAGGAATCTGCGGTATTTTTTTTAGGCTCAAAGCCAGCAAAGGCCAAAGGCCTTCTCAAAATGATTCCTGCACTCGATTCCACCATCGAAGGCAAAAAAGTAAAGAATTGGCCTGGTAGTGGTGGCTGTAGATCTTCTGGCCATTCAAAAGCCAAATGCATCAAGTTTGGAGCAATGGATCTATTTAAAATTATGGTCGAATTGAATTGCTTCAAAGTCTTCACCTGAGCGCAATTCTATCAGAAGAATTCTAGATTTGATACCAGACCCTAAAATAATATAGGTATTCCACTCAATGATGCAGAGATTTCTCAATCTCGGTCTTATTGAAGCCAACGATGATTCTGCCGTCTATGTCTATAACTGGTACGCCCATCTGACCCGATTTCCTGAACATTTCTTCTGCGCTTCGCATGTCGGCAGCGACATTGTATTCGGTAAAAGAAATACCATTCTGCCGGAACCACTCTTTTGCCATTCTACAATAGCCGCAGCTAGGAGTCGTATAGATAGTAACGGACATATATTTTTCTCCTTCTTCGATATAATGATTTTGATTCATAGAAAAAATAATATATATTGACATTCATGTCAATTATTCTGAAAGACAAAAGCAATGCCAAAGAATTTTTGAAGCATAGGCGCCTTCAGCTAGCGTCTCTATTATATGAAAACAGCAAAAGTAATTGTAACATTGACTTTACATTTTCTTTGCTGCTCGATGCTAGCTTGGACAGCCGAAACATCAGGAGAACGGCTGTCTGGAAATCTCTCTTTTAGCGCATCATCAAAAAAAGCAAAAATTTCTCTATTCCTAAAATATAGTTCTGATGCTTTTATCAATTTATCGATTCCTCTATCGATCGATAAGGAGTGGCTTGAAAATTTAGCATTTACAGGCAAGACAAAGCTTGTAGGCTATTACATAGATGCAGGAAAGCTTGCAGTAAAAGATTCAGCTAGCTTTTTGATCGCGCCTGTTTTGGTATCTGCTAAAGGGAAATCAACGCTATTGCTTGGCGATATTGGGAAATCGAGCGATCCAATTGGCATTTCGATTTCTTCTTCAAGGATGTCTCTTTTAGCAGGAAAAGGAGACCCTTATGCTTTTGCTGCAATGCAATATCTATGTGCACAAGAAGCATTGCTTGTTTCAATCGGAGTTGGAACATTGCTCGATACAGAGAACTCGATAGGTATTTTAGCTCGACTTAATCCATGGATTTCAATTGGTATTGGCTATACCGCATCCTCGATATCTTTCATGATTAGATCTCATATATATCCGGATTATCAGAATAAAAGCGAAAACTCATTCGATATTGCATGGTTAAGAGGAATCGGCACAAGAATCGACATGAGTATATCTGCTAAAAGCCAAAAACTGCAAGGTTTCTTTTATATAGAGACTGGGAATTTTCTATCTGCGCTTGGAAAGGTTGCTAATTATGATGCCATGGCTCAGATCGACTATGAAGCAGACATATCCTTTATGCGGATTTTGAAGAGCTTGAATGTAAACCTTTCTACATTTTCCAAACAGGGCTTAGTGGAGCCTCTGGATGCGAGAAACCCATCATTTGGTACCTTACCTGATCTATGGACTATGAAATATTGGCCTGATGGTGGAAAAGTTGGATTGATAATAGAAAGTCAAAAAGCAGCCTTTTGCCTATTTCAAACAGATTTGAACATAAAAACCAACATTTCTGGGGCTTTAGCAATTAATTCTATATCCTGGTCCAATAAAATTGCTTTAGACCTCGTGCTGCAGAGAGCTGGTTCTTCTATAGAAATGCTAAAAATCAATGGAATCCTTCAGGGTAGTCATTCGATCGGGCAAAAATTGGGAGAAATAGAAGAAGAAACTGACTCAGAATCTATCGGCAATGAAGAATCAGGATATTTTGAGCAAATTGAAGAGCAGTACACGAGCTCGAATATCGGTTCAAGCTCCAGCCCTGCATTCGATAGGCTTCTTCTCTCTTGTCGATTAAAGATAAGTCCGTTCTCATTCTTAACCTCTGTTAATTTGCCTATCTATAATATGGATTCTAGAGCTATAACTGGGAAAATTGGAATGTCTTTAGTAGACCATCGGCTGCATATGGAGCTCTCGGTATCCATGCAGTTCAATCCAGAATCTAGACAGTTGCAGTTCAAATCTCTAAATTGTTATGCCAGAATTCCGCTATGAGGTTATTTTAACGTAATATGAGGTTATTTTAGCGCAAAGGGTAGTTTTCAATTTTCTCTCTCTGCGATACCATTTTATAGAAGACTAGCTTTTCAATATTTTCCAAGGGAGGAATTGAGATGGATGATGCTCTGATTGTCGTAGACATTCAGAACGACTTCTGCCCGGGTGGAGTTCTGGCTGTTCCAGAAGGAGATTCTATAATTCCAAAGGTCAACGAACTGCTTGCAGCATATCCGCTCAGTATTCTGACTCAGGATTGGCATCCAATTATGCACTGTTCTTTTGCTTCCTCTAAAGGACTTCCTCCTTTTTCGCTAGATATGGAAACAAGTCCTCCCTCTGTGCTCTGGCCCGATCACTGCGTAGCAGGAAGCCAAGGAGCAGATTTTCATCGCGCACTTCAATCCTGGAGAGCTCGGTATATCTTTAGGAAAGGAACACGAAAAGAACTCGACAGCTATTCAGCCTTTCTCGAGAATGATGGAGTAACATCTACAGGCCTTGAGGGACTTTTATCTTCGCTTGGAATAAATAGAGTTATTGTATGTGGATTGGCGACTGATTATTGTGTAAAGGCTACGGCCTTGGACGCAAGAAAACTAGGATTTGAGGTTGTAGTGGTTGAAAATGCTATTAAAGGGATCGGCGCAGCGCCAGATGACATAGATACCGCCGAAAAACAGATGCGTGAAGCGGGCTGCGTTTTTGCGCAATCCGGTGATCTAGTGTCATCAACTCTATAATAGTAATCCTACATCGAAAGGAATTATATGAATTGCATTTATAAAAACGCCCTCTTTACGGATTTCTATGAATTGACAATGGCTCAAGGCTATTGGAAGCGCCAGATGACCATGCCTGTGGTCTTCGACTATTTTTTTCGCAAACACCCATTCAATGGTGGCTATTCCGTATTTGCTGGTTTAGCTACCCTTATCGAAGCTCTCGAGGAATTCTCTTTTTCTCAGGATGATCTGGAATACCTCTCGACATTGGGCATCTTTGAGAATGAATTTCTTCACTTTCTATCTTCTTTTAGATTTAGAGGGACTATATATGCCGCTCGTGAGGGCGAAATTATCTTCCCTCAAGAGCCAGTTGTTCGCATAGAAGCTGATCTAATCTCAGCACAGATCATCGAAGGCTTGGTGCTCAATGTGCTAAACTTCCAAACTCTAATCGCTACAAAGACAGCGCGAATCTGGAACGCTTCACACCGCGGTTCGATTATGGAATTCGGTTTGCGAAGAGCTCAGGGGGCAGATGGAGCGCTCTCCGCGAGTCGAGCTGCATTTATCGGAGGCGCAATGGGGACATCAAACACCCTTGCAGGGAAAGAGTATGGAATTTCGGTGCTTGGAACCATGGCGCATTCCTGGGTCATGTCTTATCCGAGCGAGCTCGATGCATTCAATGCTTATGCAGAAATTTATCCTCAGAACACGACTTTTCTCATCGATACATATAATTCTCTTGAATCTGGCATAATAAATGCAATTGAGGTTGGGAAAAAACTCAAAGAAAAGGGTTATAGCTTTGGGGTACGCCTCGATTCAGGAGATATCGATTACCTGTCGAGAGCAATTCGAGCTAGGCTAGATGAAGCTGGCTTTATGGATGCAAAAATAGTTGTATCGAATGAGCTCGATGAAGAGATAATCGAAAGCCTTGTAGACGATGGTGCGCCAATCGATATCTGGGGTGTAGGAACGAATCTTGTTACAGGTGGAAATGAAGCTGCCTTTGCGGGTGTCTATAAACTCGCCGCAATAGATTCGGAAGATAGGCTGCGGCCAGTCATGAAGTTCTCCGATAATCCAGAAAAATCGACCAACCCTGGCATCAAGAATCTTTGGCGCCTTTACGACGAAAACGGCGCCGCTCGACTCGATCTTATTTCTTGTCAAGATGAAAAAATACAGGAAGGACTCGAATATATCGTGCATCATCCAAGTGCGGACTGGCGTCGTTTGAAAATCACGCCAGCTAGGGTAGAGCCTCTTCTTTTCAAAGTGATGGACAAAGGAAATCGAACCGAAACTCTTCCCGATATAAAGCAGATTCAGGCATTTTTGAAAGAGAGGATACAAACCTTTGATTCGACATATTTGCGCCTTCTCAATCCGCACATCTATAAGGTTTCTATTACGGACAGGCTGTACGATCTCAAAGTATATCTAATTAATTCTTTTTTAAAGCATAAGCTATCGCGGAACTGAATTGCTTTAATTGTGTTTTCTACGCTCTGGCTTTTTTAGAAATGGCGCCGCACCAGAGGTGCCAGTTTTTTTGCAGAGGGCGTCGAGCGAATATGCTATATTATCGCTCACAATGAGATCTTCATAGATTTCTTTATGTAGGAATCCTTCTTTGACCATATGCTTCAGCATTTCTAAAAGGTGATCATAGTAGTGCTCTATATTTAGCAAGGCTACAGGCTTTTGATGATATCCGATATATCGCCACGACCATACTTCGAAAAGCTCCTCCATTGTTCCTATACCACCCGGCATGCAGAGAAAAGCATCGGCCTTTTTCTCCATTAGAGCTTTTCTTTCATGCATGTCGTTTACCACAAGCAATTCAGAAAGCTCTTGCTGATCAACAAGCTCGTAGAGACGCTGAGGAATAATGCCTACAACTTTTCCTCCATTCTTGATCGCCGCCTCGGCTACTATGCCCATGAGGCCTACATCTCCACCGCCATATACAAGAACCATCCCTCGCTCTGCCAATATATGCCCGAGTTCTTCTGCGGCCTCGGAGTACGAAGGGCGCGCCCCAGTTGAAGATCCACAAAAAACACATAAGTTAAGAGGCTGCAAAGCGACGCTTTCCTGTGAGATATTCATATATTTTCTCTTTGATTGCACAAATCCATTTTGAACAATCTAGCGTGTATGAATAGAGGATTCAAGATGGAGGTGGGGGGAATTAAACCCCACGCCTTTATCATAGAATAGCCTTTAATATCAATACTTCCCCTCATTGAGAACATTTTCTATCCTACATATCTTCTACATGCAGCGCATGATTTTCCTCAATGTCTTAAGTCACGGCGTCCTTGCACTCCTTCGCTTTTGGTTCGCCTGTCATTGCCCAGAACGACATTATATTGCCAAAAATCTTTTGCTAAAAGCTATACCGCTTGTCTCCTATCCAGTTTTGAAAGCTCCGAAAGCTCTCCATGGTCATATTTCCATGTTATCGCGCTACAATGTCGCATGATCTCGTAGTAGTCCATAGTCCATATCCTCTAATGCTCATACTTTTTGCTTGCAAGTCGTCCACAACATTTGTGGTCATATCCCGATTCTCGTCCACAATAGAGGTTATCATCCTATTTTCAAGGTAAAAAGCAATGGCATATCTCCATCACTTCCGCTTTTCTGGTGGAGATTTTGTTGGCGAAATAAAGAGCTTTAAGCGAATCGGTGGCAAACGTGCCAATATAGAATCCAGATTGAGCCTTATCTGTTCGTAAAAAGCATCATCCCTTTCCTGTTTTGTTCGAGTATCGGGTTTTTTCTCATTTTCTGCCATCGGCTTTCTCCTCCTTTCTTTGCTACTCTGATTTTAGTCTATCATCTGTCTAGGTTTTTAATATCGTCCAGAAGACGAAGTAAGGCCCCAAGGCGCTGCTCATCATGCTCTGCTCTTATCATCCTCTTAACTAAGCAAATTGCTTCTAACCTTGAGCATGGTAGATAGACAAAAGGATTAGCACCATCACAGTAACATTCTTCAATTGATTCCATTGTGATTTTTTGTCTATGAATAGCAAGAGCATATAGTTTCTTTGAATGAGGGATATTTCGCAATTGGAAAGCTCGGTGACGATTTCGATAGAACCGAGTAGGATATGAAGCTATCATTTCAATTGCCTCAATTTACAAATCATATCACAAGTTCAAATTTGAAGTACAAAAGGGATGCTGACAGAATTTTTTGGCGGTATGATAATTTCAAGGCGAATGAATCCATAGTGTAGATTTGCATAGTATATTTTGTCGCCAATAATAGGGGAGTTTCTTTTATGGCTTGCCTGTTATATGCTTCAACAAATCTTGCAAAGTCGCTGAAATGATTTATTTCATCATTATTGACGAAAAATTGAATAAAGTGGACCCTTCCAGTCTTGGAGTTCCCGCTCAGAGAGGATTCCCTTGCCCTCAAACGCTTCAAAGGCTGTGAGGATATTGCGGACCTTGAGGAATGCCCCAAAGGTCCGTATAAACTCCTTCTCGTTCTGTTCCCCGATAATGGGCACAAAAAACGTTAGGATAAGTCCATACTGCTTAAGGTTCTTGGCGAACCACAGGTTGTTGGGCGTATAGCATCAAAGCCCGTCAGAAACATATTAACGACAACAAGCAAGTCGACCTCGCGTCTTTTCATGCGGAGAGACACATCCTTGTAGTAGTTCTCGAACTTCTCAGCTGAAGTGTCGAAGGTAGTATTGAAGTCGGCGTTGTAGTCGGCAATGGCTGCCAAATAGGACAAATCATCCTTGGAATCCTTGTTTTCAGGCAATGATGAGGAGTTGGTGCTTTCTATTTGGAAAGACTGGATTCATGGGATTCGCGTGTAAGAGAAGCTTGGAGACGTCTATTCCCTTATTTCTCTCGTCCTTGTGCTTCGAATTTCTTCGTAGAGCGGACTTAGTCTTGTCCGAATAACAGCAAGGACTTCGTTCCAATCTTGATGTGGAACCAGTGTCCGTCTTAAGAAGGCTTGCCACCGATTTACAAGAACCTTCGAGTTCTCAAAATCCGAGGCAAACACACTCGGGTCTTCTGGCATAGGTGTGTTTCGCCTTTGGAAAGTCGCTTTCAATGCTACCAGCAACTCTTCATCGGTGAAATTGTAGTTGCCCAGCAGGTAGGCAACATCCCAAAAATCCTTCATCCGACTGTTGATATCGCCAAGAGCGATCATGGTTTCAAATTTCTCCGCTATCACAGATGCAAGAGGATAGGTGAGCAGGTTGAAATGAAGAGAATTCAGCAAGGTCGGATACTCGATCTCATTGAGGGGAGCTTCTACCGCATCATCAAACGCGATATCGACCTGAACGACATTGTGAATATTGCCAAGATTGCAGGCGACACGGACTCGAGCTCCATGATAGTTACCTGCTTCATTGATCTCTTCGATTCCAAGCGACTCGGAATCGAAATAAAGCGCATCATCTTGGTTCGACTGACAGATAATGCGGAAGGCTGCTTCAAGTCTGTCCGAGTCGTTGGGGATTCCCATGCCAAGAAGGTCGATATCTTTTGTCGTACGAGCGAAGTACGCTGACAAACACTGGAGGAGAAGGCCGCCTTTTAAGACAAAGCGATCCGCATAAGGAGATGCAGCCAGTCTTCTGAGCAGGCCCTCATGCATGTAGAGTAATGTTGCATATTGAAAGCTAATTCCTCTGCGGGCTGCCTCCGTTTTCAGATGCGCCCTGATCGAAGCTTCCTTGTTGATCACAGGAGCGGCTCCAAATAGGTGCGAATCGAACCTTCCATTCGTAGGAGTTTTGCGTATTCAAGAAGGCGAGAAACATTTCGATCTCGTCTTTTGACATACTCCCGGAGAGCTTCCATTGCGACATCCATCCCCAATGTATTCCTAAACCTAATAACATCACAGATTGTCTTTTCCGCATCATAGACGCGAATGATTCCTGACTCGAAAACTTTTTCTTCAATTCCGAGCTCGAAACGGGCGCGAGAAAATGAGAAAAACCGAATGGGAGGATAGGGCGGCACTGCCACCCGGTAGTCCCGTCGAATGGCGAGGTGAAGCTCCGGTGGCTCCCAAGTACCAATCCCATGTATCGAAAGTGCGGTACCCAGACAAAAAATCCCGCCCGGGATAGCTTTTTGCACATCGACGAGTTCCGACCGCTTGATATCCTGGGCTATCGTGTAGAGTCCACGTTTAAGACGAACCAGTACGCCGGATTCCATGAGGGCACTGATCTGGCTTGGGTGGATTCCCTTTTCTCGGAGGGTTTTGGCTCTTACGTAGCCACCTTGCGAAGCAACAAAAGAACGGATCGCTTCTACCTTCTTCTGGTTCATAGAAGGATATGATAAAACACACCACAGTTTTCCGCAAGTGTGGTGTGTTTGATACTATTTCCTCTATTTCCCACGCGTGAACTGGCCTGGTCTGTCTGCTTTTGGAACATGGATGAATAGTCGGTGAAGAGAGAGCTAGCCTCCAAGTTCTAGAAACCATAGGTCACGTAGCTGTTGTATTCCGAAACAACTTGGTTGGCGTCGTTCCTGGCATCTCGCATTGCATCATTGATCGAATCGATATCGTTCGAAGCAGCGCGTATATAATTGTTTGCATCCTCAACATACTGTTCGACATCGCGTCTATAAGAATCCAAATAAATTCTACAACAACGCTAGAAAACGCCTAATTTAAAGCAAAATACCACTGTTTTGGAGCTCAATTACTGATTTTGTCGCACAAGGGCAAGCCATGTTTGGTTGGTAGAATTAGTGGCACTAGAGGCAAGCCCCTAAGTCAGTTAGACTGCCGTATCTAAGCTGCATTTTTGTTGCGAGAACGAAACGCGTATTACTGCCACCAAATAGGCCCATACATTCCGCTCATCGTGGCCTTTACGACGAGGGTTAGATTAGACCAAAACCGGGAAATTTGCGCCGACCTTGCCGCAAGCAGAAGAGATACTTGAGCGTGAAGAATAAAAAAGAAAAAGGACTTAAGGATTACAGGTATCTAAGGTAGCTATTCTTGCGATCTCGTGGAACCAAAGTTAAAATCTAGAGTACCAGGTTCACGTGCTGCCAGACTATGCATCTTTGGATACCAGAGAAATAGCTGGATGATTTCTGAAGGAGGGTGTATGCAAGAAGAAAAGGTCGACACGAGCATGCAATACAATGAGCTCCTTGAAGAATACAAAATTGCGTCCGAAAAAGAGATGAATTTGGAAAGAAATATCTGGGAATCCGCGGGTGTCGTAGGAATTGGTAGTCTTGCTTCAATTGTAACCAGCTTAAGGGGGTTCGATGTTCTCTCGGTTTCCTTGCTTGGCGCTTTTTCTGTGTCACTTGTCTGGATATGGTGGTTCATGGCAAAACGGTGGTGGGACATTCAACATGTCATTTTATTGAGAAAGCAGCACATAGAGAATGCCACTAATATGAAGCTGGAGACTTACATCAACTTCTGTGACAGAGAGCATAAGGACAGAGAGTATAAAGAATCGAATATTGAAGGACTGACAACAAGAAACCTTGATGAGCTGAAAAAGATAGAAGATAAAGGCAATGGAAAATTCGGAAAAAGAGGTGTACAAAAGAGTCTGAGATGGTTCCCTAGAGTCGTTACAGCGATATGGCTAGCCTTGGCGACTAAAGGGATCATTACTGAATGTTATAGGGCAAATTCTTGTGCTGTTGGCTCTACTGTGGTACCTATAGGGATAGGCGTATTCTGCATCTTAGTTTTTGTATTTTATGATTGGAGGGATTCAAAGAAAAATAAGAAGGAAAATGGTGATTCTAATAAAACAGAAAATCCTGAAACACCATCTAGTTAAGTATATCTCGCTGGACACAGTCAAAAAGGCAGATATTTTGGCTGGAACTATGTCTGTCTTCTCATCAAGTATCCTAGAAAACGCCAGCAGGTTTCAATTTGTGTAGTCGAAAAGGACTCTTCGCATGTAACCCATTATCACAAGAAGAGTACAAGGGTTTTACACACTTTTGGCATTAGGTAGGAAGCTGTCTTCTGCTGAAAAGGAGCTGAGGTGAAGGTGGACGGTAGATCTCAAGCATTCTGCGTCGCAGGGTTTTTTTCTACTGTTTTGCCCTTAATTCCTCGATTCCCGAGAAATTATACCAAGGAATATTTTAACTTATAGTTTTATAAGAAAATAATATTTGACATCTTCTTATCATTGGTAAACAATATATCAATGAGGGGAGATTGTCATGCCACAGAGAATTCAGATGATCCATGGTGTACCCTATGTCTATGAAGATTCTGCAACCTGGGATAAAGAAAAGAAGAATGCAAAACATGCTCGTCACTATATTGGAAAAATGGTCGATGGAGTCTTTGTCCCTAATAAAACCTATGAATTAGAATGTGCACTAAAAGAATCGAAAGAGAAAAAGCCAGGACCACAAGAGAACACCCAGAGTATAAGGCAGTTCTGTGGAGCAACGTACCTCTTCGACAGAATAGGAGAAAAGCTTGGCATCACTGAGGACCTTGAAAAGTGTTTCCCTGATATCTACAAGTAACTGCTTTCTATTGCCTACTATCTCATTCTCGAGGATAAAAATCCTTTACGACGCTTTCCTAAGTGGGCAAAAACACACCACCACCCTTATAGTAAGAATATTCCTTCTCAACGCTCAAGTGAACTCTTTGGGATG
>ERZ795059.3758-NODE-3758-length-14614-cov-68.939350_pt1 | contig 14614 bp, 9 predicted proteins | sample MGYA00375143_ERZ795059 | MGnify/ENA primary metagenome ERZ795059 (study PRJEB30188, sample SAMN05720168) | activated sludge metagenome | isolation source: Anaerobic digester | place: USA | collected 2015-01-07 ... | reverse complement strand
TTGCGATCGCTCTACGGGTGCTATACTATCTGCCGGTAGTTACCGCCGGCGTCGCTACGACGATTGTGTGGAAGTGGATCTTTAACAGAGATTTCGGAGTGTTCAACTATATACTCGGATGGCTCGGCATCAGCAAAGTCCCCTGGCTCGATTCACCTCAATTTGCTTTGATTTCGATTATGATCATGAGCATCTGGCAAGCCATCGGCAGTCAGTTGCTGATTTTTTTAGCGGGATTGCAGGGTATCCCGATCGATTTCTACGACGCGGCGAAAGTGGATGGCGCCGGAAAACTCAGCATTTTTCGGCATATAACGGTACCCTTGTTAAAGCCTACTACCTTGTTCGTTCTCGTTACCAGTATTATCGGTTCATTCCAAGTGTTCACACCCGTCTACGTGTTGACCCAGGGAGGGCCGCTGCGCTCCACGGATGTTGTGTTCTACCATATCTGGAAAGCCGCTTGGTCGGAAATGAGAATGGGCTATGCCGCCGCGCAATCCTGGATTTTGTTCCTGCTATTGATGATTCTGACATACTTCGAATTTAAGCTTTACGGTAAAGACAGCTGGCAAGCCTATTTTTAAACTCCGGGAGGAGGAACGGAATGCATTCACAAAAACTCAGGAAAATCTTATCAGTACTCACTCAAATAATCATCTATGCCATTCTTTTTCTGTTGGCGGCTTCAACGCTGTTGCCCTATGTTCTGATGGTTTCTCTATCGTTCATGGCAGAGTTCGAGATGTACCAGTTGCCACCGAAATTTATACCGACGATTATGCGTTGGAGCAACTATATCGAGATGTGGCAGTCCCAACCGTGGGGTCGGTATATCTTCAACACCCTGTTTGTTACGGTAGTCGTGTTGCTCGGACAGCTTTTGCTGGTTGCCATGGGCGGATACGCGCTGGCAAGAATGAAATTCCCCGGTCGCGACTTCATGTTCAAAGTATTCATCCTGTTTATGATGCTACCGGGAGTCGTTACCCTCATCCCGGGCTTCATTATTTTGAATTCGCTGGGGTGGGTGGATACGTTTATGGCGTTGATCGTGCCCTCTTTAGGCAATATCTGGGGGCTGTTTCTGATGCGGCAATATATGCTAAGCTTACCGGGCAGTCTGGAAGATGCGGGCAGAATCGACGGCGCGAATCGGTGGCAGATTTTTTGGAAACTCATCCTTCCGCTTTGTAAACCTGTTCTTGCGACGGTCGGAACCTTCACCTTTCTCAGTATGTGGCGTTCGTTCTTCTGGCCGCTTATCGTAACTCGAAGCAAGGAGATGCGGGTGATTGAGGTTGGTGTCGCGATGTTTTCTTCACAATACGTAACCAATATCCCAGCTCAGTTAGCCGCGGCAACGCTATCGTCCATTCCCATGATTTTGATCTACCTCTTCGCGCAGAAATGGATTGTTCAGGGTATTAAGATGACTGCCGGATACGATCGATAGGAGGAACTAAGATGAAAGACGTAAAAACCGAATTGCCGCCTGTTTTGTGGATTGGTGAAAATTCGACCCAAGCAAGAAACGATGTGAAACAAAGAATCGGGCAGGCGCCGGTTGTTCTTTTCGGTAAAGCGGTTGAGATGCTACCGCTTTTGGGAATCGATAGCCCTGAAGCCATAAAAACCGAACCTATCGAGAAAGTCGAAGGATTATGGGATAAACGAGGATTCCAAAGCTACCGGAACCACCCGATCTTCGACCGGTTACACGGTGGATTCTACTCGACCCTGCTGGATGTTTTAACGCCTCCCTACGGAGAGGTTTCACTGTATCAAGGCGAAAAAGCGAAAATACTAGCGGTGGAAAAGCGCTACATCGACTATCTCAGGAACCGGGCCGTCATATGGGAATACCCGGTTGAAAAAGTCCTCTGCATCGGCGGTTTCATTTACCCCGAAAGGCAAAAGCATTATCCGTACGAAACGTTAGTCGATCAATTCCGCGCCAACGTCGAAACCTATATGCTGCGCCGTTCTAACGAAGAATACCCCGTCTGGCCGTCCATCTCCGGCGGTTTTTCCGAGGTTTCGCCTGTGTTTGGCGGAATGACCCTCGAAAGAATCCGCGAGATGCCAGCGCCTTCTCCACTACGGATGACGTTAGCGAAAAACCAGACGGGTTATTATACCAATACCTCCGGTAGCCGTATCCTGGTCAATGCGCGGGATGACGGTTCCATACAGGAAGTGTGGGCTCATCCGTACAGGATTATCAAAAAAATCGATATCGAAATCGATGGGAAACCTCTGCCATCACTGCTAAAGAAAACAATCCTCGAACCGGCCTACGTGCAGTTTGAAACGGAAAACGCGTCTGTTGTGGTTTTTGCCGGTATTGACAAACCGTTGCTTGGGATACAGCTTGACGTTCAAGACACGGAGACACATGAAATCACCTTACGCTACGAAACCGATCTGCGGATATCCTGGCCCATGGATGACGATTATAGCGGAAAGAGACATTATTCAAAAGAACCCGATTCCGGTTCCGTTTGCTTCTGGACAGCGGATCATCGGTGTTCGGTTTGTATAAAAACCGATCGACCGGCACAGATTGACGGAATCGCCGAAGGAAACCTGTGGCAAGGCACTCTGAAATACACGATGCAAAAGTCTTTCTGCGTCGTACTCTGCGCAGCAATCGAAGGCGAGGAATTTCCGAAAAACATTTCTTTCGACGGAGAAATACACCGCTCGAAGGAGTATTACCAGGACTATCTTGAACAAACAATCAAAATTCAAACCGATCTTCCCGATTTGAACCGACATATTGCGCAAGCGATGATCGCGACCCTAAAATTCAGAGCCGAAACCCCGCCTCTCGGTACCGGTATATTGGCCGGATTCGCTAACAGCCGTCCGGGATGGAATCGCTCGCGGCCCGGGTACGCCTGGTATTTTGGTCGCGACAGCGAGTGGATTTCTTTGGCATTTCTCAGTTGGGGCGATGCGGAAACGGTGCGTGAAAACCTGGAGCTGCTGATACGTTATCAAGAATTAACCGGTAAGATTTATCACGAGTTGTCCACCAGCGGTGTCGTCCATTACGACGCGGCGGATTCGACCCCGTTGTTCCTTTTAACGGCTATTCAGTATCTCAAACATACGGGAAACATCGAATGGTACAAACGATATAAAAACAATATCATCCAAGCGGTAAAATACTGCGCATCCACCGACACCGACGGAGACGGGTGCATCGAAAACACGATCGCGGGTCATGGATGGATAGAAGGTGGCGGACTCTACCTTTCGCATGCCAGTCTGTATTTGAATGTCATCTGGCACGCCGCTCTTAAAGAATGGATTGCCTTGTTGCCATCGTTGGACGAAAATCCAGGGTTTTTGGAAGACCTTTCGCTCTATTACCAAAAGGTGGACCGTATGCTCCCGAAATTCTTCAATCACGAAAAGATGAGATATGGCCTCGGCATCGACAAGCAGGGAAACCGCATCGATTATTTTGCCGTATTGCCTTCGGTCGGGATCTATCTACGAAATCTTTCCGGGCCGATCGCGCTGGCGCATACTTCCGATTTCTCGCGAAATGATTGCTCCACCGACTGGGGAGTTCGTATGATAGGAAAAAGCAGCGGCGTTTATAATCCGGGTGGCTACCACGAAGGTTCGGTATGGCCTTTATTTACCGGAATGGCTGCGCTGTCTGAGTTTGCCACGGGAACGACGTTAAGCGGTTTCACCCATGTCTGCGCAAGCCTAAACGATTCAGACTATTACGCGAAAGGGTATATTCATGAGGTACTGCACGGCGAGGTCTACAAGTCTGCAGGAGTCTGCCCGCATCAGGGATGGTCAGAAAGCATGGCGGTACTGCCCTTGACAGAAGGGGTCATCGGCTTCTTCCCGAATGCGTTAAAAGAATCCCTCACCCTGTCTCCTCAAATACCTGCGAATCTTTCGCAGCTTTCCGTGACGGGTATGAAGTGCGGAGGGGCAAACGTTACAATGGATTATGAACGTAAACAGGTGGTCGGCGCCATGGTGGAGGTCCGGCAGCGGTATCGGATTCGGTCGGATAAACCTTTGAATCTGGACTTCAGCCCTTACATCCCGAAACAGTCGGGGCCGATAGCCGTTTCAGTCCGCCTTCGTCATACTGAAAGGGATAACGAATCCCTTATCCCGGAGACCGTATATCGGTATAAGTCCTGCGACGATTTGCCGGTCTCCGACCGGGGAAACCACTCGGTGAAGATCTCCTTGCCAACAGACCGTTTGATGGGGGAAATGGTCGTGGAGATAACCTACGAAACCCCGTTTGAACTCAAAGCGGTGATTCCGGTTTTCATTGAGCATGAACCGAGCCGGTTGCCGCGGATCCTCGGGTGGGAGAAGCGGAACGGCCGATGGGCGATCGAAATCGAAGCGCCCGGGAATCGGGAAGTCACATTGGAAGGATTCGTCGGAGAAAAATGCCATGTGAAAGGCGCGACCTATCGCGAAGGGCGTTTTTATTGTCGGGCGGAAGGTGCGGAAAATGAATACCATCCGCATACGATTGAAATAGAAGGATAGGACAGGAGGGAATCAAAACCAATGGAAAGAGATATCTGCGCGTTTCTGAAACGTTCCGACAAGTGGTACATCGGCGGCGGGAAAAAGCTCATCTGGACGCCGCCGTTTCCGAGCTTTCTCCATCATCCCGGCCTTTGGGACAATGCGGGGTATTACGATTTTCGTGTGGATCCCGGCTTTACTTACGATATCCTGAACGCCGGTGTCTCCTATGAATGGAGGCAAACCAAACGGGAATGGACTCCTGCGTGCTGGACTTGCGCCTACGAGTGCGACGATCTGATTCTGAAAGAAGAAAAGGCGCTCTCCCCAGGTGATTTTTTGGGCATTAAAGTGACGCTGACGAACCGGACTGAAAAGGAGCTGACGCTTCAAACGGTTTTATGGACGGCGCAGAAACGGAACGAAGACGAAACATTGGAAGACACCCAATTAATTCGCCGGCGCGCCGATCATATCGTATATAAAAAGCGTTTGGTGAAAGGCGTCCGAAAACCGGTGACGGCCTATGCCGGGCTGATCCTTCAAAATGGCCGCAGCGCCAACGTTTCGTTTTCGGAAAATACCGGAAATCTTCCGAATTGGAGACTCACACCGTTTTACGAAAAATTGTCGCCCGATGGGTTGTTAAACGAAGAGTCCACAGACGGCATCTCGTTGAACGGGTTGCTTTATATGGGAATCGAAGCCCCGCTGACCCTTTTACCCGGCCAAACGAAGTCCTTCCTTTGCGGAATGGCGATGGGCAGCAGCGCCGAAGTCGTGGAACAGACGCTTCACGATTCGATGGCGCAGGACATCGTGGTGGAATCGAAAACGAACTGGGAGAATTACTTCCGTTCGGTCCCCGATTTTTCTTGCTCAGAACCGAAACTCGAAAAATATTACTGGTATCGGTGGTACGGACTACGGCTGTTCACCATCGACGTAGAGGACGGAAAGATGCATTATCCCGCTGTGGCGGAAGGGTTGGAATACTTCAGGGTTTTCATCACCTACAGCGCGCAATGCCATATGCTGGAAACCCGTTGGATGAAAGAGGATGCCATCGCGAAGGGGAGTCTGAAGAACTTTATCGAAAATCAGCGTTCGGACGGCTCTTTCGCCGGACACATCTATCTGAACGGCGTACAGGAAAACGGATTCTACCACGCGGATTGGGGGCGGGCTCTACAGGAAGCGCAAGCGATCCATCCCGATGTTGAATACCTGAAAGGTGTTTATGAAGGGTTGAAAAGATATGCCGCTTTCTTCGATGAGGTACGAGACCGTGAAAATAGCGGATTATACGATGTGGTCGATCAATTCGAAACCGGGCAGGAGTTTATGAGCCGATACCAGGCGGTAGACGAGATGGCCGACCGATACGGGTGGATCAACAACATCCGGTTAAAAGGAGTCGACGCAACCGTCTACATTTACAACTTGAAGAAAGCGCTCGCGCGGATCGCGGACAAGATCGGCAAAGTTGAAGAAGTCGCGCGATGGACAACCGGAGCGGAAAAGATTCGCGAAGCGGTTTTGAACAAGATGTGGGATGAAGAAGACGGGATGTTCTACGACGTGAATCCAAGGGATTTCACGCGGACGAAGATCAAAGCCGCGGTCTGTTTCTACCCCTATATGACCGATATCGTATCTGAAAAGCACCTCGCGGGTATGAAAACGCACCTGTTGAATAAAAATGAATTCTGGACGCCCTATCCCGTACCGGCAACGGCGGTGGGCGACGCTTACTTCGATCCCTGGGCGCAATGGAAAGGGAAGCGGCACAACTGCCCCTGGAACGGTCGAGTTTGGCCGATGACGAACAGCCACATCGCGGATGCTTTGGGAATCTCCGCTCGCCGATTTTCAGATAAGGAACTCCGAACGAAAACCGTCGAATTCATTAAAAAGTTCGTCGGGATGATGTTCTATGAAGGCGACATTGAACGCCCGAACTGTTTCGAACACTATAACCCCTTCAACGGAAAAGCTTCGGTATACCGAGGGGTCGACGACTATCAGCACTCATGGGTTGTAGACCTTTACTTCCGATACATGATCGGGTTAACGGTCGGCGAGACGCAGATCGAAGTCGATCCGTTTCCTTTCGACTGCGCCTATGAAGCGAAGGGAGTTCTCATCGGCGGAAAACGCTGGGATTTCTCATGGGATGGGAAGCACTACGCTATTTCTGTGGACGGAACCGTGATCCATCAGGATGCGCGGCTTCACAGGACGGTGTTCGACAAGTAGCCGGTCTTGCGCGTGTTGATAACCTCCGGTCAGACAAGGATTGTTATGCTATCGTTTCGGAAGTGACGGTTTTTTCCGGGGCTTGGACAGGTAAAACAGTAAAAATTCTCCAAACAGCGTGAAAACCATGGTCGTACCCGGGGGGGCATTAAGACGGTAGCCTAAATACAGTCCGAAATAACATGCGAAAAGGCTTAGCAAAACCGAGTATACGATCATCTGCTTAAATGACTTTGCCACGAATCGGGCTGTCACGCCGGGGGTTATCAGGAACGCGTTCACGAGGATAACCCCGGCGATTTTCACGGAAGCGACCACGCTCAGCGAAAGGCACAGTAGTGTCAAGTAATGGATGAAAGCGACCGGCACACCGTAGTGTTTGGCCATTCCTTCATCGAAAGCATAGAACTGTATTTCCCGAAAAAAGAGCGCGACAAAACCGGTGACCGCGATCGCGACGACCAACAAAAACCAGAGATCCGTTTCGGAAACCAGGAGGATATTTCCGAATAAAAAACCCATCATGTCCGGAACGTACCCCTTTGTCAGGGAGACGAAGAGGATTCCCAGCGCCATAAACAGCGGGAGGAAGATCCCGATCATATTGTTTTCGGAAGCTCTCTGTTTCCGGCTGAAAAAACTGACCCCGAAGGCGAAGAGGATGGCGGCGAGAACCGCGACAGGTAAAGTGCTCACGCTGATCAAAAAAGCGAAAGCGACGCCCGCGAAGGTCGCATGCGCCACACCATCGCTGATATACTCGATCTTACGGCTGACGATGATCGGGGAGAGCATTCCGCTCAACACGCCGACGAACAGAGAAGCCAGAAAGGCGAGAAATAAAAAGTGATATTGTATCAGATCGGAGAAAAAGCCTTTCATTGCGAATGCTCCTTCTCGAAATGGTGGGTTCCTCTGATCAGGATATCAAAGTCCTCGGTATAGACGCTTCTTAAGTCTTCAGAAGACACGGTGGCCGCATCTTTATGGCAATGTAGCGATTTATTCAGGCACATAATCGTGTCGCAGGCATTCAAAACCAGCCCGATATCGTGGCTGACCAACAATACCGAGCGCTGCCTTTCTTTTCGCCATTGCGCCAACAGTTCGTAAAAGGAAGCCTTCCCCATCTCATCCACTCCAGCTTCCGGCTCGTCGAGGATGAGAAGATCGGGATGATAGGCGATCGCCCGCGCCAGCATCAAACGCTGATACTCTCCACCTGAAAAGAAGGTGACCGGCTCCTCGGACAACTCGCCAATCCCAACCCGTTCCAGCAGTCGGTGGCATTCCTCCCAGTCTTCGCTAGAAAAAAAGCGGAAGATCCCGCGTCGCCGATACAACCCCATTGCGACGACCTCCCGCGCCTTAATCGGGAAATCTCTCTGGAAATCCTTTCGTTGCGGCACATACCCGATCCTGCCTGAAAACCGAACCGTTCCCGTATACCGCTTAATCTCGCCAACAATGATTTGCAGAAGCGTTGACTTCCCAGCGCCATTCGGTCCGATGATCCCCGCGAATTCACCTTGCTGCAACGAAAAGGTGATACCGCTTAGGATATCGTGCCCACTTTTTTCATAGGAAACTTGGGAGACTTCCAAAATCGGCGCTGATTTCATTTTTCACCCTCCGATATTCAACGTGCCCATCTAAGGGAACACGCGTTTGATTTCCGCGAAATTAGACGATAAGAGTTCGGAAATTGAGGCGGCATTCCAACCCAGGGGATCCAAGGTTCCGATCCCGATCTTTCCCTCCTTTGACAGGATTTCGACATATCGCTGAGGCTGCTGTGGCTCCATAAACATAGCGACGACGCGTTTCTGCTTCAGCCCGTCGATCAGCGCTTTCATCTCGCCCGCCGTCGGTTCATCCCCTTCTCCTTCAAAGATGGATTCGAGTATCAAACCGTATCTCTCGAAAAAATACAAAAAACTCGGGTGAGACATCAATACGGTCTTCCCGGAATAGTCGGACAGATAGGTTTTCATTTCCAGATTTTGCGCTTCGATCGACGTGATCATCTGCTGGCTAATCGAGAGATAATAGGTTTGATTTTCCGGATCAACGTCGATGAGCAGGTCCCTCAAACCCGGGATGATTGCTTCGCACAAAAATACGGGATCCAACCAGATATGGGGGTTAAAACCCTCATCCGTTTCACCGGGAGATTCGGACGCGTGGTCTTTGCCGGCGTGAGAATGTCCGGCCAACAAACGGTCTTGTGACAAAAAATCGCTCGCGGCGATGACCGTTTTCCCGCTGCTTCTGAATGACGCGAGGGTCGATTCAAGGTAACTTTCAAGATGGAGTCCGTTATAGAGGATGATGTTCGAGTCATAAAGCAACTTCACTTGCGTGACGGAAGGCGAAAAAGTGTGGGGATTCTGGGAGGCATCGATTAGCCTCCTCACCTCCACATTTTCCGTTTCAAGCGCTTTCAAGATTAAATAATAGGGTTGTATCGTCACAGTAATCCTTATTATGGGAAAGACCGTAACAGCGGCGCACAAGAGGAGAATTCCCAAAAACACGCCTTTCTTCATCAATTGGCCTCGCTTTTCCGAACCGGGTCTTTTAGAAGAATAAAGAACCTCTTTTTTCGGATCAAAGTTGGATTTTTTCGAATGGTCGACACCGTTGGCAGTAACCGGTAAAATAAAAGACATGATCCGTGATCGTGAAATTGTTTTCTAGCTCCAATCTATCTTGTATCTCTTGGGCGAAACAAACGTGAAAAGCTTGAATCGACTGGCACCGTTTGCAAAAGAGGTAATGCGCCGGGTGTTCGCGGTAAGAACAATAGAAACGAAACGGCGTTCCGAAGGATAAAGAGAGCGCCTTTCCGGTTTCTTCAAGATAAAGCAGGGATCGGTAAATACTCGACAAGTTAGGTTTTAACCTCAGGCGTTCCCGTATTTGTTCGACGGTCAAGGGGATTTCCGATGCTTCCAGAATATTCAGGATATGCTGACGCAACTCCGAAAGTTTTTTCACGTGATTCCTCCACGCAAATTATTTGCGCAAATCATTTGCGTTATTCTACCAGATCGGTCCGCGAAAAGTCAAGAGAGAGAACATAACGGGGATCGACGATTCCCGATATTTCGCGCCCTGAACGGTAGAAACAAGAGAAGAGGGAAACACCCGGTTTGGGGTTTCCGAACTATTGGAGGGCCCAACTTTAGTTGGGCATGATTCTATCTTTCGCTAACGATGGGGTTTCGGAGAGTGTTGGTCGATAACGCTTGTGGTCATCCTCGTCGGTTTATACGAGTCGAAAAAGGTAAACCATGAAGTTGCACCTACTGGAAAAATGTAGCTGGAGCGCTCCAAAAATAGGGCATGGTTCTATCTTTGGCAATCATCGGGATTGATGGGAAGGATGTGAGATAATTGTCACGAACATTTTTGCCGGGAAAAGAAGCCGAACTTTAGAGCACCTAACTTTAGTTAGGTATGAGTTTTCTCTCGTTTTTCCGCGGTCAAGAACGAAGGGGCGCGTTTCCGTGAAGCGGTTGCAGAAAAAGGTCTGTGAGCGTAAAGACAGTCGTTACGCCGATGGTTCTTACACTCTCTTGGATTCCCACTTGCCCCGTCGATAAGCGAAATACATCACGAGCGCGGCCGTGGCGTCTGTCAGCACTAACGTTAACCAGATGGTCTCGATCGGCAAATGCAACGCAAGGATAAAAATCAAGAGCAGCGGAATCAGAACGCACCCACGGCTGATGACACTGGAAGTGATAAATGGCTTCATATAACCAGCGCCCCCGAAAGCGGAAGCGTACCCGTAAAAAATCCCAAGAAAAACCGTTCCCGGGCCGATGAAACGGATCATATTAATTCCCAAACCGATCACCGCCTGATCGTTAATGAACATACGCATGATTAGGCCCGGAAGTAATAACGCAAAACCTCCGGCGATGCCCATTAATAAAGCGCCGACGATAGCGGTGGCCTTAACGGTCTTGCGCGCCGTTTCAATTTGATTGGCGCCCAGGTTTTGCCCGACGATGGCAGTGCTTCCGACATACATACCCAGAAGAGGCATCACTAATAAGCCCGAAAACCGGTTTCCGATACCGATCGTGGCGACGGCGACGGTGCCGAAGGTCGCGATGATTTTCATCGCGATAAACCAGGAGACGTTTCTGGTCAGCATTTCGAAACCGGTGGGAAGGCCGATCGTTATCAGCTTATAATCGATGGACCAATCCAACTTAAGCAATCCTTTGAAGGATATCTTCGGGCCTCTCTTTCCGGAGTAGAGCAAATAGAATCCGATCGTGAAGGCGATGGAAATCGAAATGACGGTTGCCAGTCCGGCGCCAAAGATACCGAGGTTCAAACCCGGCAGCGAGGTGCCCGGAATACGTTCGAATATAAAAATCGGATCGAGGATGATGTTAAGAACCGAAGCGAAAAGCATAATCATCATCGGGCTTTTGGCGTCGCCGATACAGCGTAAAGCCGTGTTTACCGTATAGGAAGAGAACATCACCGGAAGAAAGAAGAGACGGATAAACCCGTAATCCAAAGCGTGGTCTAACACGGCTTCATCCGGCGCGAGAAAACCCAATAACGGACGGAGGAAGACCAGAAGGAACGCCATGGCCAAAAGAGCAACAAGCGCTTTAAAGGTGAGCGTTTGTTCGATCACGCGGTTGGTTCGTTCAAGATTTTTCGCGCCATAGCTCTGTGAGATCAATGAAACAGAACTGATTCCGATAATTTCGTTTAACGCTTCTACGGACCAGAAAACGGCGGCGAAAATTGTGACCCCCGCGACGGCCGCGCCCGATATCCGCCCGATCCAGATCATATCGACCACATCGTAAAGGGTTTGGCCTAAAAAACCCAAAGCGGTCGGTATGGACATCGCGAAGAGGTTTTTATAGACCCCGCCGGTCGTTAGGTCGCGTTTTTCTTCTATTTCGGATTTCTCACGCGGATGAAAAATATCAACCCCTTCTTTTTGCTGCGATCAGACTTTTCGAACGATGAAAATTACGCGGCGCGCTTCCTCATGAAACGCGTTCAGAGCTTCATCATAGATGGAAATCGGTTTAAAACGGGCGAGTTTGAACAGCAACCGGTATTGAGCGACAGAATACATGCGGCTACTGACCCAAACGGTCTTTTTTTCACCATTTTGGTCGATTTCAGCTGGCGCGTACAGGCGTTCAGTCAGTTCATCCCAGTGTCGCAGCAGCTCTTGCCCTCCTTTTTGCGTGATTTTCCGCGTATTGGAGATAATATTGGTCCGATTCGGAGCTTCTATCAATAGCAGACCTCCGGGTCTTAGCGCCTTCCAGAACAGTTTAAGGACGTAAAAATCCGTTTCGATATCGAAGTAACCGAAGCTGTTGAACCAGTTGACGACGGCTTCAAAGTGGCCATCGAAACGAAGATCGCGCATATCTCCAACCGAAAAATCACCTGGTAGCCCTTCCGCCGAAAAGCGTGATCGCGCGGTTTCGATGAAGCGGGGATTAGCATCAATGCCGGTGAGTTTTATTCCGCGCCGGGCTAAATGGATACCCACTCGGGCATCGCCACAGGGACAATCGAGTACGTCCATTCCCTCGCGCAATTGCAGCGCCTCCCAAATGGTATCGGCATCGGCCTTGCCCGCTTCTTCCGGTTTGAGCCACAAATCGTCCGGCAGTTCCAAAAACCATTCGGGATTCCGCCCTTGCTCTTTATCGGGAGCCATTTCAAACAATAGGTTCTGAGCTTCTTTCTCCAGTTCTCGGATCAAGGAAAAATCTTCAAGCAGAACCTTTCTGTCTTCGTGACACAAATAGATATCCGCGGGGGAGGTGAACAAATCCACCGTGCGCTCGACCTCTCCGCTTTCCAGGCAAGCGAGGAAATTGCCGCCTTTTACCGAAGGCAATCCTGCCAGTAGCGTCACGCCCGGTATGGCGTCCAGCGACCCTTCCCGGATCGACGAAAGAAATTTAAACAGCGCATACCGACGGAGTGTGTAAGGAAAATCCCAACGCGTTCGAAAGGCATGCGGAGTTAAGTAGGCATCAAGACTCATTTCAAGCTGCGTATACCCTAAACAGGAGCGCAAAAGCTCCTGAGAAAAGCTCCCGCCCATCGCGCGCGCGCCGCATTCGATCAAGACGGGACCGTCGGCCGTGACCATGATTTCGATATGCGCGGCTCCTACCGAAATCTTGAGCGCGTCTAAAACTGCCGTAGCATAGTGGAGAATCGCGTCGGTATCCGCTCCGAAGTCCGGAACGAGTTCGACGCCGTCGTAAACGGAACGCCCGTCAACGGTCTCGGTTTTGCTGTACCGCCAGAGATCGGTGATACGGTGCCATCCTTTGCAGGAAACGGTATTGACGACGATTTCATATCCGGAGGCGTATTCCTGGACGATAACCGCGGTAATCGGTTCTCCGAAAATGGACTGGGTACCGATGAGATTCGAAAAAGCGCGCGTGGCTTCAACAATCGTATGGCAGATAAAGAGACCATCCGCGCCCGCGCTTCTGGCGGGTTTGATCACGACGGGAAACCGGCCTCTATCTTTGATCCAGGATAAGAGCGGGGACAAAGTGTCGAATTTTCCATAGTCCAGATGTCGGATACCCGCTTTGGAAACGGCTTCGTACATTAAAAATTTATCGCGGCGGGCGTGAGTTGACGCCCAACCGTTGCCCGGCAACCCCATAAAGTGGGCTAATTGGTCCGCTAATTCCACACCGGATTCACATCCGGGGATAACGGCTATCGGGCGATAGGATTCCAACGCTTCGACGATCTTTTCGACTGGCTGAGCGCCATCGATGAGGGCGGTGTAATAAGAGGCGTTTTTTTTGAGTGAATCGTTCGCAATGTCGGTAATATGGGCTTTCAAAGTATTTGGAGTGGAACGGACGTGGACGATCGGAATTCCTCTTTCTTGAAGCAAAGGCATGTAGAACGAGCCGGTAGAATACCCGTCGACGATCGCTACGCAACCTAACGGACGATCCATGGTTACCTCCCATGTATACCTCAGTTTTATTTGAATTTTAATAAAGCCGAACATAAAACAGATGAAGAAAGAAAAAAGAAGTCGATTTTCCGACGCTTAAGCAGATAACGGCCGTGTAACTTTATGACCCGCCCATCCGAACAAAAGCGCGAATCGCCTCGACCCATGCGCCACACGATATGAACGGACGGGAGCGCGAAAAACAAACTAAATATAATTATAGCATATATCCGCGCGCAGGGCGTATCAAGTGTGGGTATTGCGCCGTCGCAAAAAAAAGGGGCGCTTACGTCGCGATGATCGGCAGGGTTATCGGTGAGTCGCCAAAAACGCTTTCTCCGGGATAAATGCGCGTGTTATCGCGCGGTAAGCGGATTATTATTTAGCGACCGCGCGATACCGTTCGACAACCACGACAACGGGCGTATATTTATACGCCCCTACGAAAAAACAGGGATGTTCGCTGTAACTGTTTTGTAGGTGCGAATAAACATTCGCCCGAAGATTCTTTATTTGCAATGGCGGGTTCGGGTATCGCGTAGAAAACGAGATAGTGCGAAACCGCGAGAACATAAAGCGCGTGTTTAAGATTTTTCACGAGAAAAACGAAAGAAAAGATAGAGAAGCCAGCCTAAAGAGCTGGCGCTCCAAAAACAGGGCACATGTTTCTCTTTCGATAACGATGGGGTTTCGGAGATGGTTGGTTGATAATGCTTACAGTTGTCCCGGTTGGTTTAAGAGAATCGAAATGATAAGGAAGCCAGCAAAAAGAGCTGGCGCTCCAAAAACAGGGCACATGTTTCTCTTTCGCTAACGACAAGC
>ERZ795059.3757-NODE-3757-length-14616-cov-6.147037_pt1 | contig 14616 bp, 11 predicted proteins | sample MGYA00375143_ERZ795059 | MGnify/ENA primary metagenome ERZ795059 (study PRJEB30188, sample SAMN05720168) | activated sludge metagenome | isolation source: Anaerobic digester | place: USA | collected 2015-01-07 ... | reverse complement strand
ACCTTCGGTCGGCGGTTTCGGCGGGGTCAGAGACCCGCGCCGAACGGTTTTGTTAACAGTTCTAAGTTAGGGCTCCGTCCCGACCGTGTCGGGACGGAGTCCCAACCTACGAACTGAGACCCTAGGGAGCCCACACGATGCGTGCTGTCGCCGTCGTCGAACCTGGCAAGGTGGAACTGGTCGAACTCGAAGCGCCTTCGCCCGGTCCTTACCAGGCGCTGGTCAAGACGGACCTGGCGGCGCTCTGTAATGCGACCGACAGCAAATTGGTGGCGGGGCATTTTCCTGGAGTGGACAAGTACCCCTTGATCCTGGGGCATGAGAGCACCGGGATCGTCACGGCCGTGGGCGACAAAGTCCGCACGTTCCACGTCGGCGACCGCGTCATTGGCGGGCTGAACTTCGCCTTCTCCGACCCGCGCTATGCCAGCGGCTGGGGCGGCTTCTGCGACTGGACCCTGGCCAACGACCACGATGCCATGCTGGCCGACGGCGTCGCCGATGCGGAACACGGCTGGTTCGAGGTGGCCGAGATTCAGCGCCCGGTGGCGGCCGACATCCCGGCTGCCGAGGCGGTGTTGATGTGTACGTGGCGCGAGGTGCTCGGCGGATTCAGCGACTTTTCCCTGGGGGCCGGCCAAGACATGCTGGTGTTCGGCGGCGGTCCGGTGGGGTTGAGCTTCGTCAAGTTCGCCCGGCTGCTCGGCATGGGCTGGGTCGGATCGGTCGATCCGGTCGAGGGCAAGCGTCAGCGGGCTCTGGCCTTGGGCGCCGACGCCGTTTTCGCGCCGGACGATCCCGCGTTGGCGAAACTCGTCGCCGCCCGCGGCAAGCCGCTGGATACGGTGATCGACGCCGTGGGCAGTCCGGCCTGCATCAACGCGGGACTGCCGCTGCTGAAACTGGGCGGCTCGCTGTGCGTCTATGGCGTTCTGGCCGAGTCGCAGTTGGTGTTGAACAAGGCCACGGGCCCCTACAACTTCAACGTGTTCGTACACCAGTGGCCGACTCGTTGGCGCGAACGCCTGGCGCAGACGGTCCTGGAAGAACACCTGCGGAGCGGCGAACTCCGCGCCGCGGAGTTTGTGACGCACGAGTTCCCCTTGGAACGTGTGGCGGAGGCTCTGGCTGCGGTCCGCCAGGGCGACGTAGTCAAGTGCCTGCTGCGATTCTAAAGGGCCTTGCCGTTCCGCAGAAAACCTGGTTCTTCAACTGCCATCGTGTCCACTCATTCAACATCACAAGGAGCCAACCATGTCCTTTTCATTCTCCCTGATTCTCCTGCTGCCTGCCGCACAGCCGGCGTTGAATCCGGTGGTGGAGGCAGAGGAGATCGTTTTTCGCTACACGCCGGCCGACAACGGTTCGGGGCCATTGTGGTGCTTCGGGTCGACGTGTCTGGTCCGCGCGGGCGAGCGGGTCTTTGCCAGCGGGCTGGAAACGTTGCCGGATTGCCCGCCGCTGAACAACTGCCGGTGGCAGTTGTACCAGCGCGAATCGGCGGGTTGGGAACTGGTTGCCCAGGACCCCAAGGACCGCACGCGCGAGCCCTGCCCGCTGGGATGGTCGCACGACGGGCGACTGTTCCTGTCGGTCAATCCCACGCTGGTCGCCGACCGCACGAAGCGTGGGGGCGGTCCGGCCCGTCCCGAGATCCTGGAGTTCTCCAGCACCGACCCGAAACGGCCGCCGCAGACTATTCTGCCCGAGTGGGGCGACAGCCCGGCGTTCACGGAGCACTCCTATCGAGCGTTTGCGGCCGACGGTCGTGCGGGCGAGCTGATCCTGTTTCAGAACGTGGGCTACACGCATTCCGAGTGGATTCTGCGGGATCGCGAGGGCAATTGGCCGGCCCGAGGCAAGCTCGCCTGGCCGCCCTACGAGGACCCGAAATTCGAACCCTACGGAGCCACCCATGTGCGGGTGAACTATCCCAACGTCGTGCTTCATAACCGCGAAGTGCATTTCTGCGGCATCGCGTCGTACAACAAGTGGGACCGCGTGCGCGACAACCCCGAGCTGATGGGCCGCGAGAAATGGGGCAGCCGCACGCGGCGTCTGCTGTACACCTGGACGCCCGACATCACCAAACAGCCCTTCGGCGAATGGGTCGAGATCGGCCACTGCTTCGCCACCGGCGGCTACCTGCTCACCGGCGACATGTGGCGTGCGCCCGACGGCGCAGTCCACATCGTCTGGCCCGAGTTCCCGATTCACCCCCAGTTGCGGCAGGAGTACTTCCCGGACATCAAGCGGACGCAGGCGATCAAGTACGCCCTGCTGCGTGACGGCAAGATCCTGCACCGCCGCACGCTGCTGGAAGCGGGCGAAGGCGCCGGCAACGAGTTCCCCTCGACGCCGCGCTTCCAGATCCTGCCCGACGGCCGGCTGATCCTGGTCTATGCCGTGGAAAGCCGCGGGCCGGGCAAGACGACTCGCGAAAACCGTTTGCTGGAACTCTCGGCCGACGGCACGCCGGGTCCGAGCGTCACGATCCCGCTGGAGCATCCCCTGTCGAACTACTTCACCGCCACCCCGCGCGGCGGCTCGCCGCCCTCCACGACCCTCGACTTGTTCGGCGTCCGCTTTCAATCGCCCCCCGGCGAGCCCGCCATGTGCTACGCCAGGGTCAACTTGAATGCGAGGTGATGCTGCGATCCTCGCACGGCGGAGGTTGCCGCTCCGCAACATGATCCGCAGCGTCGTGGTTGCCTTTTTTCAACCTGAGTGCTCCCTCAGCTGCTTGGGGGCGGCGATGATGGGTTGCAGGGCTTTCGCTTCCGGCCATCCGCCGAGGCTGGGCGCGACAATTGCTCTCCAGACTTGTCGCAGGCCGGACTGGCACATTCTCCCAACCGGATTCGAACTACGATGCGAGCCTACGAACTGATTGAGTTGAGTGCTCTGATCGCCGTCAACAGCCATTCCTTTGTCCAGGGGCAGGGACGCTTGTCGGAACACAGCATTTCCCAGTACTGGTCTGTGTCCCGCAGCCGTTTCGGCCGTTGGGCGCGAACCCTGAAGACCGACTTGCACCGACTGCGGTCGTGCGTCGAGAAGGCGCCCGCCGTCTGTCGCCATGCCAGGCCGGTGCTGGAGGAGATCCTCACCGGGGAGATGCTGACCCGCATTTGGACCGCCGTGGCTTGCCAGCACGACCGGCAGCGCGGGTCCAGCTACATCTCGCCCGTCGTGTGCAGCGTGTTCCTGGGACACCTGGAGGCCCGCCATCGGGCGTTGAACTTCATGTTCCATGCCCAGGAGTACGACCTGGAGGCGGTGTTGGACATGAACCGCGTGCGACACCGTTGCGAGCGTTGGACCGACATGCTGTTGGCGTACCTGACGCCGCCGTGCGACGTGGCGAAGGTGGCAGTCGAACCGAAACGGGTGATCGACTTTGCCGAAGACGTCCGCGACCTCTTTCATCGCGCCAACGCGGTCCAGTCGTGGCAGTTGCTGTGTGTGGCGCTCAAGAGCAGTCTCGCCGACTGTCTGGCCCAGCACGCTCCCAACGCGGACCTGAACTCGCAAATCGCGTCCAGCATCCTGGCCGGCTTCCGGCCGGAGACGTTCGACGCCACCGGCTACCTGGGGTCGCTGTGGATGGAACGGCTGGAATACACCACCGCCGACGCCGAGGCGCTGATCGAAGAACTGCTGGCCGTGGACAACCCTGCATTTTCGTAGCAAGATTCCGTATCCTGTCGGCAGTGGGCCGGCGGAACAGGACGCCCCCTTGCCCCGACTGCTGCCTGACGAGGAATCAGCAGCGGGGTATGGTGGAACAACACGCGGGAGCCGAATCGTGCAATTGACGGTGGAACGGCTGAAAGCCGCCGAGCAAGGCGACGCGGTAAGAATCGAAGCGGGGGGAAAGAAGTACGTTTTGCTGAGCCAAGGCGTCTACGAAGACACGTTGGACTACAGACCCTGGACAGCCCGAGAGATCGACTCGCTCGCCGACGAAGCTTTGGAATTGGTCTCCGGCGACGGAATTGATGAGCCGGAGGAACCATGAACATCCAGCGTGGCGATGTACTGAAGGCGCGTTTTCCCGATGCATGGAACCGAGGACGGTTCGACGTCAGGCACGTCAAGGCACCACATCCGTCTCCAAGCCGAGTGCCACGAGCGCACCCAGAATCGCCCGCAGATCGCCCTTCATGTCCTCAGTGACGACCAAGTCACTGTGGAACCGACCACGAAAACGGACGACGGCTTTTTCCGCCTGCGCAATCTTGGTGGCAAGCGAAAAAATGCCGGGCTCGGCAAGGCCAAGGTGGGCAATCTCCAAGACATCGTGCTTGTCAATCTTGTGCCGAGCGAACGCCACGTCGCGGGACTCCCATCGTGCCGTGTCCGTCACGATGGTGATGCTCTCGGCGCGAATGGCTCTCTCCCCGTGATAAACGATCCTCAGGGCAGCCTCCGGCGGTTGGTGGGTAAGCCAAAGGCAGCCCTCGACTGAAACCAGACGCCCCGCCTGCAGCCCCCACAAGTGCCGCGGAGGCTCGAATCGTATCACGTGGTCCACGTCGTCGTATTCGAGCCACAATCGCGTCAACCCATCCACGATGACGGTGCGAGCTTCTGAAGAGTCATAAGGTTCGAGAATCCGCTCCAAGAGCTTTAGGCGACTCGGCCAAAGAAACGTTCCATTGCTCAGCTTCAACGCGGATCCCGTGTCCGTCGCCGTCTCGACGTCGGCAGGATGATACTGATACGACGTGTCGCACAGGATGTCGCATTCCGGCAGGAATCGCTGCCACGGGCAATCGGCGGCGACTCTCGTCCCGAAGACGGTTCTTGGTGGCCCGGCACCGGGAGGCAAACTCGTGGCAGCCGAGGTGATGTCCGCATACGGCAATCTTGCCGAGTGGGATTTCTTGTTTTCTTCCACGACCTGTTGGAAAACGTAGGCTTGATCTTCCTTGCTGAACCAATACAAAGGGACGTGAATGATCGGCCCCGTGGTCGTTTTCAGGAACACCTCTTTTCCGCCGAACAAGGAAACGAACTCCGCTTCTCCCGAAAACGTTCTTGTCGAATCCCACCAGGTTCGGAGTTCTCCCATCGTCGTCCTCCATCACTCAATTGCGCATCGCCGTGCCAGCTCCGTCTCGATTCAAGACCCCAGGCTTCGCCTCGGATCTAAAATCGGCATGCGGGGTGGCGCCGTGTCCCAGAGCAGATTCACTTCGTCGGGCGTCAGGCCGTAGGCCTCGTTCACCAAGTCGCTGAGCTGACGCTCCAGCGTGAACGACTCCGCGACCAATTGACGCGCGGGTTCGATCGTGCGGGCGTACTCGTCCCGCAGGCTCCGCAAGGCCGACGCCGATAGCGGATGCTTCTTGCCTCGGGGCTTCTTGACCTCCGCCACGAAGCCGTCGGAATCCAGACCGAGCGGCGATTGCAGCTTGGTGCTCGGCTTCTCGATCGCGTGCTCGACGCGGAGCCAATCGAGGATATCCCGACAAACCGACTGCTCGGACTGCCGAATCTCGATAAGGCGTTGGGCGGCCGTCACCGTCCTCTCGCGGACGGAATCGCTCGGCCGCGCGATCGGCAGCGATTCCATCAGGAAACCCACCGGAGACAGCGCCTCGTCCTTCATGTGCGGCAGGTAACGCCAATTGTGCCACCACATCAGCGGCGAGTTCAGTACGGCGAGCAGGTATAGGTCGTCGGACGGGACGAAAAAGGTCTTGTTGTTTCCGAACATCCCTGCGCGATCAAAGGCATAGCACGGGTGAAATTGAATCTCCTGGTACACGATCTTGGGCTGGTCAAACCTGTCCCAGTAGGCGCAGGCTCGGAGTTCCCACCAGTTCTTACCTTGGTCTTGCCGCTTTCGCAACGCTGCCTCCAGCGGCTTGAACCGTGCGTGGATACTGGGATAGGTCTGGCGAAACACGTCTTCGGCCTTCTCCCCGGCCTGGGACCAAGGCCACGTGTAGTCGCCACTGGATCGGATGACGATCATCCACAGTCCGGCCCAAGCCGATGTCCAGCGTTCAATGTCCTGGCCTCGCACGTACGGCTTGATGATCGCGGCACACCCGGCATCCGCCTCGACCAGCGCGTTCTTCGTTGGCGTGTCGATCAAGAATGCTTCGTTTAAGCCTGTGAGGATGCCGCGAACCGGATTCGCGCGGGCAAACTCGCGCAGCGGAACGCGTTCCCTGCCGACTCGTTCGCACAACTTCGTGACTGCATCCGGCTCCAGTTGCCAAGCGTCGGCACCAAGCCGTGCAAGCGATAACTCGACTCCCTCCTCGTCAATCTGCCGGCTCAGGTCATCGATCCGCAACTGTTCTCGGGGAATCGTACACAGCCGGGCTGTCATGGGTTTCGGTTCGTCCGTCGGCCGGCGCGCGACCAGGATCGACGGGAACACGTCGGCGTCCTCGAAAATCTGTTTGGCGTGGCCGAAGTCCACCACGGACTCGATCCAGGCGTGCTCGCCGAAGAACCGCCGCAGCGGCTCGCCGTAACTGGCCTTCATCCACTTGTTCGTCACGATGAACGACAGCCGGCCGCCCGGCTTCAACAGGCGCAACCCCAACTCATAGAAGTACACGTACAGGTCCGCCATGCCGTGGTAGGTCCGGTAGGCCGTTTCCAGGTGCGGCTTGATTGGCTGCAAGAGTTCCTGCCGGACGTACGGCGGGTTGGCCACCACGACGTCGAAGCCGCCGTCCCGAAACACTTCGGGAAAACTCGCCTGCCAATCGAACGCCCTGGGATCGACCCTCGGATCGGCAACGATGCTGTTCCCGACGCATATCGTGTGGTCCAGGCTGGTCAGCGGCTTGCCGCGATGCGCCGTCTTGATCCACAGACTCAGCCGGCAGATTTCGACCGCCTCGTCGTTCAAATCGACGCCGTACAGGTTGTCCTGGAGAATCCGCTTGTCGAGATCCAGCAGCGGCCGGTTCACGCCAAGTTCTCTCAGGCGGTCGTTGGACGCTTGGTACTCGGCGTACAGTTGGTCGAATGCCTGAATCAAGAACGCACCGCTGCCACAAGCAGGGTCCAGCAGACGGATGCCAGCCAACTCGTCCTGCCACCCTTCCCAGAATTCGACGAGCGCCGCACGTTCCGGCTTCTTCAGCGTGTCCAGTGCGTACACCGCGGGATCGGCCAATGCGGTGCGAGCCGTGCCGCGCGCCGCCTCCTGCTGCTTCTGTCGCAGTCGCTCGAAGCGGTCCCGCAACACACCGCCCAACGCCTGTTCGACGATATAGCGGGTGATGAACGAGGGTGTGTAGAAGGCGCCTTCCTTCTTCCGCCGCGACTTCGGCTCGGCCACGCCGTCCAATTCGTTCCGCAGCCGTTCCAGATCGGTGATCGACTGCTCGAAGATGTGACCCAAGATATCGACGTCGATCAGTGTCCCTTCCCCGGTCGCCGCGGCGGCTTGATGCGGCGGCCGGTAGTCGTAATCGCCCAGATCGCGGAAGTACCCGCAGACCTCATCCGACACCCGCAAGCCATCCAGATTCGCGTCCTCGGCGAACAGCCCGCCGTTATAGGCGTGGATGCCCAAGGCCGCGTTGCCGCCATTGATGGCGCTGAACAGCCCGCGGAAGTTGTCGTAGATCGGCCGCGGGTGGTACGGGTCGCGGTGCTCGTACGCCTTGCGGATCGTCTCCACTGGCAGCAGACCGCGATCTTCGGCAAACGCACAGAACAGCACGCGGTCCAACAGCTTCTGCGTGCAAGCCAACACGGTCTTGGGTGGCGTCTGGGGATTGTCCTGGCACAGCCGGGCAAAGGCGTCCTGCCGCATGTCGCCGTACTGGACGTAAAACTTCTTCGTCAGCTCGCGACCGACCTTCTCCGATTCGGCCAGCAGGTCGTACAGGTGCGAGCGACCATCGGCAGGCACCACCCGGTCGGCCCCGAGCAGGAAGAGGAATTGCCGCAGCAAGGTTTCGCTGTCAGCCAACGCCTCGGTTTCGAACCGTTCGTAAGTCTGAGTATCTGCGCCCTTGAAGTACAACCGCGTTTGGCGCATCGAAGTGACGATGATCCAGTCGCAGGTCAGATTGATCGCGTACTGGTAGCCCTGCTGTACGGCCGACAGCTTCCGCCCGGCAAATGGCCGGTCGAGTGGGTCCTTGGTCCCTTTACCCTCGACGGCCACGATGGCCCGGTCATGGCCGTTGAAGTCGCCGAGCACGGCATCCGCGTACTTGCCGTCCACCTGGACGTGCTTCTCCCGCGACAGCGTGTAGCGTTGGCCGCCATCCGCCGGCCGCGTGTAGCCCAAGAGGTCGACGAAGAAGTCCGTCAGAAAGTCGGGCAGCAGTTCTTTCTCGTTCAACTTGTCGGCGCGGCCGGAGCCGATCAAGTCGGCCCAATGTGTCAGCTTGGGCCGCACCGCGTCGATGCGTTCCGGCAGCGCGAACGCGACCAGATGCTGGTGCATCACGTCGGGCCGGAATAGGGGCTTCCGTTCAATCGGCAAGGTGTTCTCCTCAGGCGGCTTGGCAGCCGCTTCATGAAACGCGTTGCCACGCAGCTCATGGCTCGGTCAGAGACCCGCCACAGCGCAAGCGGCGGTGACTCCAGCGCAGGATTTTAGGCTCTGGGGGCGTTTTCCGCCACACACGGTCGGTGCGTCCCCCCTGGTGTCACAGTTCGAGCAAGTGGCCGATCGGCTTGCCGTCTTCCAGCATGTGCATGGCCTGCGCGTCGAGCCACTGCCAATCGGCCCGCAGGCCGTAGAGGTTGGCGCCGGTGAACTTCATTTCCAGGCGAAGCGGTTGCCGCAGCCGGGTGTCGAGCGGGGCGCTCTTCCAGCGCCGGTTCTCGGTGCGTCAATGAGTAGTGACGTTCCGGTTTGTGGTTGATGCGCGACACCTTGGGGCCGAAACCGGGACGCGAGTGCAACGGGCCGTTCGCGCGCGGCCTTTTTCGTTCCTGCCGGCGGTTTCTTGGCGACCAAGCGGTTGCGGGGTGACTGCCCAGTCGGCCGCTATTAGCCATCCGACGAGTAGCGGACCACGCTTTCCTCCAACAGCTGAGCCGCGACCTGCATCGGGCTGACCCGACGGCCTTCACCGCTCAGCTTCTCAGCCAAGGCCGTGAGTCGCGCCTTCGTTTGCTGGCTCATCGGCACCTTCGCTTGTACGACCCAGTTGGGATCGCTCGGACGGCCCGGTCGGCGGCCTTGACTGGGTTGCAGACGCTCAGCTAGGAGCTTGCCGAGACGTGCCATGCCAAAGGCGCCGCCGCCGGTGTCGGAAACCTTGCCCACGATGGTCGCTCCGAGTTTCTTGGCAATCTCGTTCACGTTCTTAGCGTTCTTGCCACCTTCTTCTTCATCGCGCCGGCCTCCTGCGTTCTCGTCAGCGCCCGCATTATGCGACTTTTTGGGCAAAAAGCCAACCCTTGGCCAGGGCCGTCTTGCTGACGCTGGTGTCGGCGAGTCCGAAGGTGGCCGCCTTCGGCTGTGCTGACGTTCCGGGCCAGCAGCGGCTCCCGCTTGCCCCGAAAGTCGGGATGAGTTGACAACAGAACATTCCGCCTTCGTGATTCAGTCTTCAGTATTCGCTATTCATTGTCCCTTGCGAGGCTTCCTCTCCTCGCTTCCCGCGCCGCAGCGTCTGGCGGATGGTCTCCAGTCGCCGGGCGAGTTCGGCCTCGAAGCCGCGATCCACGGGACGGTAATACTGGCGATCGACGCCCAAATAGTCCTGCTCGGCGACGCCGCCGGCGACATCGTGCGAGTACTGGTACTCGGCCCCGTGCCCCAGCCGCTGGGCGCCGGCGTAATGGGCGTCGCGCAGGTGTACCGGCACCGGCAGCACGCGGCCTTCGCGCACGTCGCCCCGCGCCTCGCCGATGGCCACCGTGGCCGCGTTCGACTTCGGAGCGCACGCCAGGTAGGTCACCGCCTGGCTGAGCGTCAGCTGGCATTCGGGCAGGCCCACGAATTCACAGGCCTGCATGGCCGCCACCGCCAGGGGCAGCGCGTGCGGGTCGGCGTTGCCGATATCTTCGCTGGCCAGAATAATCAGCCGCCGGCAGATGAAGCGGATGTCTTCGCCCGCTTCGAGCATCAAGGCCAGCCAGTACAGCGCGGCGTCCGGGTCGCTGCCGCGGATGCTCTTGATCAGCGCACTGGCCGTGTCGTAATGGGCGTCGCCGGTGGCGTCGTAAGCCACGGCCTTCCGCTGTACGGATTCCTCGGCCAGCTGGCGAGTGAATTCCAACGGCCGCTGGTCGCTGGACAGCACGCCGATCTCCAGCGCCATCAGGGCCCGCCGCGCATCGCCGTCGCAGACTTCGGCCAGGAACTCCAGGGCGTCGTCGTGCAGACGGACCTGGTGCTGGCCCAGTCCGCGCTGTTTGTCCGTCAGCGCGCGGCGCACGACCGTCTTGATCTCGTCCGGCGAAAGAGGTTGGAACTGAAAGATCTGACTGCGGCTGACCAGTGCACTATTGACCGCGAAGAACGGATTGGCGGTCGTCGCCCCGACCAGCGTCACAATGCCTTCCTCGACGTCCGGCAGCAGGGCGTCCTGCTGGGCTTTGTTGAAGCGGTGAATCTCGTCGATGAACAGCAGCGTCTTGCGTCCGCCGGTGGTCAACTCGTCGCGGGCGTCCACCAGCACCTCGCGCACCTCCTTCACGCCGCTGGTGACGGCGCTCAATTGCCGAAAGCGGCGGCGACTCTCGGTCGCCAGCAAACGGGCCAGCGTCGTCTTGCCGGAACCGGGCGGCCCGTAAAAGATGACCGAGCCCAAGCGGTCGGCCTTCAGCAGACGCCGCAGCAGCTTGCCTTCGCCCAGGAAATGCTGCTGGCCGACGAACTCGTCCAGCGTCGCCGGCCGAATCCGCGCCGCCAGCGGTTGCGCTCGCTGCAGGTTGTCCGCCTCGGCCCGTTCAAACAGCGACTTGGCCGCCATCTATACCTCCTCGACGTCGCGGACCACAATCCGGCTGGATTGGATCTCGATGATCCGGACCTGGCGGCCGCGCTCGACGAAATCGCCGTCGGTCAAGACGTCCAGATAGCGATCCCCGAACCGCGCCTTGCCGGCGGGCCGCAAGGGCGAAATGGCTACGCCCCAGTCGCCTACGTCCACGCCGAACGGATTGTCGGGGCCCAGGACCGGCGCGGGCTTGTCGGCGTCCGCGCCGGCGGCGGCGCGAGGCGTCCTTTCCGGCGCGGCCGGTTGCAGGACCAGGCGATTGAACAGCGGCAAGGAACCGAAGTGGCGGCTGAGCAAGCCGGCCACCGCCATGAACGTGGCGGCCGAACAGCTGATCATCAGCAGCGACGTGCCGAACACCTCCCACTCGCGTTTCGTCTCCGGAATCAGGAACGTCTGGCAAGCCATCAGCACGCCGGCCAGGATCAGCAGCAAGCCCGTGATGCCGGCCACGCCGAACCCCGGCAACAGAAACACCTCGACGGCCAGAAACGCGACGCCCGTCAGGAACAGCACCACCTCCAGGACTTCCGCCGTGCCGCCCAAAAATCGGCTCCAGAAGAACAAGGCAAAGCACAGCAGGGAGACGAGGCCGCCGAGCCCGATTCCAGGCGTGCTGAACTCGATGTACAGCGCGACCAGGCCCACGACGAACAGCAAGCCGGTGATCCAGGCCGAGTTCAGGATGTAGACGGCGGTGTCCACGCCGCTGGGCTGGAGCACCTGCGGAGGAGCCGCCAGTCCTAGTGCTTTCTGCAACTCTTCGCGATTGGTTGCATTGCCCTCCGCCAGCGTCAATTCGACGGCTCGCCGTCCATTGACTTCCAGGAAACTGCCTTCCCGCGACTCCAGCACCGGCGGGCCTTTTTCCCACAAATCGGGCTTCGGCGACGACTCGATCTCGTGCTCGGACATGAACGACGTAGCGCCCGTCTGGCGGTTCTTGACCTCGTACACCGCCAGGTTCATGTCCACCATCGCTTCCGCCAAGGCGGGCGGGCGACGGCGGCTTTCCGCCAAATCGCGGATCTTGCGCGCCAGGTCGCTGCGCACCTTCTCCGGCGCGTGGCGGAACAACGAATCCTCGCCCAGGAAAATCGGCCCGGCGTCGCCCATGACGGCGTTAGGAGCCATGATGATTTGCTCGCAGCCCAACGCGACGATGGCCGCACCGCTGAGCGCCTCCCGCGGCACAAATGCGACGGTCGCCGCCCAGTCCAGGTCCCGCAGCCGATGGGCGACGTTGAAGCTGGAATCGACCAGACCGCCCGGACTGTCGATCTCCACGATCACCAGATCCGCCTGGTCCTGCTCCGCCTCGTCCAGCTTGCGATACAGGAACTGCTCCAGCAGCGGCGTAATGGTCCCCTCAAAGCGGATCAATACGGCCCGTTCGTACTTGGGACGCGGGGGTGGAGGCTCGTCGGCGGCCGAGGCACAACACGCAGGCCAAAAGAACAGCACTACGAGGACGCCCAATTTCGCAAGCCAGTATCGCCACCGAAACATCGTCCGAGCCTTGCCGAAGTAATGTTGGAGTCGCCCAACCAAGACGAAAAAACGCTTAGCGCCAGTACCTGCAATCTAGCAGGGACTGCGAAGATGTGGAAGTGGCACCGCTGGGATGGTCGAAACCAGAAGCACCTTAATCTTTCACCTAATCTTTCCCCCTGCTCCAAGACGGTAGTCAGCAGAGAAGAGACTAAGAACCGCTAACAAAACCGTTCGGCGCGGGTCTCTGACCCCGCCGAAACCGCCGACCGAAGGTCTCCGATTTCGGTTTTGTCAGCGGTTCTAAAGTGAAAGATCGGGTGAAGGATCGGGTGAGAGATCAGGTGAAAGATTAGCTGAAAGATTAGGGGTTTCGGCGCAGCCGCTTAAGTTCGGAACTTGCCCGCCGGGCTGCCGGCGGCCCAGGCGGCTTGGCTACGGCAGACGGCTGCCGCAGGCGGCGCACGTGCCGTCCGCGGTGGGCACCGCGGGAGCGCCGCACTGGGGGCACGTGCTGATCGCGATCTTATCCGGCAATCGTCGGGACGCGTTCATGGGCGGCGTGTAGTGCCCCGGCAAGGGCCGATGCCCGTCGGGTGTGCTTTCGTATTCCACGAGGACCACGACCGTACCTGCAATCAGGTCGTGCAGACAGCGCCGTTCGTCGCCGAAAATCCATAAGGCGTCGATCAGGGAGAAAAGGTTGCAGGCCTGATTGATGAGCGCGGGCAGCCAGACCCGCAGGAGAACGCCCCGGACGAAGCCCGGCAACTCGCCGGTATCGCGAACGATGATCCGCATCCGCATGATGCGTTTGGCAATCGACTGCCCGCTCTGTGAAATCATCACCCAGTTGATGATGCCCACCACCAGCATCCCGGCCAGCGCGGCCAGCATCCCCACGGCGCCCATCTCCTCGTTGTTCTCGATGGTGGCAAACATCAGGATGCCGCCAGGGATACCGCCGGCCAACGTGATCAAAGTGTCGAGGATCGCTCCGAAGAACCGCGTCGAGCGAGGCGCCAACTCGTAACGCAAGGAGGGACTGGCACGGGGGATCGGCGGCGTGGGGACGGAAGGAGACTGGTAAGGATTGTCCGACGCTGGCGCGGAAGGAGCTGGACTTTCCCAAAACGGATTGTCGGACAGGCTTGGCGTCACCTCCTGTCCCAGCGCCTGGCTCGGAATCTGACTGATCTGCCCGCAGGCAGGACAGCGGGCCTGCTTGCCCGCCGAGTCGTCCGACACACGCAGCCGCTTGCCGCAACCGGTACAGCTCAATTCGATCGTCATGGGGAAACCTCACGGCCGCTCGATCCGGGGCGACGTCTTCACGCGGGGGCGGATCGGCAGCAATTCGATGCCGGGGAAATCGGGATCGTCCTGGGCGCGGATTTCCTCCTCGCCGCAGTAGGGGCTGCAGGCGTCCACCCAGGCGATCAGCCGCCGCAGGCCGACGGGATCGACCTGCGCGTCGTAGTGTTTCTCGCGGCCGGAGGCGATGTCGATCAGGCGACTGGCAGGCGACAAGTACTGCAGCGGCCGGAGGGTCACCAGCGAAAGCGGGTTGTTCATGCCGATCTGCTCGACGGGGATGGCCGCCGCGATGCCGTAGCCGGGGCCGGGCTGCACCGGGCTTCCCCAGCCGGCACCGCCGACCAGCGTCAGATACGGCTCGTTGAACGGACCGTGCCCGGCGCGCAGAGTCAGGTCCGGCTTGTGAGAGCCTTCGCCGCTGCCTTGATGACAGCGGACGCAGTAGCGTTCCAGGACGGGCTGGACGAACCGTTCGTAGCCGATGCTTTCCTCACCCCACGGCGGCGGCGTCAGATCGTTCGGCGGACGCAACAAGGCCAAGCCCTGCCGCGACGGCGGCGCGGTACTGTGCAGTTCGTGGCAGCCGACACAGCCGCGGACTTCGCCCGGCATCAGGCCCGAAAAACTCCGCATGGTCTGCAGGCAGCGGTAGTCCTCGTCCAGCAGTTGGAAGTACAGCGTGCGGCCCGGCGGAGCGCGAAAGTGGACCGAGCCGTCCGCCTCGACGGGCGCCGTGCCCAGTATGCGTTTGACCGACTCTTCCTGGATGATCGAGACCGTCGGACCCGAGTGGCGATAGGTCTTTGCCTCGTCAGCAGAATTCGTGGGTGAATTCTGGTTCGGGAAGATGCCCAAGTTG
>ERZ795059.3755-NODE-3755-length-14622-cov-5.174435_pt1 | contig 14622 bp, 14 predicted proteins | sample MGYA00375143_ERZ795059 | MGnify/ENA primary metagenome ERZ795059 (study PRJEB30188, sample SAMN05720168) | activated sludge metagenome | isolation source: Anaerobic digester | place: USA | collected 2015-01-07 ... | reverse complement strand
GATTTGGGTAAAAAGAAGAAATTATCGGAAGAGAATAAAAAAGAATTAAGTTTAGTGCAGGTCAAGTTGGAGCTTTTGGATAGAAGCGAACATAGTACTGTCCCTAGTAGTGTGGCGGGATGGTTGAGAACGAAAATGATTGATACGGAAGTATTGAAAAGGTATGACCCGCAACATGAGTTTGTTTTTTCTGCCGGTAATTTTTCCGCGGATCAAGTTTTGGCAACGTGCGATAATTTGCTTGCGGATTTGTAAAGATATGTTGAAAGTGACGGAAATTTATAAAAGTATTCAGGGTGAATCGCGTTTGGCAGGATGGCCTTGTGTGTTTGTGCGGCTGGCGGGATGTAATTTGCATTGCGGATATTGTGATACGGCTTACGCGCAAGTGGCGGGCAGAGAAATGGCGGTGAATGATGTTTTGAAAAAAGTGAAAGAATTGAAAGGTTCGACAGTTTATATCACCGGCGGTGAGCCGCTTTTGCAAGAAGATGTTCACTTGTTGATTAAGAACTTGTTGGTGAAAAAATATCAGGTGCTGATTGGGACGAACGGGACGCTGGATGTTTCTCGATTGGACAAGCGAGTAATAAAGTTGATGGATATCAAATGTCCAGGCTCGAAAATGGCGAATAAAACTTTTTGGAACAATATAAAATGTTTGACGGAGAAAGACGAGGTGAAATTTGTGGTTGTCGGTCGAAGCGATTATGTGTGGGCGAAAAAGGTTATTCGAAAACATCGATTGACGAGGAAAACGCAAGTCGTTTTTTCGGCGGTATTTCAAAAAATAAAAACAGCGACATTGGTGAAGTGGATTTTATAAGACGGCTTGGCAGTAAGGCTAGGGTTACAATTGCATAAATATATTTGGGATTCGAAAAAGAAAGGTGTTTAATAAATTTTATTTTTGTATGATGAAGAAAAACTTGGCGTTTAGTGTAATGGGTTTATTTTTGGCGGCGGGAGTTGTCTTTGCAATTTCTGGTTGCACGAAAGAATCCAAAGAAATAAAAGATACAACGGTTAAGGAAGACAATCAAACGGCAGGCAATGTCGTGAAAAATGATGTTGTGGCCGTGGGAATGAAAAAGTTTGACGGGCAGTTTTATTCTTTTGAATATCCGGCAAGTTATACGGTGAAGGATCAGACTCCGGAATACAAAGTGTTGCGTATTTTCAATGAAAAGAATAAAAAAGTCATGGAGATTTATAGTGATAATGATCTGATGGAGCTGGGTGAACCGCCTGCGGACGAAGAAGATTTGGAAGCGACATCAGTTGCCGGTTTTGGCACGGGAGAGAAGCGATACGCGGCGATTTTATTTAGTCCGATGGATGATGTGGCGATGAGGGAGTCGTTGTTTAAAATTATCGATTCAGCGAAGACGAAGTGACGTGGTGAAGTCAAAAGTCGAAAGTTAAAAATCAAAAGTTAAGGAAGATTAACTTTTTTACCAAAACTTTTGACTTTTGATTAGTCGTAATTTTTATGTTGAATAGTTATTTGTTGCGACAAGTGAAGGTGATGAAAGTGGTTGTGGAAAACGCAACGACGCGAACTTTGTATTTTCAATTGAAAGATCAGGGTAAATTTCAATTTTTGGCTGGACAGTTTATGCAAATAGGGTCGCCTGGTTTTGGTGAATGCCCGATTTCTATATCTTCCAATCCGAAAGACTCAAAAAAATATTTTACATTGACTATTCGGGCCGTGGGCGAATTAACTAGGAAATTAATTTCCTTAAAAAAGGGGGATACTGCGTTCGTCCGCGGTCCGTTTGGCAATGGATTTCCAGAAGTGACGAAAAATTTAGTGTTGATTGGAGGCGGATGTGGATTTATCCCGTTGATGTCGGTTTACGAAGAAAATAAAAAAAGAAAAGATATTAAAATTCAAACATTTTTTTCCGGCAAAAACAAAGAGTCGATTATTTTTGGAGATGAATGCAAAAAAATGAAACAAAGCGGAGATTTTAATTGTATTTTAGAAGAGGACGCATGGATCGGTTTTTCCTCGAAAAAGGGGCGGGTAACGGATCTGTTGAAAAATAAAAAAATTTTGAATGACGCGTTGATTTTGGTGTGTGGACCCGCGGGAATGTACAAGCCCGTTGTAAAAGAATTGTTGAGACAAAAAGTTACGCCGGCAAATATTTATTTATCTTTGGAAAAGAGAATGCATTGTGGCGTGGGTGTGTGTCAACATTGTGCGGTCGGGACTAAGTATGTGTGCAAAGACGGACCAGTGTTTTCTTACGAATATTTAAGAACGCTGACAGAATATAATTTTGATTAAACTATATGAAAAATATCTTGTTTGAGGAAAAGGTGCCCGCAATGGCGGTTTTGCCGATTTTATTGGGATTTTCCGTATTAATGTTGTTGGCAGTCGTGATTGCGCCGTTTTTCGGATATTTGCAAAAAATTGGTCCGGAGTCGCAGATTACTTTGGCTATACTTTTATTGCTGGATATTTTGGTTTTGATTGCCTTTAATAAATTAAAAATTATTTTGACAGAAGAAGATTTTGTTTTCGGTTTTTGGTTTTTTCGGAAAAAAGTTGCCTTGGCGATGATTGATCGGGTGGAGGTCGGAGAGTATTCATTTAAAAATTATTATGGATATGGTATCCGCATGGGACGAGATCGATCTTGGGGCTATGTGCCCAGGTCCGGCAAAGGTGTGAAAGTGTTTTTGAAAGACAGATCAATTTATTTTGTTTCTTCGGGAAGGGCGGAAGAGCTGGCGGAAAAAATTAAATCGAAAATTTAGATATGGTTAAAAGATTTAAAATTGGTATTTTTTCTTTGACAAGTTGCGAGGGTTGTTGCTTCTCGATTTTGGATTTGCGAGAGAGGTTTTTGGAATTGAATAAAAAAATTGAAATAAAGACATTTCGCTTGTTTGAAGATTCTAATTTGCCAGACGAGCAATATGATTTTGCGTTTGTGGAGGGAAGTCCCTTAACAAACGCGAATATCGTGAATCTGAAGCGAATACGCGCGAATTCGCGAGTATTGGTGACTCTCGGGAGTTGCGCGCATATTGGCGGGATTTATCACATGAAGCAATACCAAGATAAAGATAAATTATTTAGTCATATTTATGATAATGCGCCGGGCATTGAAAATCTGGAAGTGAAAACCGTGGCGCAAATCGTGCCGGTGGATTTTGTGATCCCTGGCTGTCCGATCAATGGTGAAGAATTTTTGAAAATAGCTTATCAAATAATTATTGGAAAAAATCCGCAGATGCCGAAACGACCGGTTTGTTATGATTGTCAGTTGCGCGGTTATGAATGTTTGTTGCAGAAAGGCGAGATTTGTCTGGGACCGATTACCCAAGCTGGGTGTGAGGCGGTGTGTCTGAAGTCAAAACAAGGCTGTTGGGGATGTCGTGGTTTGGCAGCTGATGCGGAAATTCCAAATTTATTGAAAAAATTAAGAGAAAAATATTCGGACAAAGAGATTTTGAAGGTTTTGGAGGTGTTTGGGGTGAAGGAATTAATTAAGTAGTACAAGAATATGAAAAAGATTTATGTGGGATATTCAAGAAAGTTTGATTATCAAAAGGAATTGTATGAACCGATTCGAACTTCGGAATTAAATGAACGATTTGAAATTGTTTTGCCGCACGAAAAAAGTGAAGATTTGTTCAGCTCAAGGGAATTTTTTAAAAGTTGTGATTATTTTTTGGCGGAAATTACTTATCCTTCGATCGGGTTGGGTATTGAGATGGGCTGGGCGGATGCGGTGGGCGTGAAAATTATTTGTTTGGTAAAGAATGGTGAAAATATTTCGAAATCAGCTGTTTCTGTGGCGGCGGATGTAATTGAATATAAAAATGGAGAAGATTTGCTTAAACAACTAGGAGAGAAATTAAAATAAAAAATTATGAAAACCATACAGATCAATCATATCGGAAAAACGGAAGGCCATATGAGCTTTGTGGGCGCTTTGATTGGCAATGACTTTTCTCAAGCACGGATTGAGACTGAGGAAGGCGCACGGTTGATCGAAGGGATTTTGTTGAATCGAAAATATTATGAAGTGCCGATCATCACGGCGCGTATTTGCGGGGTTTGCCCGATCGTGCACAATCTTTGTTCGATCAAAGCGTTGGAGCAAGCGTTTAACGTAAAAGTGACGCCGGAAATCGTGGCTTTGAGAAAGATTTTGTTGAATGCGCAATGGATTCATAGTCACGCGTTGCACGCTTTCTTTTTATCTTTTCCGGATTTGGTGGGCATTTCAAATAATTTTGATTTTGTAAAAAAATATCCGAAAGAATGTGCTTTGGCTTTGGATTTGCGTGATTGGGCGATCGAAATTTGTCGCGTGATCGGTGGCCGAGCGGTGCATCCGATCAATAGTGTGGTAGGCGGATTTAATGTCGCGCCGGATGAAGAAGAGTGGCAAGTTTTGATGACGAGAAATAAAGATATTTTGGACAAAGCAAAAGTTTTGTTTGATTTTGTCGCGAAACAAAAATTGCCAAAATTTAATCGGCCGACGAATTTTGTTTCATTGCGAAGTAATAAAGAATATGCGATGTATGATGGGTCGGCTTATTTCTCCGATGAGCGGGATTTATCCGACGCGGAACAATTGGCATCTGATTTGGAAGAAATTATTTTGCCGCATGAGAAAGTGAAGCGAGTAAAACATTTGGATCGCGTGTTTGTCGTCAGTTCTTTGGCGAGAATTAACAATAATTTTAAACAATTAAATAAAGAAGCGAAAAAATGTTGGCAGAAATTAAAGGTGACTTTGCCTTGCTATAATTCGTTTTATAATATTTTCGCGCAAGCGGTGGAGATCGTGCATTGTGTCGAAGAGATTACCAGATTACAAGATTCGTACAAGATTGTACAAGAAAACAAACTAAAGGTGGCATTTGAAGTTAAGGCGGGCAAAGGGAGCGCGGTATTGGAAGCGCCAAGAGGTATTTTGTATCATAAATACGAAGTTGATTATGAAGGCAATGTAGTCTATTCGAATATTATTACGCCGACGGCAATATTTTTGGCGAATATGGAGCAGGATTTGGAACAATATTTGTTAGAGCTTCAGGGGCTGCCGGAGAAAAAGAAAGTTCAATTAATTAAAACTTTGATTCGCGCTTATGACCCCTGCATAAGTTGCGCCACTCATTAATATGCATGATCTTCATGTCGCAGACAAAGTAAATAAAATGGTTTTGGAAGAGGCGGTAAAAAATAATTTAAAAATTGTTAAGAAAATTGTGGTTGAATTGGGAAGTGTTGTGGAGCATGGAGCGAATATTTCCAAAGAGAATTTGATTTTTAATTTGAATTTATTAAATAAAGGGACGATCGCGGAAAATGCGGAAGTGGTGATTAACGAGGTGGCTGGTAATGATTGGCGGTTGACGTCCATCGCGGGCAACTAGTTATGTTTGATTTAAAATTGTTAAAAAATGCGGAAATAAAAAATCAACGAGTGCTGTTGCGTGTTGATTTTAATACGCCAATTAAAGATGGTAAAATATTGGATGATTTTAAGGTTGTCCAGAGCTTGCCAACGATAAAATATTTACTAAAAAATGGAAATAAAGTTATCGTGATTAGCCATTTTGGGAGACCAGATGGCAAAGTTGTTGCGGATTTATCTTTGGCGGCATTGTCGGAAAATTTGAAGGAGAAGTTGGAGAAAATTGCGACTGTAAAATTTGTTTCTGGCAAATATAATGAAAAGTTTGGCGAGAAAATTGCCAAAATGGAAGAGTCTGTGATTGTTTTGGAGAATTTGCGATTTAATCAAGGAGAGGAAACTAATCGGGAAAGCTTTTCCAAATTATTGGCGACTTTCGCCGATGTTTACGTGAATGACGCTTTCGCGGTGAGTCATCGTGCCTGTTCTTCGATTGTCGGTATCACAAAATATTTGCCAAGTTTCGCGGGTTTGAATTTTGAATTGGAAGTAAAAAATTTAACGAAATTATTGGAACCAAAGAGAAAAGCGGTGGCTTTGATTGGCGGGGCAAAGGTGGAGACGAAGTTGCCGACAATCGCAAAATTATTGAAAAAATATAATTACGTAATGATTGCCGGAGGGGTCTCCAACACGGCATTGATGAGTTTGGGGTATGATATAGGAGGATCTTTAAGGGATGAAAAATTTTTACAAAAAATAAAGACATTAGCCAAAACGAAGAATTTATTATTGCCACTCGATGTCGTCATCTCTGATGTGGAAACAAGGAAGAAAACAAGAGTAGCAGTTGTCGGAAAAGAAAAAAAACTTTGTAATAAAGATGAAGAAATTTTAGACATTGGTCCGCAGACCGTGCGATTGTATTCCGAAAAAATCAGAGAAGCGAAAACAATTATTTGGGCGGGGACGGTCGGGTATGCGGAATTGAAAGCGTTTAGTTATGGATCAATTTCTTTGGCGAAAGCATTGGCATCTCGAGCATCTGGTCCAGCATTTGGCGTAGTGGGCGGGGGGGAGACGTTGTCTGTGATTCACGCGTCTGGAATGGGAAAATATTTCGACTTTATCTCCACTGGCGGCGGGGCGATGTTGGAGTTTTTGGAGGGAAAAGTTTTGCCGGGGATTAAGGTTTTGATTAAGAAATAAGAAGACACCAATTATGAAGTTGAGGCCAAGTCGAGAGTGTGATTTTGTCCGGGAGCGAACAGCAACTTATCCGTTGATATAATGGAGAAATAATTGAATTTTGTTAGATATATAACTTAGTGATGCGATTTATAGATTCGTTGCATATTTACAGATATTTGTAAATTCGTAATGATTCGTAAATTCGTAATATTTTATGGGAGAAGAAAACAAATTACTCAAAACAGTCGGCATGGTATTTTTTTCAATTGTGCTGGTGTGTCTGTCGTTATTTTTGGCGTTCGAAGCACGTAACGCGGTGAAAAAATATAATTATATCGGTAAATCTTCGGAAACGCAGAATATTATCAGCGTTAACGGCGAAGGCAAGGTTTCCGCGATTCCAAACATCGGACGAGTGGAGATAGGGGTGCGTTCCGAGAGTAAGGTGGTAGCTACGGCCCAAAAGGAAAACACAACAAAGATGAATGAAATTTTGAAAGCAATTAAAGCCCTGGGGATTGCGGAAAAAGACATTAAGACCTCTTATTATAATATTGATCCAAAATACGATTGGACGGACGGTAAAAGTGTTATTTCTGGATATGTCGTAAGTCAAGCGGTCTATGTAAAAATAAGAGAAACGGAAAAAACAAGCGAAGTTTTGCGTGTGGCCACGGAAAAAGGAGCGAACAATATCGGTAGTTTAAGTTTTGAAATTGACGAGATGGAAGGATTGCGTGGACAAGCTAGAGAATTGGCGATTCAAAATGCCAAAGAAAAAGCAGAAACATTGGCAAAACAATTGGGGGTAAAGCTAGGTCGGGTGGTTTCTTTTTCGGAAATGCAAGGCGGATATCCGGTATATTCGAATTATAAATATGCGGATTTGGGGATGGGTGGCGTAGCAGAATCAGCTCCGGCACCGACCATTCAGCAAGGAGAAAGTGAAATTACCGTGGATGTGACGATTAATTACGAGATTTTGTAACGAGGGACTGGGAGATTAGGTTACTAGATTACTAGTAAAAAAGGGGCGAGTAAAAAACGCTCCTTTTTGATTTTAGTGTTTTTTTAGAGTAATTGGGCGTTTTTTATACACAAAAATTTTTGACCGTTTGGCTAAATTTTCATATAATTAATATACGAGAATACAGATATTATAAGAATTTTATAAATTATAATAGTTTTTAGTTTGGATGAATATGAATATGAAAATTAAAAAAATTGTAGCGAGAGAAATTTTGGATTCGCGGGGTAATCCGACGGTGGAGGCTCGGGTGGAATTGACAAATGGGATTTGGGCGAAGGCATCTGTGCCATCTGGTGCATCTACCGGCGTGCATGAAGCGTTGGAGTTGCGTGATGGCGATAAGAAGCGTTTTTTTGGTAAAGGCGTATTGAAAGCGATAACTAATGTAAATAAGAAAATTGCGCCCGCATTGGTCGGTCAAGATGTGCGAAAACAAAGAAAAATCGATGAGATAATGCTCAAGCTTGACGGTACGAAAAACAAAACAAAACTTGGCGCAAACGCGATTTTGGCGGTCTCTCTGGCATGTGCGCGTACGGCGGCTTTGGCTAAGAAGAAGCCGTTGTATCAATATATTCGCGATGTGTTTGGTTTGAAAGAGAAGGGCTGGAAATTGCCATTGCCCACTATGAATATTATTAATGGCGGTTTGCACGCGGACAATTCTTTGACTGTGCAAGAATTTATGGTCGTGCCCGTGGCCAAAACATTTGCCAAAAGAGTGCAAATTGGGTCAGAAATTTTTCATAATTTAAAGTCTTTATTAAAAGAGGCGGGATATCAGACAACTGTCGGCGATGAAGGCGGATTTGCGCCAAACTTGAAGTCCAATGAAGAAGCGCTGGATTTTATTGTGGCGGCAATAAAAAAAGCGGGTTACAAACCAGGCAAAGACGCTTTTTGTTCCGTAGATTTGGCGTTGTCTGGATATTTTGATGAAAAAAAAGGTTATTCGTTGAACGATAAAACCGGTAAAAAGTTTATTTCGCCGGATGAATTAATTAAAACATTGGAAAAATGGACGGCAAAATATCCCGTATTGTCATTTGAAGATCCTTTGGCGGAAGATGACTGGATTAACTGGATGAAGGTGACCGGTTTCCTGGGAGATAAAATAGTTTTGATTGGCGATGATTTATTTGTGACCAATGTCGAACGTTTGCAAAAAGGAATCGAAAACAATGTGGCGAACGCGATTTTGATCAAAGTGAATCAGATCGGCAGTTTGAGCGAAACAATTGACGCAATATATTTGGCCAAGAAAAATAAATATAAAGTTAGCGTTTCGCACCGTTCTGGCGAAACGGAAGACACCTTTATCGCGGACCTCGCGGTGGCGGTGAACGCGGATTATTTGAAGTCCGGTTCAATGTCGCGTATTGAACGCGTGGCTAAATATAATCGGGTCATGGAGATTGAAGATGAACTTTAGTGTCATGGAGCACATGACTTGGAACAATCATGCCGCGGCATAATTGCCATATGCTCCATGTTCCAAGATGTATGAATTTAAAATTTTCTATTGCCGTTGCTTTGGTCAATCCTCGTAATAGAAAGGAAATTTTAGTGGTGAAAAGACCGGAAGATGATGATAAGTTACCAGGCGTTTGGGGGTTGCCGGCGATTTCTTTGGTTAAGAATGAGTTACCGGAAGCGGCGGTGAGAAGATTGGGCCGGGAAAAATTAGATGTAGAGATAGAACCAATCGAAACGATTGGTATAAAATATGAAGACAAGGCAGGATATCAATTGATTTTATTGGAGATAAAATGCAAGTTATTGTTTGGGAAACCGGATGTGTGGCGAGCAGAGACAAAGGCTACGAAATATGTGGATCAGCGCTGGACTGAAGATTATTCAATTTTGCAAAAGGCGGCAGATATGGGGTCGTTGTGTTCGCAGATATTTCTTGACTCGGTTGTAAAGTTATAAGGTTCATAAAGTTACGAATTAGTCGGATTTTTCTACCCGTAATAATAAGGTCGACGATATTTTATAAAAATTTAAATAAAAAAGTATGGCGAGGCAAGAACAAATAAAAAACGTTGATCCACTGGATGCATTGTTCAACGATTTGGATGCACAATTAGCGGAAGCGGCAACAACTAAGGTGAAAGAAATTAAGCGAAGAAGTAGAAATGCACCAGGCTGGGAGAAATTGTTGAGTAAATTTGAAGGGCTGGAAAATACTGAAGCGATTGCGCCAAAGAAAATGGTCGGTTTTGTGAAAGCGTTTTTTCGAAAATTAGGACAAGAGCCCAGAGCGGAAGTGAAATCTTTGTTGACAAAGATGAATGGTGTGAGCAAGATGATTGAAAAATCAAACGAAGTTATAACGCAAATAGAGAAAAGATTGGCGGACGCGGCCGCGCGGTTTGATGGTGGCAGGGGCGAAATTACCGTGCAAACATTGGTGGCGCAAGCGGATAAATATCCGGCCATAAAAAAGGCGATGGAGTTGTTCGCGGAGGAACAAAGAAAAGCGGAGGCGGCGCAACAATTATTAACGCCAATAAAAGAACAAATTAGAGGTACTTTGTTGCCGCTTGTGCACGATATTCGGGCGAATGAGTCGTTGCGAGAAGAGATGAGCGCGGAAGAATTGGAACAATGGGAAGCTATTTTTGGTAAACTTTCTTTTGAAAAAACGGTGAGCGCGGAAAATGTCGCGGAACAAGAAGAAAGTTTTTTGCTGGCCAAAAAAACACCGGCAACGCCTGATTTTGGGGAGTATAAAAAAAGATTGAATCCCAGTTATTCGCCGGGATTGCCGGAAGATGCGAATGGAGCGGATAGAGTAGATCAATATATTCGAGAAAAATGGGAGGCGAAAAGAACAATCGAGGAAGTAACGAGAGATCTGGATTCAGGTAAGTGGGGGCCGGTTTCTGCTTATGATAGCGAAGCTCGTAAATCTTTTCAGGATGGTGGAAAAAAATTGACGGAATTTTCGCCATTTGTTAAGCAACTTTGTGTTATGCCTACGGTACATTTCCCAGAAATGCGTGATCCGTATAAACTTTTTCAAGCGCAAAAGAATTGTTTTTTGGAGCATTCAGCGTATTTGGAATATGAGACAGTTTTGGTGGCGGCGAGAGAGTTTATTTTTGAAAGATATTTGACGCAATTGAAAGATATTTTGGCGCAAGATTTGCCGGGTGATGACGAAGCAACGGTGGCAAAACGAGAGGCGATTTATCAAAAATTTTTGCAAAGTAAGTCGCCGATTAGCGTTGATAATACGGTGAAATCGCAAAGAGATGTTTTGGGAATTAAGTGTGAAAAAAATTTATTTGAAGGAGTTTCCGCAGAAGCGAAAAAAAGAGTTCTTAAATTGTATTTGAAAAAAGATTTGTTGGAAAAGTTGTCCGAGGCTTTGGCGGGATTTGATCCTCAGGGGCGTGGTCGACAGTTGAGAGAACTTTATGAGCAGAAAGTAGATGGAACGTTTAGCCTTTTGAATGAATTAGATAAGGAAAAGTTGCGTAGTGGGCTTTTCGAAGGAGGGGAATATTTTTATGTCGGCTCGTATGCGGGTATGACTGACTCAACCGGGCGTCTGTTTGCTAATACGGATTTAATGTTGAAACAAGAGTCGGAAGAAGGGGTGAAAGGGAATATGGATTTTTTGAATGAAGTGGATGCGTTGATACAATTTGTTTTTCCGAAAGTGCCGCCTCAATTACGAGAAATTGATCGATATGATAATAGTCGAGAAAATCCGTTGGACATTAATCCTATTTATGCAAAAGGAAAGGTGCTGATTGAGGGTATACAAGCAGAGAGCGGACGTTTGCCTGGTGATCAAACATTGTATCCGGAAGGGATGAAAGCGGATCTAGTGCAATTAAGAGCGCAAAGGAATCAATTTGTGCAGGGTTTATCTAATGTATATAAAAAATTAAGCGGAGAAATACCGACGGCGACAAGAGTGGATGAAAGAAAAACGGCGAAGAGAAGAGTCGGGATCGCGGAAAATCGCGTATTGACGGAAACTAAGCGCGCGGAAGCGTTGACGCGAGAATTGGCGGATACGAGAAGATTATTGGCGGCTATGACTACGGATAGAGATGCGCAAGTGGCGGAAATAGACAGATTGAAGACGTTTTTGGCGTCGGAACAACAGCGATTAGGGAGTCAGGTATATACGGAGCAACAGTATCGGGATATTGCTCGTCATGAAGCTTTTCTTGCTAATAAAAAATTACAGAAAGTATTTGAAGAAATACCACGACTTCAGGCGGCGATGGCTAGTCCCGGTATGATGGGTGGGGATCTTAAAAAAGCAGTGGTTTCTTTTTTGCAGGAGTCCGAGAGGATTGCTAAGATTAGCGGGTAATTTATTTTTAATAAAAGTTTGAGTTACAAATTTAGTCGTGAATAAAGGCGCGGATATTTTATGAATAAACCTTTTGTCTTATTAATTCTTGACGGGTGGGGATTTGCGCCGAAAAATCGAGGTAACGCGATTGAATTGGCGAAGAAACCCAATTTTGACTACCTTTGGAAAAAATATCCACATGCGCAATTGAAGGCGCATGGGGAATTTGTCGGTTTGCCGAAAAGACAAGTGGGTAATTCGGAAGCGGGTCACATGAATATTGGCGCGGGAAAGGTGATAGAACAAGACTCCTCCGTGATTTCAGCGGAAATTAAAAATGGTAGATTTTTTAACAATCCCGCCTTATTAAAAGCGATTGAACACGCAAAAAAGAGTCGTTCGGCTTTACATCTTTTGGGTTTGGTTTCACGTGGCAACAGTCCGCATTCTTCGTTGGATCATTTGTATGCTTTGGTGGATTTGGCATATACTCATGAGGTGAAAGATGTTTATTTGCATTTAATTACGGACGGCCGTGATTCGCCGCAGTTTTCCGCTTTGGGAATTATTGATGAAATTTTTAAAAATATTGACGGCAAAGCGAAGTTGGCTTCGATAATGGGGCGTTTTTACGCTATGGATAGGGGGAAGAATTGGGAGCGTACAGCGGCGGCATATAATTGTTTGACGCAAGGCGTGGAATTTCGTTATTGCAATTATCGAGATGTTATTTTGCACGCTTATAATCAAAAAATTACAGATGAATATATAGAACCGACGGTAGTTTGCAAAAGCAAAGGGCAAATGAGGAATTCTAGAATTCACGACAATGATGCGGTTGTCTTTTTCAACTTACGTTCTGATCGAGCCAGACAATTAACCAAGGCGATTGCTCAAATAAAATTTAATCAAGACAATAAAGGCGCGTTTCGACGCAAAAAAGTTTTAAAAAATTTGGTATTTGTGGCTTTTACTGATTTTGGGCCAGATTTGGAAAAGGTGACGACTGCGTTTCCCAGTGCAGTGTTAAAAAATACATTGCCTATGGTGCTGACGGATTTGCGACAACTTTATATCGCGGAGACGGAAAAATATGCGCATGTTACTTATTTTATTAACGGCGGTTATGCCGATCCGGTGAATGGAGAGGATCGAATTCGCATCCCTTCGTTAAAAATAAAAAGTTATGCGGAACAACCGGAGATGAGTGTATATAAAATAAAAGATAAAATAAAAAAATTTTTAAAGGAAGATAAATACGATTTTATTGTAGCGAATTTTGCCAATCCCGATATGGTGGGACACACGGGTAATCTGGAAGCGACAATTGCTGCGGTAGAACACGTGGATAAATGTTTAGGAGAAGTAGTGGATTTGGTTTTGAGCAAAAAGGGAACTATAATAGTGATAGGCGATCATGGCAATGCGGAAAAGATGATTGATTTAAAAACCAATGAAGTCTGGACGGAGCACACGACAAATAAAGTGCCGTTTATTCTGGTGAACGAAAGATTAAAAAAAGTTAAGATCAGGGAAGGTTTTTTGGCTGATGTGGCGCCGACAGTTTATTCTATTTTGAAGAAAAATAATCAAAAATATAAAAATATAAATAAAAGTTTAATCAAATAAATATGCACAACAAACCTGTCGTTTTGGTGATTTTGGATGGTTGGGGTATTGCTCCGCCAGGAGACGGCAACGGTATTACTTTGGCCAAAACTCCGAATTTTGATAAATATTTGGCGGAATATCCGGTAATGACACTGTTGGCGTCCGGACAATCAGTGGGATTGTCTTGGGGAGAAATGGGCAATTCGGAAGTGGGCCATTTAAATTTGGGAACTGGTCGAATTTTTTATCAAAATTTGCCACGTATTGACAAGGCGATTGAAGACGGATCTTTTTTTGAAAACAAGGTTTTGTTGGAGGCGGCAGAGCATGTGAAGAGAAATGGTTCGAAATTACATTTGATGGGTTTGATGAGTGAAGGCAAGGTGCACGGGATGACGACGCATTGTTACGCGCTTTTGGAATTTGCGAAAAAAAATAAAATTAAAGATGTTTTTATACATGCTTTTTTAGATGGTCGAGACACTTTGTATAACAGTGGTAAAACATTTATAGCAGAATTACAAAACAAAATTAAAGATATTGGTGTGGGCGAGATCGCTTCTTTGCATGGACGTATGTTCGCTATGGATCGAGATAATCGCTGGGAACGCGTGGAGAAAACATACAAAGTCTTGGTAGAAGGTAAAAGCGAAGAATATTTTAAAGACGCGGAAAAGGCGATTGAAAAATCTTACAAGGATAAAGTATTTGACGAAGAGTTTGTGCCGGTGGTGATGGGCAAAGAGGGAGAACCGACGGCAGTAATTGGAGACAAAGATGCGGTTATTTTTTTTAATTATCGAGCCGATCGCGCCAGGCAGTTGACGAATGCGTTTGTTCAAGATAATTTTGATAAATTTAATAGAGGCGAACAGTTAAGTGGTTTGTTTTTTGCGACAATGACCGATTATGAAAAAGATTCGCCGGTGCATGTTATTTTTGAACAGGAAAAAGTGATGACTTCTCTGCCGAAAGTGATTAGCGAAAAGGGGTTGAAGCAATTGCATATTGCGGAAACCGAAAAATATGCGCACGTGACTTTCTTTTTTAGTGGCGGGGTAGAAGATCCATTT
>ERZ795059.3751-NODE-3751-length-14626-cov-10.293871_pt1 | contig 14626 bp, 22 predicted proteins | sample MGYA00375143_ERZ795059 | MGnify/ENA primary metagenome ERZ795059 (study PRJEB30188, sample SAMN05720168) | activated sludge metagenome | isolation source: Anaerobic digester | place: USA | collected 2015-01-07 ... | reverse complement strand
ACATCATGAGGATGACCTAATGACTGATAATATCTTTCGTTGGAGTGACGGTTTGAGGAGATGTTGAGGGTTGAGGATTCAGTTTTGAGTGTTGAGGTAACGAAATGACAGAGTTTACAAAAGAGTATATCAGAAGCGTTAGAATGTGTAGTTACCTTATTGAACCTCCAGCATCAGAAGTTATTGAACATTTGTGTGACGAAATCGAACGCCTGCAACAACGCATAGCAGAGTTGGAGCAGGAACGGCGGTGGCATGATGCCAAGATGTTGATCGGTAAATTTCGGAGGTTGATCTAATGGCAAAAGTCGAATTGTATCATGGGGACTGCCTTGAGATTATGCCAACGTTGGGGATGGTTGATGCTGTGATTACTGATCCGCCGTATGGTACCACAGCGATCGAGTGGGACAGGCCGATAGACCTGACCCGGTTTTGGGAGGAGATCACGCGAGTTTGCAAGCCCAACGCGGCGATAATCGTTTTTTCAACTCAGCCGTTTACGACCGACCTGATAGCAAGTAACAGAAAGTTGTTTCGGTATGAAATCATCTGGAAGAAAACTCAGCCGCAAGGCTTTTTGAACGCGAATAAGGCTCCCCTTCGCAATCACGAAAACATTTGTGTTTTCTATAAAAAGCTGCCAACGTACCGACCAATCAAAACCAAAGTTCAAAGGTCGGACATAGGCCGGGTTCGGCAAGTAAATGCAATGCGTTCGAAGCAATACCGCGAAATGGATCGAACTACCTGGGTTGAAACTGGGGAAAGATACCCAACCGACGTTGTTGAGTTCTCCAACTGGAACGGTGCTCTTTTTGGAAAAAACAAGAATGCTACGAAACACCCAACCCAGAAACCAGTTGACCTTTGCGCCTATCTGATTGAAACATACACCAATCCAGGAGATATGGTTTTGGATAACTGTATGGGGTCTGGGTCTACTGGCGTGGCATGTATCAAGACCGGGCGTAATTTCATCGGGATTGAGATTGACAAGGGCTATTTTGACATAGCAAGTAAACGGATTGCAGAGGCACAACAGCAACCGAGTTTATTAGGGGAGGTGTAAATGGCAATACAAGATTATGTCGAGTATGTCGAAACGGTTGTCAAGGCAAATGTCACATTGACTGGGACGAACGGCACGCCGAATATGGTCGGGCGTTTCCCACGGGGGGCTAACAACGATGGAGACCTGCTTTCGACCGGCGGTGGGGCACATGCGCATGGCAATGGATCAACCGGAGTGCGGTCTGCGCATACTCATTCCGGCATCGGCGGTACAACGGGTACGTCTGATAGCATGAACGTATTGGGAGGAAGTCAGAAGACTGTGGCGGTCAACCATACGCACACATTTAGCAGTAGTTTGGTTGCTGGAGATGAGCACAGCCATACCATCGGCAATACCGATTCGGTGTCGGCTATGCCGCCATATAAAGTCCTGAAATACATCATGAGGATGACCTAATGACTGATAATATCTTTCGTTGGAGTGACGGTTTGCCGGTTGGGGCCGGCGATATGTCGAAGAGCGTATACGACCAGGATAATGACGGTATGGTAGATGCTGCACCCTGGAACGGCATTGTCGGCAGGCCGTATGTCGAAAACATTACAAAGACCGTCGGCACAGGAAAAGACTATGCCACCATTCAGGAGGCAATAGATTTTTTCAACGGTAAAACCTTGATCGGAACGAATCAAATAGTTCTAGATCCTGGAAATTACTCAGAGAACTTAATTTTTACTGGCTATTTTCCTTCCAACAGCGAGGCACTACAGTTGGTGGGAGACTCTCGACTAATCCCATCAGTGCGTTATTGCGCTTCAGGCACAATAAATATTCCTATTTTTCCTACTGTGGCAAACGGCGGGAGCGGAAATTGCAATATATCTAAATCCGGAAATACATTAACAGTTACTGGAGATGTATCTAATCCTAATTTTTCAGCGGGTGGAATAGTAGCTGGAGATAAGTTAATTATAGGAGACAATTCGGGGAATCAAACGGAAGGTACAGTAGATTCCGTGTCTGGAAACACAATAACGCTGACTGCTACAGCGCCAACCATCGGAGCAATGGGGAGTTTTATTGTTATTTTGCCAAATCGACGAATTATCTCTCCGGAACAAGCTTTAAATTTAAATACGATTAGCGTAAATATGACAGCATTGACCGTAATCGGGGTTACCGTTCACACACCGGGAGCAAATGGTAATCGTTCGATAGTAGCTAACAGCGCGATTTTATCTCTTCAGCGTGTAGTCACGTTGGGAGGATCTACGGGAGTTTTAGGTATAAATCTATCCTCATTCAGGACAGACTCTTATGTTCACTGCTATTACGATACGACCCTATCTTCTACCGTAGGTATCGGGAGCTGGCAGTCCCAGGCCTCGACCAGGAACAGTACCATTTTCCAAAAACCGAACACACAGTCGATAGGGTTTTCAGCGGAGCGTGGCAATTCTAGTTTTGATTGTAGAAATAGTCTAGCCGTAGGCTGCAAGTATGCTTTCAGGGCATGGTGGGGATCATCGTATATGGATGCTATAAATTGTTATGCGATCAATTCCGAAATAGGATATAACGCTGACTTAAATGGCTGCGTAATCGCTACCAGCACGTCTGCGAGATCCAACGCAACAATCCTCTACGATCCACCGTTTTCGGGGGTACATGGGAACGGGGGTTCTATTGTTTATACCGGTTCGCAACAACCCATATCAGCTCCAGTTGTTTTGCAATCCCCTCTAACTTCCACCGCCTGGGACGGAGATGCCCGCTCGACCACCGCCAAAACATTGATTGATCTATCCGCCGTGTTTGGTGTACCGGCAAACGTGAAAGCTGTTCTTGCATATGTCCGGGTTCGCGACAGTTCATCTTCCAACGGAGATAGATGGTTGCTGCTTTCTCCGAATAACACAGCCGGATCAGGAATTGAATTTTCCACGGAGCGCGTTACAAATGATGTGTGGATAGCTAAACAAGCCACAATTCCTTGCAATAACGATGGGGATATCTATTTTCAATGCGCAGCCTCCGGAGCTAGCACTTTGGATGTAGTGCTGGAAATATGGGGCTATTACTTGTAAGAAGGAGAAACAATAATGACTATAACCGCAAACACAGGAACGTATTTACCGATCCAAGACGGCAGGTTTTTCGGCATCGACATTTCCAGCTATCAAGACCCGATTGACTTTGCCAAGATGTCGCAGGCGCACAAATACGGCTTCCCGCCTATCCGCTTCATTGCCTGCCGAACCGGAATTTCGTGGGGATATAAGGACAAGTTCTTCGGTCTCTACTGGCAGGCGGCTAAGGACTTTTTACCGGTTCCCCGCTTCGCTTATCACGTTCTGTATCCGGATCAGGATATCAGCCGCCAAATGGATAACGTTATCGGGTGTTTCCCCGGAGGAAAATTTGACGGCGATGCTTTTGTGAATGATTTGGAGCTCCATCGTGATTGCTCTCCGGCGAAAATCAGCGCAGCAGCAATGGCTTTCACCGAACGCCTCAAAGAGTGGTGCAAGAAACCGGTTTTTATTTATTCCAGACATTACTTCGTAAAGGATTACATGGATTACAAATCCACCGTGTATGCCAATTGGTTAAAAGAACAAAAATGGTGGATGGCCTGGTATACCGGAACCAATCCTCCAACAGAGATGAAACCCGGAGCATTCCCGTTCGCGTATATCGAGCCGAGGCTTCCGGCTTATATCGAAGCGTTGCCGGTGTTGATTCACCAGACCGGCGAAAAGGGGGACGGCAGGAAAATCGGTACAACCTCTGCTCAGGTTGATACCAACCGCTGGCTTGGCACGGAAGCCGAATTTAAGCAGCTTTGGGGCGTGCAGGAGGATACTGAGTATCCAACGCCACAACCACAACCTGTACCGATTGATATCAGCGCGGAATTGGCGGCTATAAGAGAAGCGACGAACAGGATTGAAGAAAAAGTAAAATAATGCCAATTACTTTCCAAGCGTATCGGCAGGGCTTGAAAGATCATGTGCGTTTGCTAAATCGTGTTCATCCTGATGGTAATATCGTTTAATGACTGTGGTGTCTTTGAGATTCATTAATCTGGACACCGTTACAATATCATTTTTCTTTAATGATGTTTTTGTAAATGCACGCCGGAAATCATGAGGCGAGGGCTTTGATTCGATACCAACTCTAATGCAAATATCATGGTGCACTGTTTCTATAGCTCTACGTGTAAGGCGTTGTTTTGTTCTACTCAAAAACAAAGGTTCATTCTTTGTTGGTTTTCTTCGATGGCGAAGGTAGCGCAGAAGTTCCCGCTTACAGGTAACACCCATGAACGCAAAGCCAGGTTTTCCACCTTTAACTTTCTTTAAGAAGATTATGCCGGAATCGAAATCCACATCTCCATAATCGATGTTGCATAGCTCCGTGACGCGAATACCCGTATCATAAAGTAAATACAAGATTGCACGATTGCGAAGACCGATGGTATTCTTTCCACAGGCGGCAATCATTGCTTTGATTTCTGTCGGAGTGGCGCCGGGAAGTGCATCTTGGTTTGCCTTACCAATTTGCCCTACTTTTCGAATTGGATTTTTCCAATTTTCTATTTCTTCTTCTTTTTCGAACCAGTTGAGAAAAGCCTTTATTGCGCGGCCAAATGCATGTAACCCGCCAGGTGATCTTCTTTTCATGAGATCGTGAGCACATTTTCTAATTATGCTAGGGCTCAAATCCTCAATAGAGAAAATATCTAAGTTTTCGCAGAGCTTTCGAAATATCCCGAGTTCCTGCTGATAATAAGCAATTGTATTTTCTGCCTTTCCTGCGATTTTCCGATCTAGCAGGAATGATTCTATTTCCAATTGAATCATGTGTTGTAAAACGTCGTTTTTTCCGGGCATGATTTACCTCAAAAAGATTGATTAAAATCAGGCGTGTTATCGACACATGATTGAGTTTTGTGGGGAAGGAGGGACTTGAACCCTCACGCCTTGCGGCACATGATCCTAAGGCTTGGTAACCCAACAGCCACAAATTATACCACCCCACACGTGATTTCTGAAGTTCTTGTAGTTGAATCATGTGTTGATAATCGCCTGTTTTTGCAGAGAAAATTTAAGGTTCTGATTGTTAGTTAAACCGATACTCAGTATGCTATTGGCAGCCGGTGGGTATGCATTCTTTTACCCTTTGATATTCAGTTTCAAATTGTTGATATTCCTCACTAGAAAGTATTAGTTGATTAAATAGATAATCGCCTTCTTTTGAATACAAATTAACAAACATGTCCCGGAAGTAAGAATACGAAGACCGCAAATGGAGAATGGTTTCAGTTAAACATTCTGGAACAATCAGTTGATCAAGATTTTCAATGTTCAAATTGATTGCGGAAATCATTAACTGTACCTCTGCCGCTGTCATAGTAGCCATGTCTTCAATGAGCGGTTTGCTATCACTTTCTACAACCGTCATTTCATCTATGTATTCCACTGCTTTCATTGCATCATTGTAATCGCAGAATTTTTGTGCTTCTGGGGTGTTGGTAGGTGATGGCGTAACTGTAGCTGTTGAAGTGGGCGTAGTTGTTGACGTTGCTGTAATAGTGGCTGTTGCCTGGGTAGTGAGTGTTGCGGTTGGTTGCAGGGGTGCATTGGTACAACCGGATAAGATCATTGTTATGGAAACCAATATTGAACTAAAGATGTTAAATCGAAAGATAAGGTGCTTCATCAAGATTGATTCCCTTTTCAATGGTTGCAACAAATAGTTTGAGGTAGTTAGATGAACGCTGGTTTTTCATTCTTCTGAAACCGCCAAATGATTTCGGGGCAATTTTAGGAAAATATTCCCTTACAAAGTCGAAATTACGTCTGTCAATTGCCTCTTGTTCATTTTCTATTACCCAATTTTTGAAATCTTCTTTTTGTACTCTTGTTCTTTCATCAACAAAAGGGCGATTACTCCAATTAACTAGATTGCCATAGTAAAACCAACTTGGCTCTGATATACCTAATGAAAAAGGATAGAAACTATTAAAACAATAAGAGTGTTCTTGCAAATTTTGACCGAAAAATTTAGGTAAAACTGGAAACCTTTCATCTTTTCCAGAAATACTAAATATTCGTTTTGAGTATTTAGCACATTCCCCACATGTACGAATAATGTCTGATGAGATAACCAAATCAGTACCCATAGATTCACAATCCGATAAAATCTTATGAAATACTGTAGTCGTTAAGTCGTTCTGATTAAAAAAATCATCAATTTTTGTCTGTTCAATTCTTGCTTCATCGAAATGCCCAGCTTGTTTTAAATATTCAACCAGACGCATATAATCTTTTAGAGACCATAAAAAATTTGAATGTGGCATTATCTCATTAGATTTTTTCAAACAGGCGATGGCCAAATCCATTCGTCCATTTCTTTTGTGCTCAGTAGCTTTTCTTTGCAAAATATATTCAATATTATTGACTGGAGATTCAATACCTTTGTTTCGTTTGTATACTGGTATTTCAATAGACTCGATACCTTCTAATGTATCCAGATCGTAGGATTTCTTCTTTCCAAAAATAAGATCAAATATGCCCATAAAAACCACTTGAAATATTAGAACAACTGTGCTATTATTTTTCTATATATAGGAAACCAATTTGAAACCCCAAGGGGAGTAATGAAAACAAAAAAGTTTTTTATAACGTCGGGAAAACATGATCGAATAAGGCTAATATTAATTTATTTGTTTAAATACAAAATTGAAATCATTTTGACGGGGAAGAAGTAATTTTTCCTGAACGTTCTAGCAAAGTTAGTTTTATTTGTAGATAAGATAATAACTCATCTTTCTCGTCTGGGGGTAATTGATCAAACAAATACAACAATTCTTCTTGTTGTTCAATATTCTTGGGAACAGGTGGAAGTAAGCCAGCTTCCCGATAAATATTTTCTGGGGACGTTCCTAATGCTTTCGAAATTGCCATTAAGGAATGTCCACTAAGTCCCCTCTCTCCATTCAATACCTTTGTTATGTGAGTTGGCGATATTCCGCTCAATCGAGACAATTCAGCTTGGGAAATCCCAGCTTCTTCTATTTTTTTTCTTAACCAATCAGCGATATTGATTTTCATAAGACAACTAAATATTACCATTTTGACAATTTCCTTTGGCTATCTAATAATTGGCTATTGACAATTTATTATAAAACATTATAATTGTCTGTAGACAACATAAGGTTTTCTTTTGTAAAATAACATAAAAATCGTGTAAAAAACAAAAATTTCTAAGGACTTTGTATGGCAGAAGTATTTATCCAAACCAATGTGAATTTATCCGAAGAGGACAACAAGATTTTGACCCTCATGATGGTGCAAAACGGATATGACAACCGCAGCGCATTCGTCCGCTGGCTGATCCGGCAGGAGTGGGCGAGGCGTAACCAGTTGATCCAAACTGCCGGTGTGCAGAACGTTCAAGCTGATCAACAGTAACGAAGGGAAAGGGAGAGAAAACATGTCAAAAGCATTTGTTGTTGATACGTTTCACCCGCGGGAAGTGCATGTCGTTGACACGGTGATTGAGAATGGGCAAAAAAAGGCAGTTATAGAGTTTGTAGACAAACCAGGGCTGAAATTCCTCTACCCACTCGCTGATGTGTTGGTAGTGGCGGAAAACCACGAACTAGATTGGTTTGTGAACCGATTATGACAGCACTCGGTATAGATATGACCTCTTCCGATCCGGTTTATGGTTGGGAGGCAATCAAGCCGACGAAGCGGCGCCAATCGGATACTCAGTATCTCGTTGGGGAAATCTGGCAACGGCACAAGGAGACGGTGGACCAACTGGAAACCTGTGATGATGCGGAAAAACGTGCAGAACTGGCCAAAGAAGCAAATTGTTACATAGAAATGGCTCTCTACATCGAAAACGGACAAACCGAAAGTGAGGTAAACGACAGAAACGAACCCAAAACAAACTGAAAACAAACCAAACCTAATCAACCAAAACGAAAGGAACACAAAATGACAGATCAACAACAAGCAGTAATTAACGATCCCTGGGAGAGTAGCGAAAATCCAGTTTTCCGCTCCGGCGAATATTGGGGACAAATCGCGATTGACGCCTGGTATTGCGTATTGGCGAAGGGAACCGGAAAGGTGCCTTTTGACGCCCAGGCGCACAAAATTGAGGATCGGCGCACGTCCATTGAAATGCAACTTCACCCGTTGCCGGAGCAAAACATCAGCTTTGAGGTTGCGCGTTCGACCATTGCCGAGAGTAAAGACTGGGCAAGTATCACACTTCCGAGCATCAAGCAGTTTGGGCTTTCTTTACGCGAAATGAACAATAGGTGGGTAAAGTTGGGTTTCAAGCCGACCGGCAGAAAGTACACCAATTCGCAGGGTGAAGAAAAAGAGAACACCGCGTTCGAGTTTCTGAAGGTGTTCAATTCTGAAGCTGAGTGTCGCACAGACTACAGCGGGAACAGCTCCGGCGATGCCCAACCGACCGCAACCGAGGCAACTGCAAACGGTGACGACAAAAAGCGTGCAACGGCGCTGGCGTTTCTCAAGGTTGTTGTCAAACAGGCTGCCGATGCCAGTGGTCATGATCTGGACGCAATCCGAGACAGTGTAAGCAAGAGGATTGCACAGTATCCAAATGTAGCTGAGTTTTTCACCGTTGACAGCCCCGAAACCGTCGAACTCATCGCGGAAACGTTGAAATGAGCGCCGCACTTTTGATTACGCCTGTCGACCCGGCAGATTTGGAGCTGATCAACGCATTTACAGAATGTGATGAGCTTGACTACCTTGATCTGGAATCAGCGGCAAAGCTGGCACGAGAGCGGGATCAGGAAGCCGCTGAGAGTTTGATACTGAGTATCGAGCTGGCCGAAGCGGAAATGGAAGAACTGCACGTTTAAAAATTGGCGGCGTTGTGGTGGGAACACAAACGAACTACAGTAGGGCGCCTTCGTGGTCAGCTACAAGCCAAATCAGGTTCAAATCCTGACCGCCAACTTCGGGCATTTTGAGCGGATGCCCGGAAAGTTTTCCCTCCTTAGATGGCCTAGTTTGTCGAACGGCAGGCTAGGCCGGAGAGAGAGCGACAGAACCTTACAAGCCGAATACTGAGTATCAAAGCAATAACTGGCAGTGTCCCGATACCGACTATGGGTATCAAAATCGAATATCGGGTGAAATCCTTCGAGCTGTCAGATTGCAAAAGTGGGTAGCGGCGTTGTGGGAAACGCACCCTGCTAGCCCCGAGGGTCTGTCTGTAAAAATATCGGGGAGCGAGCGACGACAAATTGAGTTCGAATCTCATCTACCCACCTTGCGACTCTCGCGGGATTGTTGTCCCACCAACAGCGAGACCAAGCCCAAGCACCTGAGAGCGCGGGAAAAAGCAAATGGTGACAGCCGGAGAGACGGCATTGAGCGATCATCAGAATGTTCGGGAATGGATTCTATTTTGCAAAAGGAGTTTCTAAGCCCACGACGCGCAAAACGCATTTTACGATTTGTTGTTCAGATTTTGCTCTGGTCGCTCTATCGCCGGTGTGGCGCAATTGGCAGCGCAAGCGTTTTGTAAACGCACGGTTGGCGGTTCGAACCCGTCCATCGGCTTTCCGTAAAAAACAAACGACTAAAACGAAAGGAAGAAAAATATGTCAGATACCCAAATATCCATTTATGAAGACGATTTGAAGCCCATCGGCGAAAACATAAAAGCCGGTCTATCCGGTAAGTTGCTTGTACTGGTGATCGATACAACCGAAGAAATCGGCGAATCCAGCACGGGCAAGATGATGGGTGTTGCATCAACGGAAGGCTTTGCACGCTTCCCGGGTGAATTAAAAGGCAATGTCTACATCGGGAAACAGAATAAACCCGGACGGCGGTAATCATGGGAATAGAAGCTATAGTTGTGGATTCGCGCGAACCAGAATGGGTTCAAAAACTTACATTCAATGGGATCCCCACCATGGTTCAGTACATGGAGCACGGCGACCTCATGGCCGCGTGTGATGACGGCTCACTCATCCTGGTTGAGCGCAAAACGCCGGATGACTTCCTGAACAGCCTGAAAGATGGGCGGCTGTTTCCTCAACTCACTCCGCTTTATTACGCGTCGAAATGGTCATATCTGATGATTACCGGCGAACTGCAACGCGGAATGGGCGATCATGTTGTGACTGACCGCGGGCTTACCGGCTGGAGCTGGACGGCGGTGCAAGGAGCGATACTGAGTATTCAGGAAATGGGCATCATGGTCGTGCAGTGTGCCGGTGACAGCGATTATGAGGATGCAATCATTCGGTTGGGAAAGCGGGATCGAAAAAACGAAATGGTTTTACAGCCTGCACGATTTCCCCGGATTCTGAACGTACAGGAACAGATCATCGCTAGTTTGCCGGGCATTGGGATTGAGCGGTTGAGCGCAGTCATGGAATTTTCGCAGAACAACCCGGCAACGGCACTTTGGCTTCTCACCGATCCTGATGTGCAAATTCCAAATTTTCCGAATGCAACAAAAAAGCGTATCCGCATGGCGCTGGGTCTGCAAGATAAAACCTATTTGGTGCCGACAACGAACGATCAAGGGCAGGAATATATTGCCATAGAAAAAGTTTATGAAGATGCATAGAAAGGAAAACGAAAATGACAAGACAAACGAAACAAACTGAACAAATCGAAGCGCAGCAACCACAACGAACAGAACTGAGTATTGTAGGGGAATCACATCAACCGGTTTCATTGGCAACGCGTGAGCTTACACCGCAAATCTGGCAAATGATTAATCAGATGGCGCCGGTCATGTATCGTTCCCGCATGTTTGGATCAACAAGTGTTGAACAGGCGACTGCGGTTATGCTCAAAGGCTACGAAATGGGTTTATCCATTACCGCCAGTTTTGAGCTTATTCAGGTTATACAGGGGAAACCGGGACTCTCTCCGCGGGGAGCGATGGCTTTGCTGCTGAACTCGCCGAAAATCAAAACGATCAAGGTTGAAAAAATCGTCAAAGATGGTAAGTTTGTCGGTTTCTCCTGCTACATGGAGCGGGTAAACGGCTTTGGCTATACTGCAACATTCACGCTCGATGATGCAAAAAAGGCTGACCTAGTCAAACCGGGCAGCGGTTGGGAGAAATACCCGGAAAACATGTGTCAGTGGAGAGCAATCGGTTTTGCCGCTGATGTTGTCGCGCCGGACATTACGAGCGGAATGACCAATATCATGAAGATGCCGGAGCAATACGGCGTTGTTTTGAATGAAGGTGGCGATGTAATTGAAGCAACAGCAACGACCGTGATTGACGCGCAACCGGTGCAATCTGTACCAACTTCCCAATCCAATATTACGCTGGAAATGTTGGTTGACCTCTATGGCGCGGAAGCGATCATGATTGCCAACGAAGGGAAGATTCCTGCTGACCAAGCGGAAGTCAATGAGGTGGCGAGTAAATTGGCGGGGGTGACAGCATGATAACCAAAGCATTTGAAGGTGACCACCTGTCGTACTCATCAGTTTCAGGTTGGCTAATGTGTGCCGCGAACTGGAAATTCCACTATATTGACAAAGTACCAGCAAAAACCAGTACAAGCCTTGTGTTTGGTTCGGCTTTCCATGGCGCAATTGAGTCTTTCCTCGCCCAGCAGGTAACGGATCAAAAACCACGCAACCTGTTAGATTGTTGGGAAGAAGCCTACAAAGAGGCAACTACAACAGTTGGTGAAAAAGGCGAACGCATATTGCGGGATGACATTGATTGGCGTGATGAAACACCTGAAAGCCTGAACAATGATGGCGTAAGGATACTCAGTCACCCAGACGTAAAAAGCGGAATACTCAGTATCAAGCCCGCACTGCGGGAAGATAAACAATTTGCTATTGAAACGAAAATTGAACTGCGTGTACCAGGTGTGCCATTGCCGATTATTGGGTATATCGACATCATTACAACTGATGGAATTCCGGGGGATTTTAAGACATCAAGTCGAGCATGGAGCGATAGTAAAGCAGGAGATGAAATTCAGACGCTCTTTTACTTAGCCGCTCTCAACCAAGCTGGTATTACTGTTCCCGATTGGGCTTTTCGACACTATGTATTTGTAAAAACCAAAACTCCGCAATTTCAGGTATTCACTCATACACACAATCCCTCGCAATTGATGTGGCTATTCAAAATGGTTGAAAGTGTTTGGAAGGGTATTGAAGCAGATGTGTTTCCGATCAATCCTACGACTTGGAAATGTAGTGATAAATGGTGTGAATATTTTGCTCTCTGTCGGGGAAAATATCAATGAAAACAGCCGTAACACTGGATACCGACGGTCAGCAGTTAATTTTGCGCTTTCCCTACGACCCGGGTCTAGTTGCCGCTGTGAAGTCTCTCCCTGCCACTGATCGGCGGTGGGACGGTAGTCTTAAAGCGTGGATTATTGATCCTGCCGCTGGTCAGCAGGTGGCAAAGTTGATACTGAGTATCACGGGGCAGCATATTCAACTGCCAACAATCTACACGCCAAAGCCAGAAACGAAAATTCTATCCGTTTGGTATATTGGACGTTGTAAAGACCGTAACGGTGAAAAAATTGCATTTGGGATGCTGGACAACTACAGTTGGAACGTATTATTTCCAGAGTCAGCACTCAGAGAATGGTTTGAAGCCGGTGAGGTTCAGCCAAATGAGCAATCCAATCTTTTCGCAATTTTGGGTGTGTCTAAAACGGCAACGCTGGAAGAAATCAAAACCGGCTATCGAAAAATGGTGAAAATTTGGCATCCAGACGTAAACCGAAACGATCCGGACGCACCAAATCAATTCATGCGGATACAGGAAGCATGGGATGTGTTGAGTGTCGACCGGTCGAGAGAGCGGTATTTGGCTGGGCTGATGTTGGAAGAATCAATACACAGCCAGCCGGATACTCAGTATCAAACGGGCAATCTTTACGAGTATCGTTCACCTTTGCGCTGTGGCGTGATCATGGCCGAGGGAGTGCAAAAAACCGGCCGGTTCGTCGTATCCAAAATCCTCGCCTGGCGGGACATTATCAACGATGCGGGCCAGATGATGGTAACCAGTTGGCCGAGTGGCGCAAAAGTGCCGTCTATTGCATGGGTGTAGACGAAATCAAAGGAAGGTAAACATGTATAGAAATCAACAAACCGCGATTGTGCCCGGCAGTATCGGAGCGATTGCACAACAATCGGGAAAATCGCTTGCCGAATCATTTATCAGCGCCGATGTGATAGCGATCATTGACACGTCTGGTTCCATGGCAAGCACAGACAGCAGAGACGGGAAGTCACGTTATACGGTTGCGTGTGAAGAATTGGCAGCGCTGCAAAACAGCTTGCCGGGGAAAATTGCCGTTATTTCTTTCAGCTCGGATGTACAGTTTTGCCCGAGCGGGGTCCCGTTTCAATATGGCGCTGGTACCGACCTGGTAAGAGCACTTCAATTTTGCAAAGTTGCCGATGTCACGGGGATGCAATTCGTACTTGTATCGGATGGGGAACCTGATCAACCGGAAAAATGTATTGAGGTTGCGAAAACTTACCAAAATCGGATTGATGTTATTTATGTAGGGCCGGAAAGATTCCCCACTGGTAGAGATTTTCTTGTGAAACTGGCAAGTGCGACCGGTGGAAAAGCGGTTACAGCCGACCGTGCGGTAGAGCTGGAGATTCAAGTCATGCAACTGTTGAAAGCGGGGTAGATATGATGGTAGGCTCGAAGTTGTATGTATCAAAGTCGGTATATTGTGTACTGTGTCCTGAGGGACAACGTTTACATAATGATTGGTTGAAAGCAATTTTCGATCATGAGGAACCAAGAGTAATTTATAAAAAAATGCAAGCTTACTTCGCACATCGGAACGGGATAGTTACAAAGAATTATTCTAAGAAGGAAGCAAATTATTGTCCGGACTGCTCGTCCTGGATGATGGAGACGGAAGGAAAATGATGCAAGACGATAAATTGATTATCACTCATCAAGATGGAAGTCAGTCAATCGTAGAAAATCCGTTCAGCGCAATGCAGGCTACTTATGATGCACTGGCAGAAAACCAGAACGCAATGCCGGAATTGTTGGATGAATCAAGAGCAGAAATTTTGATGAGGATCGAGCGGGATAAAAAACTGGCGTGGAGTGAGGAATCTGAAAAGCAAACAAAAAAAGAACGCGAAGAAAAAGAGAAATTTCAACGTTACAACGGAATGAACCGTCACGAGCGACGGAAACAGGCTGCGATTGCGAGGAAGGCAGGCAAAAATGAACATACCAAATAATATTTGCCAATATCCTGGCTCAGAGCACCTGCTAGAGGGAACGACAATGGGTGCCGCATCAGTCATCTATCGAGATGCCGATCATGGCATACCAGAGATGATCCGTTGTTGTGATTATCACTACAAAGTCCATGTTTTGAAGTATTGGCCGGAATCAAGTATTGCCAAGTACTATCGCAAGCAGGATGAGAGTAAACCGATACAAGCGAGTTTGCTAACTGGATATTGATATTTTATTTGATTATTTTGGTGACAGTGTCACCCTCTCCCTGGAAGAGTAGCACTCCGCAGCCAGGGCAACGCGGAG
>ERZ795059.3750-NODE-3750-length-14629-cov-6.004460_pt1 | contig 14629 bp, 9 predicted proteins | sample MGYA00375143_ERZ795059 | MGnify/ENA primary metagenome ERZ795059 (study PRJEB30188, sample SAMN05720168) | activated sludge metagenome | isolation source: Anaerobic digester | place: USA | collected 2015-01-07 ... | reverse complement strand
GGCGTGAGGTTAAGCGTATGCTGCTGCCATGCTGTGTTCACACAGGTATAATCACCCAATTCTACCGTAAAGGATGAAACAAGGTTATTGGTCGTGGAAAGCAACACTTTGTAATTATTAATATTTGTCCCAACCGAAACTTTATCCCACCAGGTAAGTTGAGTGAGGGTATCGGGCAATTGCAATGGAGGTGAGATAAGATAATCGTTGCAGGCCCCGCTTCCATAACCCTGCACACAATACGGTGTAGATCTTTCCGCCAGGCTGTTCCTGATCCAGGTAAAGCCCCCTGAACCGCCGACATCAACCACAAGCCAGTTGGGAGGCGCCAGCACGTCGTGGGCCCAGGTGCCGTCAAAGTCCTGCTCATAGCCATATTCGGTCACCGGATCGGCATCGGTGATCGCATTGGCGGTCACCGCCGACGAATAATAGTTGAATATATCGACCGACCAGGCCTTGTAATAAAACTGGGTCCATGAGCTCAAGCCGGTATGGTCAAAACCGCTGGCCGGGCCTTTGTAGATTACGGTTCCTCCGACCGGGATCGGATCTCCCACATTGTAATTCGTTCCGTTGACCGGAATTCCGTTCATGTAAACGCTGTGCGCTGCCACCATTACATCGTGATCATAGATGTTTTTCGTCCAGCCGAGGTCAATCTCCGACTGGCCGGCACAGACTGCGGTGAGATTGGTAACCGGCGTAACGACCGGAGTCGCGTTGGCAATTTTTCCAAGAGAATAATTGGCGCCATTGTAACAATAGGCTTTATAATATACTGCCGTATTCGGAGTCCGGCCGCTGTGGATGACGGGAGAGGTGGTGCCGACCGAAACGACAGTTCCACCAGCCAGCGGCTGCCCGACAACAGGAGTGCCGGCCGGAAGTGAGAATGCGCCCGAAGTGTTAAAAACGATAACGACATCATCCTCATCCGGGTTGGAATCAAACTCAAGCCTGATCTGCTGCGAATTAACGGAGGTAGCCGTTAAGAAGGCGGGAAATTCCACATAGGCCGATGTACCGGCGAATTCATCGGCGCCAATATCAGGCGTTCCGGGCCTCACCGCTCCGTCGAAATCATCGGTGATAGCCAGGGGCGTGGTTATAGGCTTAGCGCCGCTTTCACAATAGTTGGTCGTGCCGTCCTGCAGGCGAAGATTGTAGGGGGTTGTGGCGATATTGATGAACGGAGGAAGCTCGCTAAACGAGATGGAGTCTCGATTGGGGCCCATGAATTCGCGGTACTCCTCGATGGTCTGTTTGGTCGTATTCCCCCAGTATATCAGCCGGTTCGACGCCGGGGTGCCGGCGTATAGTATATTGTTGTTCGATGTTGCCGCATAATTGGCCGTGGATTGGGCGCTTCTTCGGAATGCCACGGTAGTACCGCTGCCATTTGGCGTAGAGTTATTGATGATGAGGTTGTTGCGGAGATCCAGCCTGGTAAAATTTGCATCGGTACTGGAGACATGGTAAAGACCGGCCGTGCCGAAATTGGCCCCTGTCGATGTAGCATTCAGATAAATAGTATTGTAGTAAATGCCAATGGTAGAGTTGCTCTGTCCGGGGGTGATGGAAATTCCTCTGATCGCTTCGAAACTGGCGGATGAAGGGGTCTTTAAATCGGATATAAAATTATTGTAAATGAACACATTGGTGCCGGCCTGGACCAGGATGCCGTTCATAGTATAGTCGGTTGCGGTCGAGTTTGATGTTAGATTATAAATCTCATTTTTATAAATATTTGAAGGATTCCCCGAATTCACAAAGATCCCGTTCATCACCCCCCCGGTGGTGTTGTTATAAATCTGGTTACCGTAAACCGACCGGGTATTGGCCGTTCCCAGGTACATGCCATGGAAAGTGCCCGTCCCGCCTGTGATGCCGGATATCGTGTTGTTGAATATGTTCTGGGTCCCATTGGCGTTGATGGTAGAGTAGATCCCGCTGAAAGATGAGGTGCCGGCAAGGGTAATATTTGAAAAACTATTTCCGGAGATATTTTCAGTGCCTGTTCCATTTCCGTTTGCATTGTAATAAAGATAAAATGCACCTGAGGTACCGGTCCGGTTGATCGTTCCGGAAACGGTATTGTTCTGGACGCTGGTAACCGAAGGGTTGAGCCGCTGGTTATGGTTATAGATCAGATGAGTGCTTCCGGTGGTTTGAATGCTGCTTGCCGCGAAAGTGTTGTTATTTATGGTGATGTTGCTTGAAGATACTATTGACGACTGGAAATTATGGATAAAGGAATAAACAGCGGTAGATGAAGCGGTATTCGCCAGCGCAATGTTGTTGTAATTCAGTTGCAGCGGGCCATAGACGGCATTGTAGATGCCATATAGGATCGAGGAAGCGGAAGTCAGATTGATGTTATTGTATTCGGCCGTAAACGAGACCCCGTCGGTGCTGGCATGATGAATACCCGAAGCGGTGGCCGAAAAAGCGGTTCCGCCGCCGGTCATATTATTGATGGTATTGTATTGGATGAGGGAATTGGTGTTTTTTGTAAGATAAATTCCCCAGGTATCAAAGGCGGCATTGCCTCCGAAATTGGTGATCGTGTTGCCAAAGCCGCTGACACCGACAGTAAAATCGTGGTCATTGTAATCATCCGAACCTTTCATGTAAATCCCGGCAAATACATTGCTGATCGTATTGCCCGTAAGGGTGATGTTCTCATGCGCTCCCCCCGGACTGGTCACGCCCACATCATTTGTTGTGGAGGTATTGTTCCCCACACAGATGCCCGCCACGTATCGGCTCGCCCCTTTCGTCAGGGTGATGGTTGAATTCCTGATCGTCACGTTTTTGCAGGCATTGGTCACCGATTCCTTCCGGAGATAATAGCCGTATTCGATCCCGCTGTTGGAAGCCGTCACGTCGATACTGTCGAAGGTCACGTAATCGGTCCCTTGCAACATGACTACCGCATCGCCGTTGTTGCCTATTGTGGAAGTCGAGACCGAACCAACATCGGTCCGGGTGATCAGCGGTTTGGCGCCGGCTCCATATTTCCGGAACGTGATTGGATTGGAGGCAGTCCCGGTTGTATAGAGCCACACCGGCGCCGTGACGCTCTCGCTATGCCCGCCGGCCACGTTGAAGATCACCCCGCCGGGTCCGATCACCCCGCTGTTGAGCGCGGTGACTGCCGCGGCAATCGTTGCGTAATCGCCCGGGATGGCCTTGGTGCCGGTGAAGGTTGCGCCAATGGTCCTGCTCCCTGTTGGTGCAGTAATCGTCGGTGTTTTTCCTGATCCGGTTTCTGAAGTGACGAAACCTGTACATGCACCATCAACTGTTTGTCCGGCTGTAGCTGTGGATTTGATATCATAGGCCAGCCAAAAATAATTGACACCCGGGGCAAGTACCTGGCTGCCATTCATGGTAAAACCACCGGATGGATTATTTTGTGTTCCAAAAAGAGTGCTTGTTGAAAAAATAGGTGTAGTAGTATAATATATCTTTACAGTATTAACATAAATATCACCATTAACCGTCACACTGATCGAGTTCATATACAACGGATTGGCGCTCTTCTGCGTAACCACCTGCAAGCGGATGATGTCGTTGTCGGTCGTTCCGATGCCGACATTGGTCGTATTGGGCTGCTCGGTCGTTGAAGTCGAATACGACATATTCAACCCATCCTCAAACAAAACATTATCCATATCAAAATAATAATCTCCCGATCCCCGGGTACATAAAAACCTGATCTTAATAAAATCGCCGCTGTATGCAGCCAGGCTCACCGCCGTACTGGTAAAATCGGTTGTGGCGGTATGATTATTCTCATCTATGGTATAAATGGTCGTAAATGTAGCCCCGTCGTCGGTAGAGACCTGGATATCGACTTTATCGTCCGGCCCAAGCTCGGTGGCATTCAGCGGGAACCCCAGGTAATTGACAAAGCGGTAATGAAAGCTCAGGTAAGTGTCTGATGTAATGCTTCCGACCAGCGGTGAAATGGCATAGCAGCTTGTATTGCTTGAGGTGAGCCGTTCATACTGCCCTATGCTCAAAGAGGTTCCGTGGTTGGCCGCTCTCGACATATTGTTCGACCATTCCGCCGGGCTTGTGGTTGAGGGAAAAGTTTGTAAATACGGCAATGCATATCCTGTCCGGGTACTGGCCGTTACACCGGGTGAATAATCGGGAACAGCATCATACGACCATATCTTGTAATAGTACACCGTGTTCGGGCTCAGGCTGGTATGCGAAAAACTGGTCCCGTTGCCGTAAAACAATACGGTCCCTGTTCCTTCTACCGTACCACCGGGAGTATAAACGGTCCCGGTTACCGGGGTTCCGAAAGAATTGGCAGTATTGTATGCCAGCATCACATTATGGCCCGACCAGTTCTTCACCCAGTCCAGGTCGATCTGGGTCAGGCTTACGGCTTCAGCCGTGAAAGCTGTCGGATTGTACAACGGCTTCCAGGTATAGGTCAGTCCGGCTGTCGGTACCGTGGCCGGAGTGGCGCTGTTGAAATACATGGTATTCGAGTTGCCGGTCCCCCGCGTGGAATTGATCCAGTTGCCTCCCCCCGCAGCGATCGTCCGGTTGTGAACGTTGGTGGCCAGCGTATTGTCCGGCCCTCTCAGCCCGACCTGCGGATAGGTCGTATTGGGCCCCGGGGTGATCGTCCCTCCATAAACCACTTTGATAGTATTATTGGAAGTATTAAGCCTGACCTGGAAGCTGATGATCTCACCGGTTATATTAATTCTCCTGACATCTTTCCATTGGATGACAAATTCGCTCCCCACCTGCTCATACCTGACGGCGGGCGTTCCGCTGGCCGCCTGGTTCAGATCGCGGCCAAATGCCGAAATAGCTCCGGAATAGGTTGCGGTATTGCCAATGGGATTATAAACTGTCCCCGCCGGGGCGCTCCCGAAAGTAATAAACCCATTAACACTGATATAAATGGCTGTGTAGGCCGTACCGTCGTAAGTAAACGAAGGGATGGTCACCGCCCCGGATACTTCGTTGTCAAAAGATGTAGCCCATAATTCCGTCCCACCGTTGATTTCGGTATAGGTACCGTTCTGTTGTGTAAAATAGTACTCCGCTACCTGCGCATTGGTAAACAGGCTGATAACTAATAAGATAAGGGTATAACTTAACCGGATCTTCATGGCGCTTGCTGTTTTATTTTGGTTGGATTAGGACAAAGCAATAAGATCTCGTTTTTGAGTTCTTAAAAATAATGAAAATTCAATGAAAATAAAAAGAAATATCTTGAATTTTCAGTAATAACAGGGAACGCGATAAAGTCTACAATTGGCCGCTTTTATACATCCGGCGGGTATGGATCTTTTGAATTTCGCGTTCGATGACCAGGTCGGCCAGGGCGCCGGGAATCTCATCGAGCGGCTTTTCGTTCATCACCTGGTGGAATTTGCGCTCCGACACATCGAGCCTGTACATGGCCTGGCAGAGCCGCTCAAAGTGGCGCTCGATCAGGTAAGCGATCATCCCGGAGAGTTTCTGATGAATTTCGCTCCGGTCGATGCCGGAGACAGGGATCAACAGGCCTTCGTCAGGATCGCCGAGGTCTTTGTTGATCAATCCGGCCAGTTGTTCGTTATCATCCATGATGCTGCGCATTTGATACACTTTGTTGGCGCAAAGTTATCTTTTTATAGACTTCCAGTTTTTCGTGGTCGGAATAGCTGATCCAGCGGGTGATCTCTTCTCTGGTCCGCCTGCACCCGGCACAAAGGCCGTCGGAGTCGTACCGGCATATCAGTTTACAAGGACTTGGAACGGGCATTTTTTTTGTTGCTAAACGATTGCATACATAAAATTGTTCATATGCCGGTAAATCCTTCTATTAGTAGTCCGACGGCTTTATTTTACAATCTGGAATGTCCGGTTGATATTGAACCCGATATGAATGTCGCCATCGCCCCAGTTGCCGCTGGTTCTGGGAATGAACTGCTCTTCGATCAGCCCCTGCGAGTTGGTCAGGTAAACCTGGAAGACATGCCCGCCGGTTTCCAGGTCCAGGCCGATGGAGAATGAATTGTGGAAATCATCGGCTGTTTTGCCGGGCAGCACGTAGTAATATTCTCCCGTTACGGCCATCCGGTTGGTGATCTTGATCCTGCCGCCGGCGCCAACTGCGAAAACGTCGTTCTCGTCTTCTATCGTCTCCACCAGGTTCCGGTGGACATACGTCGGCATCAGCTGGAGCGATACACGCGACCCGAACTTGCGGGCGATCAGCAGTTGATAGGCAAACTCCATGCGGGAAGTGAAATAATTCTTCCGGTCGGGCTCCTGCCATTTCAGGGAAGAAATGGTGGCATTGGAGAACCAGGTCAGGGTAATGGGCATGCTCCGCTTTCCGCTGCTCTGCCTGAGTATCTTGGCCTTTAGCGACCCGTCGTAGGTCTTGTTCACCGACGTTCTCCCGATGCCGGCCGAAAGCCAGTCGGTAAAGCCATATTCGAACCCAAACCGGATATTGGCCTGGTCGAGCCCGAAAAATTCATACGCCCCCTGGTTGATGCGCCCGAAGTGGTGCGAGATGACAAAATTCAGCGCCCCTTTCGGCGGCAGTTCGATCGACTGCCCGTTGATGATGCGCGTCGCCTTGAATGTGGCGTAAGTGTAATCGGTGGTATTCGCCTCGTCGTCGCCCAGCATATCCATCAGGTCCTGGCCGGATGAAACGGTTGAAAAGATCAATAGTAAAACGGGGATAAGGTAGATTTTCATTTTCATGGATGAACAGCTTGGTATGAATAATTTTATTTATTGTTTTCCGATGATGGAGCCGTGCTCCATGATGATATTCTGCCGGTCGTATTCTTTGATCACCCCTTTGATGGTGACATTTTTGAACGGGTTGATCCCTCTGGCAGCCTGGCGGAAGGATGGCAGCATGGTCACCCGGATACCTTCATCGCCGGCATCGCCTTTTTTGAAGGCAAAAACCACCACGATTTCGTCATCCACGGCCTCCACCCGCATGATACTGCCGGTCACTTCAGCTATTTTCCCGGTGTACCTGGGCCCGGCAATATCAGGGTTCATCGAATAATCGACCCACAGCCGTTTCGCATTGACCTTTACCTCCGCCGGCCCCAGCACCACCTCAGCAACCGGCTTTTCAGCGAAAAAGTAGGAGTAACCAAAATATCCCCCTGCCCCCAGCAATACAACCACAGGAATAATTATCAGCAGAACTTTCTTCATTTCAACTCAAAACTTATTATTAACTCAATACTAGTTGTTCGGTCTTCCGGCGTCAATCCAGGCCTTTACCTGTTTGATCCTGCAATCCGAAAACTTCGTCCCGTTTTTAGGCATCGGCGAGTTGCCCGAAGCATGGCTTATGGCGCCGTACAAACTGCCGTACTGCCCGGCCGGTTTGGCTGCCGCCGCCGCGATCGATGCGTAATCCTCCAGCTTCACATTGCCCTGCGGCGCCGAACCGCTGTGGCAGCCGGTGCAATTGGCATCTATCATCGGGAAGATCGTCCCCGAAAAGGTCACATTCGTCGTATCGCAATCCCCACCGGGACCAGGATAAAGCTCCTCTTCGTTGTCGTAATAGCATCCGGCCATTATCGCCAGTATCGCCAGGAAAATCAAATTTTTCATAGTTATGTCAATTTATCGTTCCAGGTTCCAGGTTCCAGGTTACACCGTTCACTCTTCACGCTTCACGCTTCACTATTGCGGTTTTCCGAGACTGATCCAGTTCCTCACCTGCGAGATTTTGCAATCGGGCAATTGGGGCTGGTTCTGGGGCATCGGTGAATTGCCGGCGGCGTGCGTAATGGCCCCCATCAGGCTGCCGGGCTGCCCGGGTAAAATATTTGCGGCGGCCGACACATCGCTGTAATTCTCCAGGTGGATCCCGCCCGAAGCATTGGGCCCGTTGTGGCAACCGAAGCAGTGCTTCTGAATGATCTCCGGCCAGATGGTCCCGTTGAAGGTGACATTCACTGTATCGCAGGCCGCATCGCAATAAAGGTTCTGCGCCCCCTGGGCTATCCATTTCCGGATGATTTCCATTTGCGCCGGATCCAGCGGTGAGTCGGGCGGTGGCGGCATGATCTTTTCGGGATCTGTCTCGAGAATCTTTTCGTAAAGCTCGCTGTCGTTCGGATTTCCCGGACGGATCACATTGGATGTCATTACGGCTTCATAACTATCGAGGCGGACTCCATCCTGCGCCGTGGCATCGTGGCAGCCCGACTTTCCGCACGACGACATCAGGATCGGCAATACATCCATCTCGAAATAGACCGTGTCGGGATCACAGGGGTGGCTTGTATCGGGCGGAGGCAGGAAGGTCGTATCCCGGATCCAGATCTCGATCAGCCTGATCTTGCAGCTGTCGAGCTGTTCTCCCCCCTGCGGCATCGGCGAGTACCCCGAAAGATGCTTTATTGCGCCTATCAAAGCCCCGTTTTCAGCGACAAAAGCCACCTGGCTGTAATCGGTGAAATCGAGCCCTCCCGATGGACCGGCGCCGCTGTGGCACGAAATGCAATACTGGTCCAGGATCGGATAAATCTTTCCCGGATAGGTCACGCTGGCGGTATCGCAACTGGTAGTATCCGGGTTGGGATCGGGATCGGGAATGTATTCCTCCGGCTCGTGCTTGCATCCTGTGTAAGTAACCGCCAGTGCTGTGATCACTCCGAGGATAATGAACGATAATTTTCTCATGGCATTCAATTGGGAGAAACAAAAATATACAAATCGACATTAATCTGTCCCCAAAACACGCTCAAAAAGAAATTCAACCTGCTAAACAGGCAATTTCAGCCGATAAACCGGCAAATCATCCTCCCTCAGCCCTGCCTTCCCCCAAATACACTACCAATTAAGAATTAAAAATTAACATAAAACATTACTGAATAAGTCCAATTCCTTCCATGGCCGACTCATCCCCCGGCCTGATCAGGAGGGCCTTCTGGAACAGGGCTTTCGCCTCGCGAAGGTTCGACATCTTGAAATTTGTCCACGCAAACATGATCGTGGCATCATAGTCATATGGATACAGATTGACGATCTTTTCGAAATTTTTCGCGGCAGCGCCGTAATCTTCCCGGTTGTAATAAATGATCCCGAGCCAGTAGTTGGCCTGCGTATTCATCGGATCGACGGCAATGATCTTTTTGTACTGTTCCTCTACCTGGCTCCAGTTGCCGGCCGCCGATGCCGGTAAAATATAACCGAACCGCGGCTCGATAGCATACGGTTGCAGGGTGATGCTCTTTCCATAAAACGCCATCGATTCTGTGTAATTCCCCTGCATATATGCCAGGTATCCCAGCCTTAAATTGATTTCATACGAATCATCGGAATAGATTTTCATCAGTTCATCCGCTGCCTCTTCATACTTGCTCTCTTTCTCATACGAAAAGCTCCGGGCAAATGCTTCCCTGACAGCCGTAAAATCCTGGCCCGAAAGCCTTATCCCGGACACGGCCATCATTATCATCAGCATAAAAACACTTTTTTTCATCTTCTTAAAAATTAAAATCAAGACCTAACAGTATGACCTGGCTTTGAAAATCCTCCGTTTTTACCATCCTTTCAACTTTTAAATCATCAGTTAGCAGGTACTGCACATAGCTGCTTTCCCTTACCAGGAAAGAATACCCTGCCGTGGCCGTCCACCGCGGATGAAAAGCATAGATGAGCCGGGCATTGCCTTTGAAAGTCATTTTATCGGCAATATTATAAACGACAAACCCGCTGTTTTCATGGTAGTTCTCCATATTCCCGAACGTGGCAGAAGCCTCCAGCCAGAGCGGCCTGAAGAGCCTCACGCCCGCCATCTGCTCAAAAATAAAATTGTGGTTGTTGTCATTGATATGATCGATCAGTTTGGAAGAGGTATAAAGATTCAGGTTGCCGAAGGGGAAAGCGGTGAGCTGGAATCCGCCCTGGTACTGGTTAACATCGTTCATCGACGAAATCGCCCCGAACAGTGTGGCTTTCAGAATCTTCAGATCACGGGTCACCGAAAGATAACCGATCCAGGAACTGTTCGTATAGGCTTGGCGGGGATAGAGATAACTTACCGAATCGGCTGCCAGGCGGGGCATTACCGTCTCATAGCTGTTGCTGATGTAATGGAATGCAGCCTGTACCGAGTAGTTTTTCCTTACCGGGATGATGCCGCTGGCATAGTACTGGTGCTGGTAGAGCGGGTACTGGTCATCCACCGACAGCGAATCGCCGGTTTCGGCTATCTTGTTCTTGTTCAGCTTCACCAGGGTATAGCCAAGATACACATTATAACCGCCTTTGAACGCACGGGCCACGCCGGCATTCAAATAATAGCCGTCGAGCGTAATGTCCGCCTCCCCGTAAAGATCATCCGGCCCGTCGAGATCCACGGTGTCGTACCGTGTCATTTCGTTGCTCATCAAGGGGCCGGTTTCGAGGATCGCCCGGTGAAAATAAGGCATCGCCGGCTCCAGTTTTTCCCTGACCGAAGGGGGTAGATCTTCAAGGATGGTACGGGCTTCATCGGGCCGGTTCAACCGGAGATAACATCCGTAAAGGTATTCTCCGGCCACCGGGTCTTTCGCATTGAACTCAAGCGCCTTGCCGAAATGGAGGGCTGCCCGCATATAGCGCTCCGTTTCAAAAGCGGCGATACCGGCCCGCATCCTGAGGTAATAATAATCGATGCTGTCGGCAAAAGCCCGGTTGCAGTAACGGGTGAGTTGCTTCCACTCGCCCGCGGCATATAGGGCGTAACTTGTGCTGTCGGCTTCGCGGAACGAAAGCCGCTGCTCCTGCGGAACAGCCGCAAAAGGCATAAGAAATAGCAGGATCAGGAGAAGTTTTCTTTTTGACGTACCCATTCCGATGGTGGTTTCTGTTCGTCAAAGATGATGAATTTTTCGAGCCTGTCGTCACGGAAGCAAATATCAAATGCCAGTTTCCGGTCGGTTTTAAATGGTAGCCTGACAAAGGCTTCGGAATGCAGGTGCAGTTCCGGATCCGAAAGGGGATCGGCAGAACGGGTGTAATCCAGCCGGTAAACAGAGCTGGCAAAGAGCCAGAAAGGGGCTACAAAGTCCTGCAGGTAACGCATAGCCCCACTGGCCAGGACGTTGAGCGGAAAATGGTCTTTCACCTTCAAACCACGGTAAAAACCATAGATGACCTTATAACTTCCGAGGTAAAAATGGTAGAGCAACGATTTTTTATCCCCTTCGAAATGAGTGAAATAAAACAGTTCGCTTTCGTTGACAAAAAATGCGCGCGATCCTGTTACAGAACAGTAAAGAAAAGTGTTGTTCAGATAATCGGCCTTCACCTCCCAGCGTACTTCCCTTTCGGTGATCTTCTCCATTTTTTCGTTACGGAAGATGATTTCCTGGCCGGGGATGAAGTTGTAGGATTTACGCAGCAGGTCATTATTCTCAATGTTGCTGACACATTCATCCTTACGGGGATAATCAGAGGAGCGAAGGACAAAGCCCTCCTCCGTTTTCAGGATGTAATGCTGCAATGGCAGGTCGAGCGTGGCGCTTCCGATCTGCGGCGTCGCCTGGAACTGGAAATGGAGGTGGGGCACCGGCGATCGTCCTGAATTACCCACCAGTCCGATAATATCGCCTTTTTTGACAAAATCACCTGCCGAACCTTTCAGCGAATCTTTCTTCAAATGGCTCACGGCGCTGTAGAGATGCTCAGAATGGCGGATCACAACGGTATTGCCCCAGTTCTGGTCCAGGTTCACCTCTCCGACCGTATTGTCGTCGATCCCGTCGAGCACCTCTTCGATCCAGCCGTCGGCAGGCGCGAGCACGGGCTTGTTGTAGCAGTAGTAGTCGGATACCCGGTCGCCCTCGTTCCGGTACGATTTCCCTTTTTCATCGGTGATCTCGAAATCCCAGGCATGGCGCCAGTTATCCTTGTGAGTGATCGAGCCGTTATGGGCCTGCGTCACACACCATTCGCCCCAGAACGGAAGCGCCACCCTGAACCAGGGCAATCTGCCGAACCTCAGCTTGTTGTTGCGCTGTGAATAGAGGTTGTTCTCCGGTGAAAATCGCTGGTATAGAACCAGTTCCGGTTTATCGAAATGCCGTTCCCTGAATTTCAGAACATAGAGAAAAACGATGACGATGATGTTGAAGGGAAGCGAATAGATCGATAACTGGTTGAAGGTAAAAAGCATCTTGAATGCGGTGAGAAGGATGGCCGTGATCGGCGTCAGAAGGATGATCCACAGGAAGGAGTACCATGAGGGGATAATAAAGAATCCGCCGATGGCAATGGCTGTGAGGATAAAATTGAAGCCGATGAAGGTGTAACTGAGGGTTGTCATATCGGCCCCGACGACCTGGTAAAAGATGTAAGCGGCGTAAAAACCGGCCAGCGAAAGGCTGAAGGCGATGCGGGAATAAATGAGCAGCCCGACAGCGATCAGCAAGCCCGGAAAAAGATGGTACTGGAAAAAGATGGCCCCGAGCGACCGGAGATAGATGACCAGCGACTGCGGCAGCTGCAGGTTATTGAACCATTCCCAGATTCGCACCATGGGCATCCCGCCAAGGATGTACATTTCGTTCATGCTGTATATCCCCCGGTTGCTGATCTGCAGGGCAAAGAAATCGCGCGAAGCCATGAAAGTCAGCCAGATGGCGAACAGGAACGGCAGACTGAGATAGGGCAGGTTGTACTTGCCGATGATCCCCTCCAGGGCAACGGTGATGAACAGCGTCAGCAGGGCGCTGAACACCAGTACCAGGAAAAACTCCCCGGTGGCGGAAAAAAAGAGCCCTAGGCCCAGTCCGACTAAAAGAGCATTGAATCCGTAATAGCCTTTGCGGATCTTATCGACGTTCAGGCCGGCGAGCCAGGCAACGGTGTTGGCGATCATAATGGAGATGAGCCCGGCCAGCCCTGAAATGAAATCAAAAAAGGTAACGGCGATCAGTATCCAGGCCAGGATCTGGTTGTTGGAAAAAAATACCAGGGCGTAACTGTTCGTAATCCCTTGGTAATAAGTGAGATATTTCGACCTTTCAGAGCTCAAATTTCTTCAGGTGTTCAGGTACCGATTCGTTCCGGTTAATAATCTCCAGGGTTTCGCGTTCGCGGATGATGTGTGTCCGTCCATCCGTATCGATCAGCACCACCCTGGGGCGCAATGTGATGAATTGCATCCACTGGGTCATGGTGTAAGCGCCCACATGGTGTATCACGAAATGGTCGCCTTTGTTGAGCAACGGCAGCACGGCATTTTCGCGCACCACGTCGATGTTCATGCACAAAGGCCCGTAAAGCATCGTCTCTTCGGTGTAGTTGGAGAACGGCTGGGCAGGAGAGATCCTGTGGTCGTACCAGAAGGAGGTGAACAGCAGGTTGACCCCCACGTCGATGATCGTGATCCGTTTCCCGGTGGATGACCGTTTGTTGGAGATGACGGTTCCGAGGAGGTAGCCCGCCTCATCGACCAGCGCACGGCCCGTCTCAAGGATCAGCAGCGGCATCTTGCCCGCCGGGAAGGCGGCATTGACCAGCGATGAGGTGATGGCCTCGGCCATAACGTCGAATCCCGGGTTGGTGTCGGCTCCCGGAAGGAATGAGCCTTTCAGCGTGTTTCCCGAAGGAAATCCTCCGCCCAGGTCGATGTATTTGATCTCGTGGTTGTAGCGCTTGTGGATGCCGATGGCCAGGTCGGCGAGCTTGTAGGCAGCCGTGGCATAGGCGGAGGCGGTCAGCATGAAAGTGCCGATGTGGCAGTGCAGCCCGGCCAGTTCCAGCTTGCCCGAGCGCATGATCTTGTTCAGCGCATCCCAGGCCTGGCCGTTCTCGTAGTTGAACCCGAAGCGGTCCCAGATCGGGAAAACGCCGGTGTCCATATTGACGCGAATGGCTACGCGCGGCTTCTTCCGGAGCTCCGTCGACAGGTTGATAATCGAATAAAGCTCTTCCAGGTGGTCGATATGGATCAGCGAATCGTTCAGGATCGCTTTCCGGAGATCATCCTCGTGTTTGTCGGGTCCGTTGAAAATGATATAGCGGCTGTCGACGCCGTTGGCGATGGCCTTGTCGTATTCAAATCCCGAAACCACCTCCGCCCACGATCCCTCCTGGTGGAAAATGCTGCAGACGGCATTCAGGTAGTTCGTCTTGTACGACCAGGCGAACTGCACCTTCGGGTAGCGTGTGGTGAATGCCTGCTTGGCTTCGCGGTATTTTTCACGGATCGACTGTTCGGAGATGACAAACAGGGGCGAACCGTGTTCTTTGATCAGATCTTTCACCGCCACCCCGTCGATATGCGTCACCGGCACATAAGCCGTCCGCAGACCGAATTTATTGGGCATGTGGGTCTCCAGCCTCTTCACGGCCGGCCTTTCGTATCGCTGTTTTTGTCCCATACCATATTAAAGTTCAAAGTTCAAAGTTCAAAGTTTAAAGTTAATGTTCCATAGTTCCAGTGTTCCAAAGTTCCAGTGTTCCAGGTTCCAGTGTTCCAGGTTTCCCTTTACCTTTTTCCCTGTTCCCTGTTCACTGTTCACCGTTCACTGTTCACCGTTCACTGTTCACCGTTCACCCTTCACCGTTCACCCTTCACCGTTCACCCTTCACCGTTCACCCTTCACCGTTCACC
>ERZ795059.3748-NODE-3748-length-14641-cov-5.714864_pt1 | contig 14641 bp, 13 predicted proteins | sample MGYA00375143_ERZ795059 | MGnify/ENA primary metagenome ERZ795059 (study PRJEB30188, sample SAMN05720168) | activated sludge metagenome | isolation source: Anaerobic digester | place: USA | collected 2015-01-07 ... | reverse complement strand
CACTGGATGGTACACTCTTTCCCTACACGACGCTCTTCCGATCTTATTTTATTTTGCGCAGAAGTACATCGCGGCGCGTTTCTTGCGCAGGGTTGCCTTGCCCGTTCGCTATCACCCGGCGGCTACGTGACGAACGACAAACCACGAAAAATAAAAATCGCCCTCGTCGTGCCCTCCCTGTTCGACGGCGGTGGTGTACCAGCCGTTGCCCGTTTCATCAAGGACAGCATTCTGCGTTCGGGCGAGTTTGACCTGAAGCTTGTTTCGCTGGCGACTTCGCATCGGGACGAAAGCAGCGTGCGTTTGGCAAACCCTTTGACCTGGTTGAACGGAATACGAATCAGGCAAGGCCAATGGGATGGGTTGCCGTATTCGCATGTTGGCTGCATGGCGTCGGAACTGGAATTCCAGCGCATGAAACCGCGCGCGGCGCTGTGGAATGTATTAAGTGATTGCGATGTTATCCAGGTGGTCAGTGGTAGCCCGGCCTGGGCTTTGCCTGTTGTCGGCATCGGCAAACCCGTTGCCTTGCAGGTGGCGACGCGCGCAATAGTCGAGCGTCAGCGTAAAGAGAAAGTGGAGCGCGGACCGGTCGCCTGGTGGCATTGGCTGATGACCCGCATCACCAATAAAATGGATGATAAAGCCCTGCGCGAAGTCGATGCCGTGCAGGTGGAAAACAACTGGATGCAGGAATACGCCAACTCGATTGGCTCGGAGCAAAATACCTGGGTGCGCTTTGCCCCGCCGGGTGTCGATGCGACCGTGTTTCATCCGGTTTATCAGCGTCTGTATTCGGAAGTGACGGGTCGCTATATTTTATCGGTAGGCCGTTTTAATGACCCGCGAAAAAATATCGGATTGCTGCTGGAAGCGTATGCGTTGATGCGTTTTTCGATGAGCGACCCGCCACGATTATTACTCGCGGGTGCCGGTGATCCCGGCCCCGATTTTTGGCAGCGGGTGCGCGAGCTGGATCTGGAAAATTCCGTGAGCTTCCATTTGCGGCCGACCCGCGAACAATTGGTCAGGTATTACCAGCATGCGCTTTGCTTTGCGCTGTCCTCGGATGAGGAAGGCTTTGGCGTGGTGCTTGCCGAAGCAATGGCTTGTGCGGTTCCGGTCGTGGCCACGCGCTGCGGCGGGCCGGAATCGATTGTTGTCGACAAGGTGAACGGCTTTTTGGTGCCTACCGGGAATGCCCTGATACTCGCCGACCGCTTGCAGTTGCTGGTACAGAACATGTCCTTGAACCAGCAGATGGGTCTTGCCGGACGGCAGACAGTGGAAACGCGTTTCACCCAGGAATTGGCAGGTGAAGCCTTTCTCGATACCTATCGCCAACTGCTGAAAGACCAACCCGGGAAGGCGAACTGATATGTGCGGTATAGCCGGCTTGGTCAGGGCATCCATGCAGGGAAATGCAAGTCTGGAAGCGGCCGTGCAAAACATGTGCGATGCAATGCGCTCGCGTGGTCCGGATGCCGTCGGCTACTGGCAAAACAGCGAAGCCGATATCAGTCTGGGTCATCGACGCTTGTCGATCATTGATCTTGACGATCGTGCCAACCAGCCGATGCTGTCGGACGATAATCGCTACGTGATCGTTTTCAACGGTGAAATCTACAACTTCCGCGAATTGCGAAAACAACTCGAAAGCGAAGGCGAAAAATTCCGCACCGAAGGCGACACCGAAGTAATACTGAAATTATTTATTCGCGATGGCGAAAAAATGCTGCCGAAACTGCGCGGCATGTTTGCTTTCGCGATCTGGGATCAGCAAACCTGCAGCCTGTTTCTGGCGCGTGACCCCTATGGCATCAAGCCGTTGTATGTGGGCCGCAGCGGCGATGGTTGGTGTTTTGCATCGCAGGTGAAAGCCCTGCTGGCATCGGGTGCGGTATCGCATGAACCCAATGTCGTTGCCCGCGGCGCTTACTGGCTGCTGGGCAGCGTACCTTCGCCCCGGACATTTTTCAGGGACATCAGCGCATTGCGCGCCGGCAGTTGGTGTCGTATTTCGCCGGAGACGCCGGATTTCAATCCCGTGGTGTATTGGGATATTGCCGATAGCTGGCGCGAGGCGCCAGATTGTCATCTCCCGGAAAACGAAATACGCGAAATCGTGAAAGCAGCCATAGGCAATTCGGTCCGTCATCATCGCGTAGCCGATGTTCCGGTGGGCATATTTTTGTCCGGCGGTATTGATTCCGGGACACTGGCTGCCCTGATGAAAGAATCGGGTGCGAGCGATTTGCAAGGCGTCACGATTGCCTTTGGCGAATTCGCCGGCAAGCCCCAGGATGAAGCGCCGATGGCTGCCATGCTGGCAAAACACTATGGCATCCGACACCACATTCGCACCGTGACGCGCGAGGAATTCGAACAGGATTTGCCGCGAATTTTTGCCGCGATGGATTACCCGAGTATTGATGGCATCAACACCTGGTATGCCAGTAAAGCGGTAGCCGAGCTGGGTTTGAAAGTAGTGATTTCCGGCGTCGGCGGCGATGAATTATTCGGCGGCTATCCGAGTTTTCATCAGGTACCGCAACTACTGAAACGTTGGCGAAAAATCACCAAAGTTCCCGGCTTGTCACATCTGGTGGATGTCGCATTCAATGCAAAGGCCCTGCAGAGTGACAACTCCCGCTGGCGCTGGATGGCACGCGAAGCCAATAGCCTCTATGGCGCCTACTGGTTGCGCCGGGGTTTGTTTACACCAGACCAGATTCCGGAGCTCATGCAGGAAAGTCATGCCCATGCCGCGTTGCGGGAGCTCAGCCCGGCATCGCTGATCGAAATGATCGCCGGTGACTTGCCGGAAGATAATTTTCTTGCCGTCGGACAAATGGAATCCACCTGTTACCTGCGCAATCAGCTCTTGCGCGACAGTGACTGGGCCAGCATGGATCACAGCGTCGAATTGCGGACACCGCTGGTGGATGCCTGGTTGCTGCGTGACTTGATGCCGGTGATGCGTGCCTTCTCGAGATTTCCCGACAAGAATCTTTTGTCCGGTTCGCCGACAGTACCGCTGCCATCGACGATTCTGCAGAGAAAGAAAACCGGCTTTACCACGCCGGTTCAACACTGGCTGTCGGAGATGGTGCCCGAATTGAAGGAAGACGGTGGCAGTCGCAGCTGGGCGCGCTACGTGTATTCCCGCTTTTTGCAGGAAGTGAGCTGATGCGCGTCTTGCATGTCATTCCCTCAGTATCGCTTTCCAGTGGCGGCCCCGGAAAAGCCATCGTGCAAATGGAGCAGGCCTTGCTTGCAAGCGGTGTTGAAGTCGTGACAATCAGCACCAACGATGACGGCAATGGAAAGCTATTGCCGGTGGAACTGGAAACACCGGTTTCATTGAATGGCGTTACCCGCCTTTATTTTCCGATGCAGATGCATGCTTATAAAGTCTCTTGGCCAATGCGGCGCTGGCTAAAGCGGGAAATAAAAAATTTCGATGTCGTGCACGTGCATGCCGTCTTTTCGTTTGCGCCGGTCATGGCCGCCCTGATCGCCAGAAAAAATAAAATACCCTATGTCATTCGTCCGCTGGGCGTGCTGAATCACTACGGCATGACAAAACGTCGGAGCCTTTTCAAGCGGATGTCGCTCGCGCTTTTTGAAGGTGGATTATTGCGTGATGCAGCGGCCGTGCATTTCACTTCAGAACAGGAGCGCGTTGAAGCGGAAAGTCTTGGCATCCCGCTACGTTCGGAGGTGTTACCCCTGGGTATCGAGCCGGTAATCGCAGTGTCGGCAGACTTGATGCTATCGGCATTCCCGGTATTGAAAGATCGGCGCCGCCTTTTATATTTGTCTCGAATCGATCCGAAGAAAAATATCGAAGCCTTGCTGGAAGCAGTGGCGCTGGTGAAAAAGGAAATACCGGACATCGCCCTGATCATTTGCGGCGATGGCGATAAAAACTATATTGCCGAACTGAAAAACCAGGCTGAGAAATTGAACATTGCCGATAGCATTGCCTGGACCGGCCATGTCGATGGTGCAATGAAGGCCAGTGCATTCGGTGCAGCCGAGCTTTTCGTGTTGCCCTCGTACTCGGAAAATTTTGGCATTGCGCCGGTAGAGGCTTTATCTACCGGCCTGCCTTGCGTGCTGGGCAAGGGAGTTGCCGTTGCCGATCGGATAGCGGAAACCGGCGCCGGTCTCTCTGTCGAGCCGACACCGGCCGCATTCGCGGCGGGTATTCTCGTTCTGATGCAGAACCCGGAAGCGCATGCAAATGCCCGCATCAGGGCGAAAGAGCTGGCGAAATCCGATTATGGAGTGGATACAATGGGCGCGAGATTGTTGGCGCTCTATCAGCGTCTTGTCACGCAGAAGACTGCAGCATGAAATTCATTTCCGGTAATCGCCATTGAAAATATCCGAAGCCATCACGCCATTGATTCTTGTCTGGAACGAAGAAGCCAATATCGGCCGGGTATTGGATCGTCTTTCGTGGGCCAAAGAAATTGTCGTGGTCGACAGTGGAAGTACCGACAAGACGCTCGACATTCTGTCGGGCTATGCGAATGTAAGAGTGGTCACGCGCAAGTTCGACAGTCATGCCAATCAATGGAATTTCGGCTTGCAGCAATGCGGCATCACAAGCGATTGGGTGTTGGCATTGGATGCGGATTATGTGCTGGATGATGCCTGTCTTGCCGGACTGGAACAGGCGGTGAACCAATCCGGAATATCGGGATTCCGCGCGCATTTCAAATTCTGTGTCGTTGGTCAGCCACTGCGCGGCACGCTCTATCCACCGGTCACTGTGTTGTATCGACGCGAAGACGCCAGTTATTTTCAGGACGGCCACACGCAACGCGTAAAACTGTCTGGCGAAGTATCGGACTTGCCGGGCCGTATTCTTCACGATGATCGCAAAAGTCTTTCCCAATGGCTGCACGCGCAGGCCCGCTATGCAAATCTGGAAGCGGACGTACTGTTGCGAAGCCGCTGGTCCGATTTGAGTTGGCCCAGACGCCTGCGCCGCTGGCATATCGTGATGCCGGCCCTGATGTTCTTCTATTGCCTGATTATCAAGCGCGGCATTCTGGATGGATGGGCGGGTCTTCATTATGCATTCCAGCGGGTGCTGGCCGAATCGATACAATCCATCGTATTGATCGAGCATAGAATGATGAAGCGTACGGAGCGACCAGCATGAGCGAAAGCAAAGTGACGCGTTTGCGTCCTGCCATCATATCGGGCAAGAACAAGATGGCCCGCGCGCTTTGGTCCATCGTGTACCTGTTTTTATTTCGGCCAAGTCCTCGCGTCTTCCATGTCTGGCGCGCATTCCTGCTTCGCTGTTTCGGTGCAGACATCGGTTCGTCCGTGCGTATCTACCCATCGGCACGCATCTGGGCACCGTGGAATCTCGTCATGCAGGACGGAAGTTGCCTCGGCGAATATGTCGATTGCTATTCGGTTGCCAGAATCCTGTTGCAGAAAAATGCGGTGGTAAGCCAATACAGTTTTTTATGCGCGGCAAGTCGTGATATTTCATCTCTGGAAAAACCGCTCGTTGTCGGTGACATCACCCTTGCCGAAAATTCCTGGGTAGCGGCGGATGTCTTCGTCGGCCCCGGCGTGGTGATCGGAGAAGCTGCCGTGGTCTCGGCAAGAGCCAGTGTATTCAAGGATGTCGAGGCATGGACGGTCGTCGCGGGTAATCCGGCCGTCTTCGTCAAGCGACGCGTCCTGAAATGAAACCGGCATCAGGGGTAAAAAAAATCCTGATTCTCTGTGACTGGTTGCCGCCCGATTTCGGCGCGGTGGGGCAGTATGCGATCGGCTTTGCGAAAGCCTTGGCGGAAGAAGGCAATAGCGTAAGCCTTTTCGGTTTTTCATCGAGTGCTTCGAGCACGACGAAAGAATCATTCGGTACGGGACATGTGCTGACGCGTCGGATTTTTCGTAACCAGTATGACCGCGGCAATTTCATCAAGCGTGCATTCTGGACTTTCGGAGCCAATATCGCGCTGCTGTTTTCCGCAAGACGCGAATTTTTTGCCGCCGATGAAATCCGCTTTACCGGTTCGCCGCCGTATTTGATTCATTTCGTGATGCCGCTGGCATTTGTATTTCGCAAGAACACGCGCTATCGAATTACTGATTTCCATCCTGAATGTTTGATGGCGACCTATGAAAAAGTCCCGTTCTGGATGAAAGTGTTACATCGCATCACCCTGGCTTGGCGTCGGCGCGTCAGCGTGATCGAAGTGTTGGGTGAAGATCAAAGACGGCACATCATGGCAGCAGGTATCGCTGCAGATCGCGTTGAATTATTGCGTGACCCATCACCAATCAGTTTCGATGGTGATCATGCTGCGACGGAAATACCAGAAGCCCTGCGCGAGCGGAAGATCATTTTGTATTCCGGTAATTGGGGCGTCGCGCACGACCATCTGACCTTCGTCGATGGTTTTGAAGAATTCTGCCAACGTCATCCGGATGTCGCAGGCCTGTGGCTAAATGCAACCGGTGGTCGTGCCGATCAGGTGGAAGCAGCCTTGCATGAACGCGGACTTCCTTTTGTCCGTACCCGGCCGGTACCGCTGGAACAATTGCCTGCCGTTTTACTGGCGGCGGATGTCCATCTGATTACCTTGGTCGATGCTTTTGTCGGTTATGTGCTGCCATCAAAAGTCTATGCCTGCATCGCTTCGGAAAAACCGATTTTATTTATCGGCAGTCTGAATTCCGATGTACATCTTTTATCTGAACAGTCACGAAACGAAAGCAGCTATCAACAAGTCAATGTAGGCGACAAGAGGCAGGTAATGGCTGCTTTGGAGACATTATTGGGTGTTGCTCCGACCGGATAAAAGGTATGCTGTTATGCAGCAATACAGGAGAAATACGTGAGCAGAGTTTTAGTCTTGGGCGCCGGCGGTTTTATTGGCAGCCATCTGGTGAAACGCCTTAAATCCGAAGGTCATTGGGTGCGTGGCGTTGACTTGAAAAATCCGCGTTATGCCGCATCGCCAGCCGACGAATTCCTGATCGCCGATCTTCGAATTTACGATAATGTGGTCAAGGCGCTCGAGGGTGGTTTTGATGAGGTTTATCAATTGGCCGCCGATATGGGTGGCGCCGGATTCGTGTTCACCGGCGAGCATGATGCCGACATCATGCACAACTCGGCACAGATCAATATCCATGTGCTCGATGTGGCGAGAAAAAACACGATTGGCCGTATTTTTTATTCCTCATCGGCCTGCATGTATCCGGAACATAATCAGCTGGATCCGGACAATCCGAAATGCAACGAAGCGTCGGCCTACCCGGCGGCGCCGGATTCCGAATATGGCTGGGAAAAGCTGTTCAGCGAGCGCCTGTATTTTGCCTACGCCCGCAATTACGGCATGACGGTTCGCGTTGCCCGTTATCACAATATTTTCGGACCGGAAGGTTCCTGGCACGATGGCCGTGAAAAAGCACCCGCAGCACTTTGCCGCAAAGTGGCGATGACATCGGAAACCGGCGTTATCGAAATGTGGGGCGACGGCAAACAGACACGTTCTTTTTTGTATGTGGATGAGTGCGTCGAAGCGACCCTGCGCTTGATGCGTTCGGATTTTGCCGGTCCGGTAAACATCGGTTCCGAAGAAATGGTATCGATCAATCAATTCGCCGAGATGATCATGGCGATTGCCGGCAAGAAACTGGGCGTCAAACATATCCCTGGTCCGACCGGAGTGCGCGGCAGGAATTCCGATAACCACCTGATTCGTGAAAAGCTCGGTTGGGCACCTTCATTGCCGCTGGATCTGGGGCTTCGAAAAACCTATGCCTGGATTGCCGAGCAGGTCGCGAAGGGCGCGCAGGATAGTGAGTAGTACGGAAACATCGACATGAATATTCTTGTCACCGGTGGTGCCGGCTATATTGGCTCACATACGGTTCTCGCATTGATGGAACGTGGTCATCATGTGGTGGTGCTGGATAATTTCAGCAATAGCTCGCCCAAAGTCATGCCACGCTTGGAGGCATTGGCCGGCAATCCGATTCCGCTTTGCCAGGTGGATCTTCGCGATGGCGATACGGTCTTCGATGTGCTGGTGTCGCACAAGATAGATGCGGTAATTCACTTTGCCGCATTGAAAGCGGTGGGGGAATCCTGCGAGCAACCGCTGCAGTATTTCGACAATAATGTTTCCGGCACGATATCCCTGCTGCTGGCGATGCAGAAAGCCAATGTGCTGCGTTTTGTTTTCAGTTCCTCGGCCATGGTGTATGGCGATACCGAGCACGAAACCCTGTCTGAAAACACGCCAAGATCCGCCAATAATCCCTATGGCCGCACCAAGCTGATGATCGAAGAAATCATTCAGGACCACTGTGCTGCCGACACGAACTTCAAGGCTGCGATATTGCGTTACTTCAATCCGGTCGGCGCGCACCCCAGCGGCATGATCGGTGAAGACCCGCGCGGTACGCCGAACAATCTGATGCCCTATTTATGCCAGGTGGCATCCGGAAAGCGCGAAAAACTTTCGGTGTTCGGCAATGATTATCCAACCCCGGATGGCACCGGCCTGCGTGATTATCTGCATGTGATGGATCTGGCCAGGGCACATGCGGATGCGCTCGATTATCTGCAAAGCCAGAACAAGAATCTGACCGTGAATTTGGGCACAGGCAGCGCGTCGAGTGTGCTCGACATGATCCATGCCTTCGAACAAGCGAACAAACTGAAAATCCCGCACGAAATTATTGGCCGCCGTCCAGGCGACGTCACCCGGCTATGTGCTGATCCCGGGCTCGCCAAGGAATTGCTGAGCTGGGAATCGCGCCACGATTTGCTCCAGATGTGTGCCGACGCCTGGCGCTGGCAGTCCAAGAATCCGGAAGGTTACAATTCCTGAGCCGGGTTTGCGGCACCCGAAGTAAAAATCAAAACGAAATTATTTTCTGCCTCAAATCCAAAACTATTTTGTCTGGTATTTCTGCAGTATTTTTTGCACAGCCGCGAGTGCCTGTTCCCGATCGTTGAAATGCGCGGGAAGTTTCGACATCAGCCTGTCGGCGATTTCTCCAACACTTGCTTTTTCGCTTGCCGCTTGCAGTACGTGCAGGGCAAGAATGCCCTCGTCACTGATCACGGGCATGAAATCGGGCGATGCGAATTCCAGTTTCTTGCGCGAAATCGGGCGGCCATGGAAAGTGGATTGCATGAAGCGTGCAAGTGTTTTGCCAGTTTCGTCGATATGTTCGCTGGTCCAGGTATAGACGTATTCTTCGCCAATCAGTTTGGCCGAAAACTTGAAGACAAGACGTTCGCCGGATTTGACCCGGACCGGCGTTTCCAGTGGAAAGAAAGCATTGCCGTAGACCAGGCCGGGTAGATCGGGTGCATTGGAATACGAGGCGTGCGGACCGATATCGCTATCGAACCAGAGGCTCAGTCCGTGTACGACGCCGTCGCTTGTGATCGGCCAGTCGCATTCGCCGTCCAGATTCGGGGAAGTGATATTGGCGTAATCGATTTCACCCAGACATTGCGCCACGGACAAAAACTTCACGGTTTTCGTTACCGGACGCCGCCACCACGAATTCACCAGAAAGCGGCGGCCTGCACGCAGATCGAGACCGTAAACATCCTGTGCCCATGGCTGATCAATCGTGGTGTAGTCTTCGGGCGACTCGATCGGAGCCGCATGAAGTTTGTCGCGGCTCGGCAGAATCATGCCGCCGGGTTTCAAATGCCGGGCTACCGCATCGCGCATCGACAGCAGGTTGAAGTTGTAGAACGGCAGGGTGCCATGCAGATCGCCAATCACGATATCGACTTTTTCCGGCAAGGTGATTTCCGTTGAAAGCCCTTGAATCCAGGTGATTTTATCGGTGTCAGGATTATCCCTGGCGCATAGCTTGCCGACTTCGATGGCATTGTCCGGCTCGACCGCATAGACCTTTTTCGCGCCAAGCTTGCAGGCAAGCAGGGCGAAAAAACCGGTGCCGGTACCAATTTCCAGAATAACGCTATCGGGCGTGATGGCTTGCGTCAGTGCGGTAACGAAAGCCCGGGTGCGGACAGGGTCCGTCACCATTTCACCGTAGTCTTTTATCGAATAGCCGTCCAGGTTGTGCATGGTAATTATTGTTCGATGTGACGGAGCAAGGTGGCAAGCAGGGTGGCGTTGTTTTCAAAATCATGTGGATAGCTTAATCGATATGCCGGCACGCATTGCGTCAATGCGGCGGTCGCCATCATCAATTGACGTGATTGCGAAGGATCGCCGATATCAAGCCGGAAGCTGCGTTCGATCAATTCAATGCAGGTATTTCCCGGGCGCATCGGCGTGATTTCAATATCACTCGCGGCATGTTCCGGGTCGGACAGGAAATACATTGCATGCAGATTCGACATGTCATGTTCGGGCTCATGCGATAGCGCGATGCGTTGTTTGTCGGAGTATTCCGATACCGGGCTCAGTGAGGAATCGTGGGCAAAAATATTTTCGATCGAGTCTTCATACAGTCGCAGGCTCGGATACGTTGGCAGGCTTTGCCATTGTGATTCGTGTTGCTGGAGCATGACGCAATCATCGGAGTAAAGACGGTAACCGGCTTTGTGGAGCAGGGCGGCAAGCGTGGATTTGCCCCAGCCACTCCTGCCAAGAAACAGGATGACTCGGTCCTTGATATTCACGGCGCAGGCATGCAGCAGCAGATGCCCTTCATGCGCGAGAAAACGCGGTATAACCTGATCAACCAGTAAATGTTCGATGGTATGTTCATCGAGCGTTTCGTGCGGCACCACGGAAATATGCCGCTGCCCGGTATCGAGAATGACATCGCAGAGTTCGGGGAAACGAAGAAGAAATCCGGACGGATGCCGCGCGACACCCAGGGTGACACTATCGTCGGATTCCTTCCACTCGTGCTGCCATTCGATATCTTCAGGCAGGCGCGGCTCGAACAAATCAATCCGGATGCCTGAAACAATTACCGCGCCCTGTAGGCGCGGTAGTTGTTTGAAATCCAGTGAACTGATGACAGCTTGATTGCCGAAGAGGTAGGTATTCAAGTGACGCAGATATGTTTGCTTGGCAAGGCCTTGGCCGGGTTTTGCAGCTTAGATGAAGCGCATCAGTGCGGTTGCCATCATGCCTTCGGCAATCAAGCCGGAGCCACCATCGGTAAGATCACGCAGCTGGCCATAGATCTTCAGGCTGGGGCTGGTGTAAGGCAGGCGCTGCGGCTTATCGTTACTGGTTTCAGCCAATGTCGAGTCTGTCTCGGTATTCATAAATAACCCCTAGTGATCTTAAATAAACCCGCATTTGTACTCAAAAATACTGTGCGGCAGCATACAGTTTAACGTTAGTTCCATCATTAACAACAGCTTATCGGCAGCTTTAGGTTAATTCAGGTTAATTTTCATGATCAACGGCTTGATTTCAAGCATGTTCGGCTCTGTTCAGCTAAAAATTCACGTTTATCACTAAAAAAGCTTCAACAGGATTTCGGTTGACGCCTAAAGTTGACGAACATTAAAGATTTAGGAATGACTGGTCTGTACGGCATCCAACACATGGAGGCTTGGCATCAGTCCTGGCATTGGAGCGAGATGCAACCTAAACCTTGTCATTTAGGGGTTTCAAGAAAGGTGCCGCCGGCTTTAAGCCTGATCAACCACTGGTTGATTGCCGCCAATTTCAGGGCAGGCTCAATCTGCGCATCTGCGTTATTCTCGCCGTCGCCCAGCGTAGGACCTTTTTCATAATAAGATTTCAAGTTCGGCAAGACGGCCTTTTGCAGCCATGGCTGAAGTGGCTTTTCCGTAAGTGTGCCGCCGCATTTCTGCCATAAAGCCAGGCTGAATAACCAGCCGAGGTGATCCTTTCCCCGCCGCCAGGCGATTTCCGGCGGTAGTTGTGAGGCCATGGACTGCCGCAAAGCCCATTTCGGGTAGCCGTCCCGGAGCCTTAATTCGAGTGGTAGCCAAGCGCAGAATTCGACCAGACGCCGATCCAGAAAAGGATGTCGGGCTTCGATGCCATGGAAGCTGGCCAGACGGTGGTAGCGCTCGACGCCATTGGCGGTATAGCTGCCTGCCATAACGCTATGGCCTTGATGGCCTGCACTGTCGCAAATCGTCATGCCGGCTGAATGCAAGGCGAGCTCACGGTAGCGGGCTGCGAGATCGATTTGCGTGGCGAATTCGGGGGTGATCAGGTTTTGCTTGCCGGTGCCGGACGCCCAAAATTTACCGCGTAAATATCGGACAAAACGACGAACCGGCTTGGGAATTAGAAACTCGCTGATCAAAGGTCGCAAAAAATACGCGAGGCTGGCTTCCCTGCCCCAAAAATTCACCAAAGCCCGACTTTCCCGCCACACTTTCCGCCATTGCCCCGAACGTGCGAGTTGATGCAGGTAGTCAGCCTCCGTCAGCAAGGCATCGGCATCAATGCCATCCAGCATGATGCGGGCGTTCGACTGTGCCGCAGCAAGATACTGTGCATGTACCAGCGTGTTCAAGGCTTCGAACGGCTCTTCAAGCCGAGGCCATTCTGCCGCAATGCCTTGCAGCAGCGTGGATGAGGTTGCCGGGTCAATCTCGGTGCTCTGCAATTCGAATCCTGCCTGCATCAGGCGGATGGCGCGTGTCTCGGCGCAATTTGGCTCCGAGCTGATGGCAGAGTAGGTCGACAGAATGGTCTGCTGATCACTCTTCAGTTTTTTAGAAGCAATCGCCACGATGGATGAAGAATCGAGGCCGCCACTAAGCATGGCGCTGATCGGTTGATGGCTGCGAAGCCGGCAATGTACTGCTTCGGTGAAAATCGCCGCCAGTTGTTCTAGCCATTGTTTTTCATCCACGGGGAATGGAGATGGGGGATTCTGTAAAGGCTGCCAGAAGCAATGAGCGGCCGACAGGCTGCTTTTCTCAAGCTGGAGACTGTGCGCAGGCGGTAGCCGCTTGATATCGCGAAAAAAAGTGCTGACGCGATCATGACCTTCGAGCTGGTCGGTCATCGCATCTGCCAACCGGCCTTCATCCAGTGTCGGCGTTTGGCCAAGCAAGGGCCTCAGAGCTTCGGTACTGCTGGCAAACGCGAAAATTCCATCCTGGATGAAGTGAAAATAAAACGGGCGTACACCCAACGGGTCACGGGCACAAAAGAGTATTTCGGTCTGCGGATTCCAGATGGCGAAAGTGAAATCGCCGAGTAGTTTTTCCGGACAGTCGGCGCCCCAATTTTGATACGCAGCAAGAACGAGTTCGGCATCGCCAATAGCGTCGATGGCACGACCGGAAATCCCCAGCGAAGCCGCGAGTGCTTCGCGATAATCCAAACGGCTGTCGGTAACGACCACACAGCCGGTCTTCGGGTCTGTCCAGGGTTGTAACTCGTTCACTGATTCTGGGGTTGTCGCCAGCAGGGCCTGTAAAAAAACCGCATTGCCCGAACGCAATTGTCTCTGTGTGTCGGGGCCGTAGCGGTGCATATTCGCCAGCATTTTGTCGATGACGGCGGCATCCATCTCCTTGCCGTCGAGCGTGATCAGGCCCGCAATGGCGCTCATGCGAAGCCCCCCGTGTTCATTGCAACACCTGATGGTGTTGCAAATCGTCCTGCGCCAGCGGGATTCCGTTCAACTCGACCCAGGCATGTGCATCAAACAATGCATCCTGCTTGCGTACACCGATTTTTATTTCTGCCGCGAGACCCTGGCGCTGAAGAAGAAATTCCAGCAAAACCGATTGCCGCAGGCAGGTGGCCGAAATCCACCCATGACGGCCGGCCATGGACAGCAATTCCGCTTTGCGTTGCGCTTGCGCCAGTTCGGTGGCATCGGCCTGATGCAAGGTATTTCGGGAAACAAACCGGGAAAGGAAATGACGCGTTCGCAGATAGCCGAAATAGCGTATTGCAAACGCGACGAGGGGTAGACAGAAAATGAACATCAGAAACAGCATTTTTTCCCGAAATGCCAGTGCCCGCCATTTTTTTAGACGGCTTTCGATCATTCGCCGACAGTAACTAAACCTGCCTCGGCCAGTTGGGTAAGCAATGCCAGTAGATCCGACTGCAATTGTTCCGGACTTGCATCATAGGTATCGCAAAGATCCTGATGTACTTGCGCCAGACCCATGCCTCGATTGAGCAGGCCCCAGATATGGGTGCCGACCGGATCAAGTCCGAAATAACGCTCGCTGCTCAGGTTCAATAGCACCGCTTCACCGGCGACTTCCTGAAAAAGCACCTCGCCGTTGGGCCGGACCTGATGGGCTAAGGTAATATGCGGCATAAGCTTTTTGTGTCTTGATGGTTTGCGATGGCCAGTATTCATTGAAGCCAGGCATTTGTAAATCCAAACGAGTGAATGATGGCACTACCGTCCGACCTGAAATTTCTTCTGCAACAAACCCGGCCCTACCGCTTGAAGCTGTGGTTTGCCGTCATTTTGCTGATACTGGAAAGCGCTGTTCTGCTGGCAATGCCTTGGTTTGCCGGCGAAGTCGTGCGGGCATTGCTGGCGAAAAGCATACCCGGCCAATTGCTTTTGTTCTGGTTGCTGGTCATGGGCTTGCAAGCAGTGATCAATATGGCGAGCAGTTTTACGATGGGCAGCATCCACCAGCGGGTAACCGCCGATTTGGGCTTGC
>ERZ795059.3747-NODE-3747-length-14644-cov-14.548427_pt1 | contig 14644 bp, 6 predicted proteins | sample MGYA00375143_ERZ795059 | MGnify/ENA primary metagenome ERZ795059 (study PRJEB30188, sample SAMN05720168) | activated sludge metagenome | isolation source: Anaerobic digester | place: USA | collected 2015-01-07 ... | reverse complement strand
TGGCTTTGGACTCGGTTTGCGGGAACTCATAGTCGAACTTGATGCTGCGGTTGTTGCCGTCGATCACAAAAGTCCCGGTTTTGGGATTGAAGCCGACGCCGTTCACATACACTTTGGGAATCCTCACGCCCCAGTTCATGTTGTTGTCATCGTCATTGGTCCAGTAGAACGTGAGTTCTTTGGTGCGATAGAAAGCGCTGGCGTCGTTTACATGACCGGTAACCGTCCACTGGCGCTCGATGTAGTTGGGATCGCTCTGGCTGGTGTTGGTATCCACTGAGAAGCCTGTGGTGGGTACCGTGAGCTTTTTCATATCAAAATACTTCACAACCGGAGACACAAACCCGTTCACGGCAGGCAGCAAGCCACCGGAAATGCTGTAGGACCCGCTGGTGAGATAGAGCACGCTATTGACGGTGAAATTGTTGGGGAAACTCACACCCGCGGGATTGTTGACCGTGAGGTCCCAAACACTGGATGGGAAAGCCGTGCCAGCGTTTTGGGCAGTCGTGCCGGTGAAATATTTATGGGAATTGGTAGCATAGCTGAGATTAGCACCGCTTGTAATCGTATGAGCTCCATTGACCACCAGGTCTCCTTCCAGATTCAGGGTAGAGCCGCTGTTAGTCTTCAGAATCCCGTTCACAGTGGTCAGGGTGCTCAATCCCAGGCTCAGTCCACCGTTATGTTCCACTTCACCATCGATCAGCAGATCGGTGCCGGTCCCATCTACCAGGCTGAGAGTTACACCACTGTTTACCAATATCTTGCCGCCGCTGTTCACAAGCGTCTGATCTATGGTGCGATCGGTGCCGACAGTCATGGTGTGTACGCTCTGGATAGTGATCTTGAGAGAATTGTAAGCATTGGGAGGCACACTTGGAGTGGTGGGATAGGTCCCGTTTTCGGTGGTGTCGGTGCGCCAGTTGGAAGCTGTATCCCAGTTACTGGTAGCATAAGACCTGTAATACACGCTTGAGGATGTGGCTCTCAGGATAGGATAATTGTCGTTTCCACCCCAGCCCCAGATATTGGTATAGTCCCAGGTGGGAAAGTTTGTGGCTACATTGGACTGGTCCTGAAGCTGGGTCTGAGTACGTGAAGCAGTATCAGTATTAGTATAACCGTCATCATTGTCCTGCTCCAGCCAATAGCTGTTTTGCACGCTTCCTGATCCACCTCCTCCACCCAAACCAGGAGGAAGTGATCCGCTGGTGCTGCCAACGATACCACCCCAGCCACCTTCCCAATTTGGAAGAGGAGCGCCTGGCACTATTCCACGGGTCAGATAACCGGTGGAATAGGTGCGAAAGACAGCCCCGTTGATGGTACACCCAGCCACCCCGCCCACACGGTCTCCTCCCGAGACGTTGCCACGGGCATAGCTGTCCTGGGTGATGCCGTTTTCGTTGCAACCCACCAAACCACCGTATTTGATGTTGTAGGGGTTGTAAACATTGGTATTCCCCACTCTGTCGTTGGGGTTGGGGGTATAGTTATTGGGGTGAGTTGCGCTCACAGTGATATTGGCCCAGCTGAACCTCACCACCGGGACGCGCTGTTTGGCCACGCTGTTGTTGGCCCCCACCATTCCGCCTGTGGCACCAAAGCCCATCACATAGGAAGAATCGTCGCCATAAACTTCGTTGCGCTCAATATAGACGGTGAAAGATCTCGCGGGAGTAGTGATAGGCAGCAAAATCCTGCCCACCAGGGCTCCGGTAGCTCTGCGGCCAGTGACGCGCGGGTTTACCACGGTCACACTCCGGATATAGGTATCCGACCCCAGTTTGTTTTCCACATAGCCAAAGAGGCCCACATTGTCTTCTCCATCAGAGGGATAAACGTTGTTGGCCACGGCTGAGGCCCTGCGGTTGATGTAAAGGTTCAGGATTTGGTATCCCGCCCCGTTGTAGTCTCCCGTAAAGGCTGTGGCAGAGGTCCTGCCGATGGGCTCCCAGCCTTTGGAGGCTTCCCACAACTTGGTCCAATAAGCCGCGTTGGTAGGCAAGGTCCCTGCTGGAGGTGCCTGAATGCAGTAATAAGCATAACCATCCGTGTATTCTCTGATCTCGCCAACCGAATACGATTGCGAGTTTGACCAGTCCTGAAGAATGTCTGGATCTGTAACCGCCAGGTCTATATTGCGTGTCTGAGTGTATGATCCACTGCGGTTGTTGCGTACGTTCCAGAGTTCCAGGATGTTTCCTACACTGGTTTGGGCTTGCAGCCCGATCGCCGTCATCATCAATACGGGCAGTATCATATTCAATATTGTTTTGTTCATAATATAACTCCTGCGGGGCCGAGATCGGTATTTGACTTTCCACGATAATCTCAACACCACGCTTAGACAATATATTATAAAATCACAATACGCGCAAGAAAAAAAACGCTGAAGCCCTCTGGACAGCGATATATATGCTACAATTAATGAGAAGTATTGGCAGGATTCATCGCGCCCAGAGCTCAAAGCGCCGCCACACCAAACACATCCCTCTCTGTATGGTTTGGCGCTTGCGGCTTCATCAGTGCGGAAGAAAAAGTGCTGGTTGAATTCCCGCCCTTTCTATGCTTTCACATAGGCGGCCAGCAGTTTGAGGGTGTTTTCCACCGCCTGGGTGTGAGTGCGTTCATAACCGTGAGAGGCAAAGACACCGGGCCCGATCAGACCATGACGGAGGTCGTAACCCGCTCTCAGAGTGCCTTCCACATCCGAGCCGTAGTAGGGATAGATATCCACCGCGTATTGCAGGTTCTGCTCTTTGGCGGTATTGATCAGCTCACTGGTCACCTCATAGTCATAGGGCCCACCGGAATCCTTGGCGCAGATGGAGACCTTATATTCATCGGTACCCAGGTCGTCTCCCACAGCTCCCATATCCACGCTGATCATCTCTACAGTGTCTTCCGGAATGCCGGAGGAAGCGCCATGACCCACTTCCTCATAAGCGGTAAAGAGGATGCTGAGCTTGCGCTTGAGCTTCAGATCACCCCTGGCAACCATAGCCGCCAAAGCCAATTGCACTCCCGCGCTGGCTTTGTCATCCAGATGACGGCTCTTGATGAACCCAGAAGGAGTGAGGATGGTGCGACTGTCCAGACTGATAAAATCACCGGCGCTGATGCCCAGCTTGAGGGTGTCGTCTTTGCTTTTTACGATCTCATCCAGCACGATTTCCATGCCGTTGTCGTCCCGTTTGGCGCTGCCGGAATCAGCATAGACGTGCGCGGCCGGACCATTAATATAGACGGTGCCGGTATAGGTCCTGCCATCACGGGTATGAATGATGACGTTTTCGTTTTCGATATTGTTTTCCGGATAGCCACCGATCTTGGTGAAACGGAGGCGTCCGTTGCCTTTGATGGCCCTGACCATGGCACCCAGGGTGTCGATGTGGGCGGCCAGGACGAGGTGATTGCCTTCCCCTCCCAGAGTGGCCAGCACCGATCCTTTGTTGGTGGTCCAGGGCTCAAAACCCAGCTTTTGCAATTCTTTTAGCAGCGTCTCCCTCACCAGATGGGTGAATCCTGATGGGCTGGGAACGCGGCACAGCTCCAAAATCTTTTCAACGGCATATTGAGTGTAGTCCATGATAGCTCCCGCTAATGTTTTGATGTGGCCAGGCTGGCGAAGAGCGGAATTATGGCAAGGTTTTTTTTGTGGGTGCCACCTGCCGGTGAGAGCCTTGCGGGAGGCATAACGCATCTTCGGCAAATGATTTATGATCACGTCCTCCACATTGGCAAAACTGACGAAGGCGCGCTTTTTGCTGCAGTGGAGGAGGGGTTCCGGCCCTTTTTTCGGGCTGGCTTGCCAAGGTATCTCTTCCAGAAGTGAATCCTTGGAACCCAAGCTCTGAATCCGGTCTGTGAAACGTGTGATTCCACGTGTGACTCCAGCCAGATTTCCGTTTTCCTGCCTGGTTCTCCCTGCATCCTATTACGGACTCATTACGGACTTAGTCCGTAATGAGTCCGTAATGATACCGTAATGCTAATCAGAGAGGAGGTGGAAACAAATAGCCTCCAGCTACTTGACCGCTGAAGGTTGTGGACGTTCCAGTGTCTTCAGGATTGCGGACACCTCCCCCTCCGTCATTCCCGATCTGATCTGAGCGTCAATCCAGTCCATGTCCACATTCCTGCCGGTAAGTTTGATAGCTGTCACCCGGTAGAACATATGTTCGGCGCCCAGGGCAACGTCATAATGCGTGAACTGGGTGTTAAATGACCGCCCCAGAAAGTAGAATAAGCCCAGAGGATCAGGCGAACCATTGAAATAGATGAAGTAGAAATCGGGCGTGATGGGGGTATTTGCTACGGTCTGGGTTACATCATCCCATGTGATGATGTAATCGTAACCGTTTATATGAGTGGTCACATTGGCGGGTGGCATTGGTTCGGCATAAATTCCGGTGCCACTTAGCTGGAGGGCATACAGGGCTTGATTTTGGGAGTTGTTGGAGATCATCAGGATGTCCGTCGCGTTCCCCAGCCCTTGAGGTGTGAACAGCAGATCGATGCTTACGCTGTCTCTTGCCGCAATAGTGAAGGGCAGGGTGATCGGCTGGATCGAAAAGGCTGAGCTTGTCTGGTGCAAACTGAGTGTATTGATCACCAGATCAGCCATGCCAGGGTTCTTGATCCACACGGGAAAAGGCGGGGAACTTGTACCCAGATAAACGTTCCCGAATTCCACTGTTTCTGGGATGTTGGTGGTGATCAGCGGATAAGGAAGTCCGGTTTTGGTGATGAAGACATTATTGCCACCGCTTAGGTAGACCGATATACTGCCAAAAACCGCAGAGCCTACGAACACTCCGGTCACATAGCAGTTGCCATTGGAATCGGAGGCAATGGCATAGCCAATATCCAGGCTCGATCCTCCGGCCCCGTTTGCCCAGAGCCAGTTGCCGTTAGTATCCAGTTTGGTGTTAAATATTTCATTAGCGCCACTGCTGGTAAGGGTTGTGCTGCCAAACCCGGCGGTGCTGGAGAAAAATCCTGTCGCGTAGCAGTTGCCGATGGTGTCGGTGGCAATGCCATAGCCTGTATCGGATCCAGTTCCGCCTGCTTTTTTTGCCCAGAGCCAGTTGCCGTCAGGATCAGTTTTGGTGATCACGATGTCTACCCCTCCTCCGCTGATCAGAGTCGAGCTGCCAAATCCTGCGGTTCCGGAAAATGATCCAGTTATATAGCAGTTTCCGCTTAGGTCCGTGGCTATGCCACTGCCAGTGTCACTACCAGTTCCCCCGGCGCTGATTGCCCAGAGCCAGTTGCTGTTGGCATCAAGTTTGGCGATAAATATATCGGAAGATCCAATGCTCGCAAGGCTTGAGACGCCGAAGTAGGCGCTGCTCATGAAGCTACCCGTTATATAACAAGAGCCGTCCGCGCTGGCGCTTATGCCATAGCCAATATCAGTACTGGTCCCTCCCGCTGCTTTTAACCAGAGCCAATTGCCGCTGGAGTCCATCCCCGCGACGAAGATATCGTTAGCACCGCTGCTGGTGTGTGAGCTGTCGCCAAAGGTGGCGGTGTCGGAAAATGATCCCGTTATATAACAATTTCCACCGGCACCTGTGCTGATAGCATAGGCTATGTCGGAAGCTATACCCCCGGCCCTGTTTGCCCAAAGCCAGTTGCCGTTGGCGTCCAGTTTGGCAATAAAGATATCGGACCCTCCACTGCTGACAAGTGAAGTGCCGCCAAAGGTGGCAGTGCCCTGGAAATATCCCGTCACATAACAATTGCCACCCGCGTCTGTGGCGATCCCATAGCCTGCATCAACTCCTGTGCTTCCGGCTGTTTTTACCCAGATCCAGTTGCCGAATGTGTCCAATTTGGCTATGAAGATATCATCGCTTCCACTGCTTGTGAAGGTAGTGCCGCCAAAAGTGGCGGTTCCCAGATAGTTTCCAGTCACATAGCAGTTGCCAAAGCCATCGGTGGCGATGGCCCTGCCCCGATCGCTACTCGCTCCCCCGGCACCGTTCACCCAAAGCCAGTCTTCGCTTTGAGCTGTAAGCAATACCCAAAAGAGCGTTAAGAATGAGATTAGTAAATGTCTTTTCATGGCGTACTCCTTGCATGTTGATATGGGTGAATTGAGGCAGGGGAGTGGATGTTGGAGGGGTTGCGCACCTGCCAGCCCTTTTGCGGGGCAACATTGCCTGGGTTCATATCACTATCCATTATATGGCAGTCTCCATTTTAGGACAGGTTTTAAATCTGCATTAAGAAAGAAGAGCTTGTAAAGCTAATCTTTGGCATGCAGTCAAGCTCGTTTTTCTGAAGTAGTGTGAGAGCATCTGATATCCCCGGTTCGCAAGATTATAAAGGGCCATACGACCTGTTGCATTGTTTTTTGCCCTGCAGTTTGAAGTCAAGTTTTTTTTCGTCACATGACAAGTGAGTTCCATAAAATGTATTGTCCACCCAATGGCGGCTGATAGGTTTTTTTTACTCTCTTCCAAACTGAACTGGTAACAGCGCGATCTTGCTCCCAAAGACCTTGCTGACCCCAATCCGCAAAAAAGCGCCGGAGTGAATCCAGCGCTTCATTGTATGGTGAGGATACCGGTGAATTATTTCATCAGCATCATCTTGCGGGTTTCGGAATGGTTGTCTGTATTCAGGCGGTAGAAATAGAGTCCGCTGGGCACGGTATTGCCGTTGGCATCGGTGCCGTCCCAAACCACGCTATGGCTGCCGAAGCCGCGCTGTTCGTTGAGCAGAGAGCGCACGAGCTGGCCTTTGACGTTATAGACGCTCAGTCTGGCATGGCCGGATTTGGGCATGTCAAAGCTGATGGTGGTGCTGGGGTTGAAGGGATTGGGGAAGTTGGGATGCAGAATTGAGGGAGCGGGTGTGACCACGGGGTCGTCGCTATCCGTTCCATAGGGGAAGACGATCTGCAGTTCCATAAACACCACTTCGCCGCCATCGGGAGTGGGATGATAGGCAGGGGCGTTGACGTTTGATCCCCAGGTATAGTCATCGTAGAAGAGGATGCCGAGCTTGCCCACTTCCTGGTTGCCTTGCATACCGGTGAAGATCACCTTGTCGGCAGGATAGACATACATGGGCTTGCGGCCGGCCAGTTCAGGAGTTTCCACGTTGTTGAGCACGATGGGCTCGCTCCAGGTGTCGCCATTGTTGGGGCTCACGGAGATGTAGATCTCGGGAGTGTTGGCAAACTGGGAATAGTCCGTATCAGAATAGTAGTTGAACATTCTGGCGCGCTGGGAATCCTGCCACACGGCTGCCATCATGCCATGATCGTTGGCCTCGGAGATTCTCACTCCGTTGTAGTGGAACATCATGGCATCGGTGTGGGCGGTCGCATCCCAATGCGGGAATGGCCAATCCGTCACCATCAAAGGATAGTATCCACCGGCACCGTCATCCCCATACTCGTCCACCTCACCAAAGGGAGCTTCGGTATCCCAGGGCATAAAGGTCTGATTGAAGGTATCGCTGGGATCTTTCTGGGGATAGAGGTCATTGACCTGGATCTGATTGGAATCCGGATTGTAGACCATGTGCTTCACAAACTGCAAAGCGGGATAATAATAATCGTTGTAAGAAGAGAGGGCCCAAAGAGCGGCGGTGTGCACTCTGCCACGCTGGTCAACCACTGAGTTCATATGGGAGGAATTGGCTACCTGGAAGAAGATCTCGTTGTCGCCATAAGGGATGTCGCCATTGTCCGGATCGGTATAATAGCCAGTGGTGTCGCTGGGAGCGCTGTTGGGATTCCAGGCCGGCAGCTTGCTGTAACGGGTCATGCGGGACCAGGTACCTTCTCCGTAATTCGGGCAGATAAAGACGTCCAGATCGGGCTCGTCGAGGCTGTTGTTGTCGAGGTCCATGGCAGCGTGATATCCGATGTAGTAAATGTTTCCAGACATGTCTGCCGTGATCGAGGAAGTGGGACGGCGAAACTCTGCGGTATCCACGTTCCAGGCGTCATATTCTGGCAGGGTAGTGTGATTCCATACCAGAGGGACGCCAGATTCGATGTCGTCGCCGTTGAAGTCGGTGTAGGCGATATAGACGTTTTCGCTGGGGCTGCCGTTGGCGGCATGACTGATGTAGTTGCGCTGAGAGATATAGACGCGGCGTTTCCCAGCTATGGGTGAGGGGCCAATCGTCATGGTGGGCCAGATGAATTCGTTGTCGGTGGTGGTGGTGCCGTTGGGAGCTGTGATCGAGGTGGGAGCGTCAGCGGTGAGCTGAATATCGTTCCACAGACCGGCAAAACCAGCCATAAAGGCATCGGAGACAAACTGAGTCTCGAGGTTGGCATCGGCGTCCGCGTTGGCATGCCAGGCATAAAGCGGTTTGCCGGAGACGGGATCGATCACCATGCTGGGAAAGCCTTCATGGTTTTGGACACTTGTGATCTCGTTGTTGCTGATCACATCACCCTGGGGGTTCATGTAGGTGTAAAACACCCGGCGGGTGCTGGTAGCCTGACGACGTCCATGATAGGTGATAAAGTATCCACCGCCCGCGCTGGAAGGGATCACCCTCAGCGGCAGGCTGCTGTAAGCCCCGATCATGTAGTCATAGTAATTCACTATGATGGAATTGGGGACGCGGGTAAAGGTGTAAGCGGGCACTTCGCGGGTGCTGGGCATCGAGATACCCCTGGGGCTTTCGAGGGTAGGCTTGATCTGGCCGGGTGGCATGATGTCGGCCTGAAGCAGGGTGCAGACTAGCAGCACGGCTGCCACTAAAAGCAATGTCTTTTTCATCGTTCCTCCATGTATATGGCTTGCTTTGTTCGCGGCTCCAAAGAGCCGTGATGGTTACTCTGTCTCATCCGGTGCCGTAAACTTCGCCCGGTTCTCTTATCAGGCTCAAGACATTATTAATTACTTTTTTATAATCTGCAAGCCCTTCCTGAATATTTCAGGACGGACTGTGGACAAATTTCCATTCGGCATTTAACAACTAATCACATATCAGTATTTTGTGTCAATTCCTATTTTTATCAGGCCTTGCGGCCTGGGGATAAAGTTCTGGCACAAGGATTCTAACAGATATGTTTCCCAGCAGTTTAACCCAGGTATCCAGGCTAATGGGTCTTTCGGATCGAGCTATAGAAATCTTTCTTCAGCACAAAGGTCTGAAAGAGAGATTTAATGCCGCTGGTGACCATATCCAGCCGGATAGCCTTGGTGCGCACTCCGTGAATGAAGAGCGGCACCAGTCCCAGTCCCTTGGCCAGGTAAATCCTGCGGTAGGCGATGGGGAGGTAGGCCTCCATCTGCTTGTAGCTCATCCCCAGGGGGTTGTAAACGCAGTGGGTGATGTCGTAATCCTCCCAGTTGTAGTGACGGATGCGGTCTTCTTTTCTGAGGCGCTCAAAGACTTCCGTGCCAGGAAAGGGTGTGAGAATGGAGACAAGGATCATGCCGGGCAGCTTGCTGAAAAACTGGATGTTCTTTTCGATGATTCCGGGGGTGTCAAACTGGTCTCCGCTGCCCAGCAGCATAAACCAGTCGTAGCTGATGCCCACACTTTGCATGATCTTAACGGCCATGTGGATTTGGTCCAGGTTGATCTTTTTGTGGATGCTTTCCAGCACTTCCGGCACGCCGCTTTCGATGCCGATGGACAGCATCCTGCATCCGCAGCGGGCCATTCTGGAGATCAAAACGGGATCGCGGCAGATGAGGTCCACCCGGCTCATGCTGTTCCAGGTGAATTTAAGCTGCTTTTCCTCCACCAGTTCACAGAAGCTGTTTACCCATTTGGCATCCACGGTAAGGTTGTCGTCGTGAAACCAGAAGTGATTGTAGCCCCAGGAGATGTAGTCTTCGATATCCTTGATCACGTCTTCCACTCTGCGCTGGCGATACTTGCCGCCATAGAAAGCTGAGATGGAGCAATAGGAACAGAAGAAGGGACAACCCCGGCTGCTCACGATCTTGGGGGTGAAGCTGAAATCCGGAGCCACGAGGTCCATCGTGATGCGGGGCAGAGTGTTGATATCCTCGACCAGGGCGATGATCTCGTCGTTGTGAAACTTGCCTTGCTTTTTGAAGACCATGCCCGGGATGGCGGGATAGCGTTCTCCCACTTCCAGCGAGTTCAAGAGCGCGGGAAACACCTCTTCGCCCTCGCCGCGGCAGACATAGTTCACTCCGGATTCCTCGATGGTCTCTTTGTACATAAAGGTCACATGATGGCCTCCGATCACGGTGGTGATGGAAGGATACGCCTTTTTGACCAGCTTGATGAGGTCCCGGGTCATGGGATAGGTGGCCGTCACGCAGGAGAAACCTACCACGTCTGGCTTGTAACGACGGATAAAACGATGGATGCTGATGCTGTCCGCGCTTACGACCACAGGTCTGTGACCGGCATCCCGGGTCGCGGCGGCTACAAACAGAAGGCCCTGATGGATCTGATGGCCTTTTCTCATTCCCTCCAGGCCACCCGTGGTGGCCTTGGGGGAAACGAGCAATACTTTGAGGGGCATAAATCAGCCTTTTTCTGCCAGCCGGCGACTCAGCACCGCCAGCGAAGCAAACATATCTACATACTCCACGATGATATCAGGCGGCACCTGAATCTTTTGGGGAGTAAAATTCCAGATGGCCTTGATTCCGCTGTGGATCATGATATCGGCGATCAGCTGAGCCGCTTCGGGAGGAACGGTAATAATGCCGATCCGGATGTTGTTGCGGGTGGCCATGGCAGTGAAATCCAGCACTGAGTGGACCGGCACTCCATGCACTACCGAGCCGATGCGGTCTGGATCGTTATCGAAGGCGGCCATGATGGCGAGGCCTTTTTGAGAGAACTCCTGATATCCCAGCAGCGCGGAACCCAAGTGCCCCACTCCCACCAGATAGCTGGAACTGGTATCATTCCAGTTGAGCAGCTTTTCGATGGCTGCCGCCAGATCGCGGATTTTGTAACCGCTCTGGGGAATGTTTGTTACACCCGCGAAAGAGAGATCTTTGCGCACCAGGGTCTGATGAATATCCGCGAATACCGATATCTTGGTGGCTGTCACGCTTTTCAGGCCAGCGCGTTTGAGCTGCTTGAGCACCTCCAGATACTGAGGGAGCCGCTTGAGGGTACTGGTGGGAATTGTGATCTTTTCCATAAGGCTACTCGAAAGGCAGGAAGTGCAAAAGTCCGTGCCAGTGGAAGGTGGAGAGGATAGTGCCGATCACGATCAGCGTGATCATCACCATCTTAAAGTAATCCTGGCCTTTGAGCATGCTGACCAGTTCGACGTTTTTGGAGAGATAGGCGGACGCGGCATAAAACTCTTCGCCGATCAGGGTATAATCGCAGGTGGTAATAAAGAATGGCACCTGAGTGATGGCATCGGTGCCGGCAATCTGAATAGCGCCGGTCTGATTACCGGTTTCGGTCATCAACAGAGCTTCCGCGTTGAAATATCCCATATACATGATGGTGGCCACCCGTTCACGGATGGTGATGCCATTGACGCCAGCGGCAAAGGCAAACTGGGAATCCGAGATGAAGAAGATGTCTTCCCGGTTGAAGGCATCCGGTCTGCCCACTTCGCTGTAAGAGGTCTGGACGATCTCCTGGGCGATGGGCACCACAAAGTAGTCTACATGCGGAGAGATCAGCCTTACATCAAACTCAGCCGTCTTTTTGGCAATCTGACTGAGGATCATCAAAAAAGAGATGGTGCAGGGTTCTCCCAAAGAGCCCCAGCCGGGCACAAACATCACGGGACGGCCCATTTCAGTGGCACGGCCCACGGCATTGTCGAGGTCCTCAAGTCCGGCAATGGGCCTGATATACAGGTCTTTGCGGCGGGCCTGGAACAAGGCGTATACGATCAGGATGCCAAAGATTATACTGCCAAACAGGGTGGCCCACATGGTGGTGTTGAACCATACCGGTTTGGGAGTAAAAACCGTTTCGCCGTCGCGGTTGTAGGTATCGGTCTGCTGAAAGAAACCATGGCCGTCCGTGAGTAGAAACTGATAGCTGAAGCTGCGGTTGTTGCGGACTGATTCAGCCAGCAGGATTCTGCGCCAGGCGGATTCGGACCTGGCCTTTTGGGCCTGTTTGTAAGCCGGATGGGCGGTGATAAAACCATAACTGCCACTATAGTAGTCACCTTCCTCTTTGGCTGCCAGATATGCCTGGCTGAGAGTGTCACCCTGGGCGGCCAGTTGTTTGACCACTCCCCTGAGACTGTCAGCTTTGACAGACATTTCCTTGAGGTCTTTCTCAAAGTCGCTCCTATACAGAGAGGCCTGGAAGGCAAATCCTTTTTCAGCATTCATGGCAACACTAATGGTGGGATCGATGGTGAGGCTGCGGGTCTTGGCGTCGTAACCGGTGACGGATTTATAGAGCACGTCCGGGAAGCTGATCGTGTGGTCCTGGGCCCTCAGCATTCCGTTGGACCGCATACCGGGCTTGAAAACCTGGTCCAGGTTCTTTCTGGTAAGCACATCAAGATACACTTTGTCCAGGCGATGGCCATGCAGGCTGAGATTTTTGCCCACATAGCGACGGGTGGCATCGTCAAACACGATGTCCTGCGTGGCAGCAGGCTCCACATACGCTTTTTTGGAGCGCAGCATTACCTGGGTGCTCACCATGAACTTTTTGGTGCCCTTAAAGCCCTGCGGTACCTTGAGGTAGAGGATCTTGTCCGGATAGTATTCTGTGATCGTGGTCAGTTCTTTGCCCTGCGTGTCGGTAAATGTGAAGCGCAAGCGCTCGATGGGATAGAGCTCGTTTTCCAGCAGGTCGTAGTTGAACTTGAGTTTGGTCTTGGAACCCGACGTATAAGAGGCCTGAGTGATGTAGGCAACCGGTTTTCCCACTGAGATCAGCAGGTTGTCTCCCTTGTTGTTTTTCTTGTTGTGCACGCTGAAAGCCGGCAGGGGAGGATACTGGGATGAATTCTTCACATACAGAGTGTCAGCCAGGGAAGCGTTTTGGAAGCCGGAGGTGTCGCTATAGGTGAGCAGGGGCAGATATTCAGTGGCGGGACGGCTGAGCTGGATGCCTGCTTCCTTCAGGTTTACCTTCTGATACAAGGTCGAGACGTTAGGATCGGCGGCCACCTGAAACATCGGGATGGCACTGGCTTTCCATTGAGCGTTGAAAAGGCTGTCCGGAGCGCTGGAGTTGAGTTCCTGCTGGGCCTTGAAGAGCGGGGCCTGGTCTTTGGGAAGCAGCCAGCCGCTGTATTCCTGGAGGTCGTAGCCCATTTCCGGCATGCTCCACTCGAAACCGATCTCAGCTTTGTCTTCCACCCAGGTGGCGGCCAGCTCGGCATCTGGAGACGGACGGTTGTCCACCGGTGTGGCGGATACCACTTTGGCCCCGGGCAGATGTTTGCCGCGTTCGTTGACGGCAACGACACTGTAATAATAGGTCTTGCCGGGCAGGGGATTGGCATAGATAAAATCAAACTGGTTGAGCTTATAACCTGCCATGCTGCCATCGGCCGAGTCGATCCTGCGGGAATGGTGGTTGAACACGCGATGATTAATGGCTCCCAGCACCTCAAAATGGGGGATCAGCGATCCTATCACTTTGGGATCACGTGGCACGGCACGGTAGAGCGGAGATCCGGAGGGCTGGTGCCTTTCCTTTTTGAGCTTGTTGGGGGCCGTCTCAAACTCGAAGAGAGGCTGGTAATCCTGATCTGAAAAAGTGATCTCGTTGCCGATCACTCCCAACACGGGGTCCACATCCAGATTGTTGAAATAGAACAGGCTGTCAGGACTGGCGCCCCGGTAGATCTTGTACTGGATGATCCGGTGAGATTTGTCGAGCGGTTTCCATTTGAGGATGACGCCCTGGCCGCTGTCGTTGGGAGCGTCCATGGCCACAAGGCCTTCGATCAGGCCACCGGACTCCAACCCCGCTCCGCTTCCTGAGAAGAGCATCAGGATGCCCAGCAGGGCCATGGCGGTTACTATAGCTGCTTTTTTCATTTAATTATTTCCTCGATCCCGTTTCCGGGTCCCCAAACCCCCGGGAGCCTTTTTGGAAAAAGCTCCCGCGGCTTCAGGATAGATCAGCTCAGGCTAGAATATCTTGCCAAAGACATCGTTGACCAGAAACTGGATGCGACCGATCAACAGAGAGATACGTGCCATCACGGTAAGCCCGAAACTGGCCCCGAATCCCACCATCATATACCATTTTCCGACTGCCACAAACCTGCCATAGGCACCGGTGTGAGCTTTCGAAAAGAAGAAATACAGCAGCACCGAAACGGTCCCGATGAAGATCAGTAACAGGTTGACGTTCTCGATTGGCACCATAGCCTGACGCATCTGCACCAGGATATAGCTATGCATGGCCAGAGCCACACTGGCGCCCACATACATCATCGAGAAAGCGATGGGATAGCGGGAAAGCCAGCTCAGCTTGCGTGAGAACCTGAACAGGTAGAAGGCACCCAGGAGGGCCGGAATGATGAGGATAAACTGATGTTTCAGGACGATCGGCTGCCACAGATAGGGGATGAACACACGTTCATAGGTGAGCACCAGACCGTATCCCAGTGAAATTCCCACCAGCAGCTGTTCGGACATCTGGTAGAAAGGATTGTCCTTGTAGAGGAAAGAGAAGATCGAGAGGGTGAAGAAAGCACCCACGAGAT